>JACXTT010003323.1_pt1 | contig 24874 bp, 16 predicted proteins | sample 9270951 | NCBI WGS metagenome assembly JACXTT01 (sample SAMN15532306, study PRJNA645909) | rock metagenome | isolation source: weathered quartz diorite | place: Puerto Rico | collected 2017-06-21
CCTCCGCGAGGACTACGGAAAAAGCATTGCCGAGCGGTAAGGCCTTGACGAAACCAGGCTGTTTGGTGCGGACACGGCGGCCAGGCGACGCAGCAACGACGGCCGCGCCATTGAAAACGGCGAACGGGTGGCGCAGGAAGAGATTACTTTTGGCAAGAAGAAGACCAACCGCACGGTCAATTTTTCGGTCAAGCTCCCCCTGCGCGACGACAGCGGAACCGTCTATGCACTGTGCGGCATATCGACCGACATCACGGCCCAGAAAGCGGTGGAGTCAACGCTGCGCGTGGCCGCCACGGCCTTTGAGTCGCAAGAAGGCATGCTGATAACCGATGCCGACACCGTCATTTTGCGCATCAACCAATCCTTCGCTGAAATGACCGGTTACGCGGCCGAGGAGGTCGTTGGGCAAACGCCCAGAATGTTTACCTCCAGCCGACATGACGACGCTTTCTACGAAAGCCTGTGGGCTGCCGTCAACATGACGGGCACTTGGCAGGGCGAAATCTGGGACCAGCGCAAGAATGGCGACATCTTTCCCGTGTGGATGGCCATCACGGCGGTCAAAGGCGAAGACGGCGGCGTTACCAACTATGTGGCAACCCACACCGATATCACGGAACGCAAATCATCAGAAGAGCAGATTCGCAACCTGGCCTTTTATGACCCACTGACCCTGCTGCCCAATCGCCGCCTGCTGGCCGACCGACTGCACCACGCACTGGCTACCAGCAGCCGCAGCAAGCGCGAGGCCGCGCTGCTGTTCATTGATCTGGACCACTTCAAGACGCTCAACGACACCTTGGGCCACGACAAGGGCGACCTGTTGCTGCAGGAGGTCGCCCAGCGCATCACTGGCTGCATACGCGAGGGCGACACGGTGGCCCGCCTGGGCGGAGACGAGTTCGTGGTGATTCTGGAGAACCTGAGCAGCAACAGCCTGGAGGCAGCCAGCCAGGCAGAATCCGTGGGCGAAAAGGTTCTGGCTGCACTGGGCCAGCCCTACGATTTGAATGGCCGTGAGCACCGCAGCAGCGCCAGCATTGGCCTGACGTTGTTCAACGCGCCGGAGAACAGCAGCGAAGACCTGATGCGCCGGGCCGATCTGGCCATGTACCAGGCCAAGGCCAGCGGACGCAACAATGTGCGCTTCTTCGACCCCAAAATGCAGGCCGAGGTCAACGCCCGCGCGGCGTTGGAAACCGACCTGCGCAGGGGCTTGACCCAGCAGCAGTTCGAGTTGCACTACCAGCCGCAAATCGACGCCAACGGCGCAGTAACGGGTGCCGAGTGCCTGGTGCGCTGGCGCCACCCGTTGCGCGGGCTGGTTTCACCGGCCGAGTTCATTCCGCTGGCCGAAGACACCGGCCTGATCCTGCCCATGGGCCAGTGGGTGCTGGAGACCGGCTGCCGACAGTTGCGCGCCTGGGAAGAACAGCCGGACAAGGCCCATCTGAGCCTGGCGGTGAACGTCAGCGCCCGTCAATTCCACCAGGACGACTTCGTGGACCAGGTCCTGGCCGCACTGCGTCTCACGGGAGCCAATGCGCGCAAGCTCAAGCTGGAATTGACCGAGAGCTTGCTGGTCAGCAACGTCGACACCACCATCGAAAAAATGCTGGCACTCAAGGCCGCGGGCGTGAGCTTTTCCTTGGACGACTTCGGCACCGGCTATTCATCGCTGGCCTACCTGAAGCGCTTGCCATTGGACCAGCTAAAGATTGACCAGAGCTTTGTGCAGGACATCTTGACCGACCCCAACGACGCAACCATTGCCTCCATGGTCGTGGCATTGGCCTCCAGCCTGGGGCTGGCCGTCATCGCAGAAGGCGTGGAGACCGCCGCCCAGCGCGATTTTCTGGCCCATCTGGGTTGCCACAGCTACCAGGGATTCTTGTTCAGCCGCCCTCTGCCCCTGCATGCCTTCGAACAGTATCTGGCTAGCGCGGCAGGAACAACAACCAGTACACCAGCAGCAGGTTGAACAGCATCGATAGCGCCAAGCCGACTTTCCACAGTGCGCTTGGGTCACGCTGCAGCAACGGCGTTGCGCCTGCCGCCGTCAGTGGCCTTGAGGCGCCACGCTCCAAGGCCAGCAGGAATTCCTCGGCTGTCTCAAACCGCAGACGTTTGTCCAATGCGACTGCCTTGAGCAGGACATGGTTGAGCCAGATCGGTATCTCGGGATTGTGGCGGCTGGGCGGCGTCGGGTCGCGGTAGTAGCGCCCCACCTGGTAGGGCAAGACCTCGCCATAGGGCAGCTTGCCGGTGAGCAACTGGTACAGCGTCACACCCAGGGCGAACAAATCACTCTGAGCATCTGGCAACTCCTCTGGCGTGTCGTCGCCAGAATTGGAATCCTTAGCCGCGGATTTGGTCTTGAAACCCCATTGCTCGGGATTGATGTAACTGGGCGTGCCGGCATGCAGGCGTCGCATACTGTCGGGTTCTCGCCCGCTCAACGCCACCCCCAGATCCAATACGCGCACCACGCCATCTTCACCCTGGTGCAGATTGGCCGGCTTGATATCCCGGTGGATCACGCCCTGTCGGTGCAATCGGCCCAGCGCCTTCAGCGTCTGCCGCCCCGCCGACAGCACCTGTTGCAGCGGCAGGCGATGCTGGCGTTGCAAAACCTGCTCCAGCGTTTCGCCGGCATGCCAGTCATACAGCAAATAGAACGCCGTGCGCTGGCCAACGCCATCGTGGATATTGACCAGATGGTCGGCCGCTCGCGACGACTGCATGCGCTTGGCCAGCCAGGCCTCGTGCGCCAGCATCGCCAGTTCCTGGCGGTCATGCGCCCGCGCAGGGTGCAGGGTTTTCAGCACCAAGAGCCGCTCTGCCGGCGCAGGCAGTGGGCTCACGCGCTGCACCTGGTAGAGAACGTTGATACCGTTGTCGGCTATGGCTTTCATGACCTGCAGGCCGTCTACACAATCACCGACTTTCAGGTGGGCAGGAATGGGCAGGCTGTTGGCGAGCTGGTTCTCGTCCTGCAAGCTGGCCTCCAACAAGCCCCGCACCTGCACCACCAGAGCCGTGGCATTGTCCTGGCTACCAGCCTTCAGCGCCGCCTCCACCAGTGCTTCGCTGGCAGCTTGGGAATTGGCGCCCAGCAGCAAGGCCTGCAGCTTGGCGTCCGACAGCTCGGCGTACACGCCATCGCTGAGCAGCAGAAACACGTCGCCCACCAGCAGCTCACCTTGTACGTAGTCCACAACCACGCGCTCCTCCAGCCCCACAGCGCGCACCAGTTGGTGGCGAAAGTCTGGGTGGTTCACCGCGTGGTCGTTTGTGAGTTGCTGCATGCGACCGTCACGCAACAAATAGGCACGCGAGTCGCCCACATGCGCCAGCGCATAGGATTGACCACGCAGCACCAGAGCCGTCAGTGTGGTCATACCCAGGGCGGGCTGGCGGCGACGGTTGACACCGCAAAGCCAAGCATTCTGGCTGGAAATGATACGGTCCAGCGCCACCGTCGTATCCCAGGTCTCGGGCGTACCGTAGTAATCCCGCAGCAGACTGACCACCGTGGTCTGGGCGGCTTCCTTGCCCATGCCGCCACGGCTGACACCATCTGCCACCGCGGCAATGGCGCCCATGGCCTCGCGGCCAGGCTCGGGCAGCATGGCGCCGCAAAAGTCTTCGTTGCTGTCCTTGCGACCTGCTTTGGAAGCAAATCCTATGTCGATATCAAATGCCATGCACCAAGGGTATGCAATATCGGTGCCCACGCACAGACTGCAAACATCGGGTATTCCCTAGTTTGGTGCACAAGGATGCTGCGAAGCAGGGAGCAGCGACCGTGGGGGCACCAATTTCCCGCCGGGCCGCCCCAAGGGAAATTAACCCCCTTTGGGGGCAGGGAGCTACACGCAGTGAGCGACCGTGGGGGCACCCTAGCCCCCGGCCAAGGTCTGCATACTCTGCTCGTAATGGGCGGACAGGCGCTCAAACACCCCCAACAGGTCTTCGCTGGCCAGTGCCAGTTGCTGCAATTGCGCCAGCCGCTGTGCGCCAACGGCATGCCGCGCGTCTTTGGCAAGGGCCAGCATCTGCAGCCAGCCAACGCCGGCTGCTTCCAGCTCTTGCGTTATACCGCGGGTACTCAAGGGAAGGCCGTTCAAATAGGTCAGGGCGCGCTCGAATGCAGCGCGGGCCTCGACCATTACCGTGTCGCAGCGCTGCACCAGCGGCGCGTCACCCACAATACCCAGTACCGCGTACTTGGCAAAGCGCTGCGACAACATGCGCTGGCGCCCTGCCAGATTGAGCACGCGTACCGGTGGCGCAGCACTGGCCAGTTCCAGATGGCTGGTCAAGCGTTCGGCGGCCTGCAGCAACTGGTCTGCCAGTTCGTCCACCTGCGCATAGGCCGCAGCCGTAAGTTCGGCGGGGGCGCTATGCAACACCTGTTTGAGCCCGTTCCAGCGCTGCATGACTTGCAGCAAAAGGTCACCATAGGTGGGCGCTGACAGGCTCTTGGACAGGTAGGCAAGATTCGCCTCCACGCGTTGAAGGCTCTCGTCAAACTGCGCACGGCACTGCGTGGGTGGCACACCAGCCCATTGCAGCAGAAACAGTTTGCCCAGGCGCTGCGACAGCATGCGCAATTGTCCGGCACGGTTCACGTCTTCGGCCAGCCGCGCGGACTCCACGATGCGTTGCGACACCTGCCCCAGGCGCTGGTTGCTGTGCATGGAGGCGGTACGCAACAGATGAAAGGCGTCATCATCTGACAGCTGCTGGGAGCGCATCAAAATGCCTTTGGCGCGGTCCACCATCTTGCGTTCGTCCAGACGAACCGCCAAATCCTGCAGCGCTGCACGCTGCGCTTTGTCCTGGCGAAAACGGGCCTGTGCCAAATGGATCAAGGTACGCAGACGTTGTGCACCATAGCCATGGACCACGTAGCCATGGATGCCCGAGGCAATGGCCTGCTCCATATGGCCAACATCTGCATCGGCGGTAAAAACCAGTACCGCGCATGGCGCCGTCTGGGCAATCGCCTGGCAGTCCATGAACAAGGCCTGGCCCACCATTGGAGCGTCGCAAATGACCACATCTGGTGCATGGCGCACCACTTCCTGCAGCAATTTGCTTCTATCGGTCACAGTGCCCAGCACCTGTATACCTGCGCAGCGCAAATCTGCCACCATGAATTGGTCCGCCTTGCTGGCCGGGACATGGAGTAAGGCGGTCGTCATAGACACATCATATGAGAGGGAAGAGCAAGCTGCAGCCCATGCAATTCGCGCACCAGGCTCGCAACCAGCGCGTACAAAAGCCTGGACCCCCAATCACTGCGCGCGATCTTGGTTCAAACATGGCACAGGTCTTGCATTGTCTTGTGCGAGCGTAACGAAGCGCTGTCAACCTTAGCGATTGCACTGCGGGTTTTGCATACAACGACGTATGCCTTGGTGTGCCTGCCTTGACGTGGCACCAAATTTTCCTGTCCCTTTTGTTTTGGCCTGCGCGCTGCGCATGCCAACACCCAACGATATCTGGAGTCGCCGCAATGAAGAAATCAAAACTGGTAATGGTAGGCAACGGCATGGCCGGCGTGCGCACGCTGGAAGAGCTGTTGAAAATTGCGCCCGAGTTGTACGACGTGACGGTATTCGGCGCGGAGCCCCACCCCAACTACAACCGCATCCTGCTGTCGCCTGTGCTGGCCGGTGAGCAAACGCTGGATGAGATTGTGCTCAACACCTGGGACTGGTATAGCGACAACCACATCAGGCTGCATGCTGGCAAGAAGGTGTTCGAGGTGGATCGCGTCAAACGCATCGTGCGCGCGGTCGATGCGCAAGGCGCAGTCACCGAAGCCGAATACGACCGTCTGCTGCTGTGCACGGGCTCCAACCCTTTCATCTTGCCGGTGCCCGGCAAGGAACTGCAGGGCGTGATCGCCTACCGCGACATTGCCGACACCGAGGCCATGATCGCAGCGTCCCAAAAGTACAAGAATGCCGTCGTCATTGGCGGCGGCCTGCTCGGCCTGGAAGCGGCCAACGGCTTGATGCTGCGTGGCATGAACGTCACCGTGGTGCACGTCATGCCCACGCTGATGGAGCGCCAACTCGACATGGTCGCGGGCAAAATGCTGCAGAAATCGCTGGAAGACCGCGGCCTTAAATTCCTGATTGGCGCGCAAACCCAGGCGCTGGTAGGCAATGCTGACGGGCGCGTCAGCGCCATCCAGTTCAAAGACGGCACAGAGCTGGCCACCGACCTGGTGGTCATGGCCGTGGGCATTCGCCCCAACACCGAGCTGGCCGAAAAAATGCGCCTGCATTGCAACAAGGGCATTGTGGTCAACGACACCATGCAGACCACTACCGACGCCCGCATTTATTCGGTTGGCGAGTGCGCTGCCCACCGCGGCATTGCCTATGGCCTGGTGGCTCCGCTGTTCGAGCAAGCCAAGGTTGCGGCCAATCATCTGGCGCAGTTCGGCATTGGCCGCTACCAAGGCTCGTTGACATCGACCAAGCTCAAGGTCACCGGCATTGATCTGTTCTCCGCCGGCGACTTTACCGGCGGCGAAGGCACCGAAGAACTGGTCATGAGCGACCCCTATGGCGGTGTCTACAAGAAGCTGGTCATCAAAGACGACAAGCTGGTCGGCGCCTGCCTGTATGGCGACACGGTGGACGGCAGCTGGTACTTTAAATTACTGCGCGACGGCCGCTCGGTGGCCGATATCCGCGACAAGCTGATGTTTGGTGAATCCAACATCGGCGACACCGGCCACGAAGGCCACAGCAAGGCCGCCAGCATGCCCGACAGCGCTGAGGTCTGCGGCTGCAATGGTGTCAACAAGGGCACCATCTGCAAGGCCATCAAAGACAAAGGATTGTTCACACTGGACGAAGTGCGCAAGCACACCAAGGCCAGCGCATCCTGCGGCTCCTGCACCGGCCTGGTGGAACAAATATTGATGTTCACCGCCGGTGGCGACTATTCCGCCACACCAAAAACAAAGGCCATGTGCAGTTGCACCGACCATGGCCACCAGGCCGTGCGCGACGCCATTCGGGCCAACAAGCTGATCACGATTGCAAGCGTCTTCAATTTCCTGGAATGGAAGACGCCCAATGGCTGTGCATCGTGCCGCCCGGCCGTCAACTACTACCTGATCTCCACCTGGCCCAAAGAGGCCAAGGACGATCCGCAAAGCCGCTTCATCAACGAGCGCAGCCACGCCAACATCCAAAAGGACGGCACCTACAGCGTGATCCCCCGCATGTGGGGTGGCGAGACCACCGCCAGCGAACTGCGCCGCATTGCCGACGCCGTGGACAAGTACAAGATTCCCACCGTCAAGGTCACCGGCGGGCAACGCATCGACCTGCTGGGCGTCAAGAAGGAAGACCTGCAGGCAGTGTGGAAAGACATAGGCATGCCCAGCGGCCACGCCTACGCCAAGGCGCTGCGCACGGTCAAGACCTGCGTGGGCAGCGAATGGTGCCGCATGGGCACGCAGGACAGCACGCAAATGGGCAAGGACCTGGAACGCGCCATGTGGCGCATGTATGCGCCGCACAAGGTCAAGTTTGCGGTGTCGGGCTGCCCGCGCAACTGTGCTGAGGCCGGTATCAAGGACGTGGGCATCATCGGAGTCGATAGCGGCTGGGAAATGTATATCGCCGGCAACGGCGGCATCAAAACCGAGGTGGCGCATTTCCTGGTCAAGCTGAAGACTGCGGCCGAGGTACTGGAGTACACCGGTGCCTTCTGCGAGCTGTACCGCCAGGAGGGCTGGTACCTGGAGCGCACCGTGCACTTTGTGAACCGTGTGGGGCTGGACTACGTGAAGCAGCGTATTTTGGAAGACCACGCTGGCCGCCAGGCGCTGTGGGAGCAATTGCAGTTCGCGTTGGACGGCGAACCCGATCCCTGGTTTGACTTCAAAGAGGCCGAGGTCGATACGCGCCAGTTTGTGGCCCTGGGTGCATGAGCCACAAACCCCAGGAGCACACCATGCAGGACTTTCCATTGGGCCGAAGAACCTTGCTGCTGGCCGCCGCCAGCATGCCAATGGCCCAGGCGCGGGCCCAGATCACCGACATGGGCGATGCCATCAACAAGGCCGGGCGCGAGCGCATGCTGAGCCAACGCATGGGCAAAGCCTGGCTCGCCCTGGTGCACGGCATTGAAACCAGCATGGCCCGGCAAATTTTGGACAAGTCCATCGCCTTGTTCGATCGGCAATTGCTGGAATTGAAAGCCTTTGCCAGCTCTGCAGACATCCAGGACACCTACAGCAAGCTGGATCTGTCATGGACGGCGCTGAAGACCGCATTGCTTGGCAGCCCGCCGGTGCGCGAGCATGCAGCCAGCATGTTGCAGCTCAATGCCGGTGTGCTGGCGCTGGCACAGAAAGGCACACTGCAATACGAAACGGCACAGGGCAAGCCCGTGGGAAAACTGGTCAACATGGCGGGGCGGCAACGCATGCTGAGCCAACGCATGGCGATGTACTTCCTGGCGGCGCGACTGCCGATTCAGGCTGACAGTGCGGCGCAAGAGATTGACAAGGCGCGCGCGGAGTTTGTGAGCGCCATGGCCTATTTGCACCAGGCGCCTGAGACCACCGCACCGATTCAGCAGGAGTTGCAATTGGCCGATGGGCAATGGATATTCTTCGACGCCAGTTTAAAAAAGGGCAGCAACGCAGATGCCTACTCGAACCGATCGCTCAGCGAAATCTTCACTGCCAGTGAGAACCTGCTGTCCGTCATGGACCGGGTGACCGGCATGTACGCATCAAACCTGCATAGCTGAGAGCAACACAACAGGCCTCGAAAGGACGCTAAAAAATGACCGAATGGACCCTCATTTGCGACGTTGACGATATTCCCGTGCTGGGCGCGCGCCGCGTCGCACGCGCACAGGGACTGGACGTTGCCGTTTTCCGCAACGACGCCAACGAAGTGTTTGCGCTATTGGACCGCTGTCCGCACAAAGGCGGACCCTTGTCGCAAGGCATCGTGTTCGGCACCAGCGTAGCCTGTCCGCTGCACAACTGGACTATTGGCCTGTGTACCGGCCAGGCTGCCGCGCCCGACGAAGGCTGCACGCCGCAGTTTTCCGTGAAGCTGGATAACGGCCAGGTGCTGTTGAAGACCGCCGAACTGGCGACCCACGCCACCGAGCAGACACGGCCGGTCGCCGGCCCGCTGAACGGCCGCCATGGCACCGCGCGCATGAACTAAGCTCCCCCCAACTGCATCCATGGCGCCCATGCAAGAAACACGTTCAACCTGCCCCTATTGCGGCGTGGGCTGCGGCGTCATCATTGAGTCCGACGGCAACCAGATCACTGGCGTGCGCGGCGACCCGGACCACCCGGCCAATTTTGGCCGTCTGTGCACCAAGGGCTCCACGCTGCATTTGACGGCCAGTGCCGCCATCACCCAGCAGACGCGCCTCTTGCGACCCATGCAGCGCTTCGCGCGCGATGCGCAGCCGCAGGCGGTCTCCTGGGACGCAGCACTGACACACGCCAGCAGCACCTTCGAGCGCATCATCCGAAGCCATGGGCCAGACGCCGTGGGCTTTTACGTCTCGGGACAACTGTTGACTGAAGACTATTACGTTTTCAACAAGCTGGCCAAGGGCCTGATTGGCACCAACAACATCGACACCAACTCGCGCCTGTGCATGAGCAGCGCCGTGGCCGGCTACAAGCAAACGCTGGGAGCGGATGCCCCCCCGGCCTGCTATGAAGACCTGAGCCTGGCCCAGTGCATCTTCATCGCAGGATCCAACACGGCATTTGCCCACCCGATTCTGTTCAGGCGCATCGAAGACGCGAAGAAGCTAAACCCCAACCTCAGCATCATCGTTTGCGATCCACGGACCACCGACACGGCCAGCATTGCCGATGTGCACCTGGCCATTCAGCCGGGCACGGACGTCATGCTGTTCAACGGCATGCTGCATATCATGGCCTGGGAAGGCTGGCTGGACAATGATTTCATTGCCAACCACACCCAAGGCTTTGAAGCGCTGAAAGCCACCGTGCGTGACTACACGCCGTTCATGGTCGCCGAGACCTGCGGCATCACCAAAGATGCGCTGCTCAAGGCCACCCGCCTGTTTGCCGGCATGCAGCACCTCAGTGGTCCGGCGCGCGCGCCCACGCTGAGCCTGTATTGCCAGGGGCTGAACCAGTCCAGCCGGGGTACAGCCAAGAACGCCGCGTTGATCAACCTGCACCTGGCCACCGGCCAGATCGGCAAACCCGGCGCTGGCCCGTTTTCGTTGACGGGCCAGCCCAATGCCATGGGAGGACGCGAAGTCGGCGGTCTGGCCAACTTACTGAGCGCCCACCGCGATCTGGGCAACCCCAGCCACCGCGCGGAAGTGGCGGCACTGTGGGGTGTGCCATCGGTTCCCGAAAAACCAGGCAAGACCGCGGTAGAAATGTTCCAGGCCGCCGCCGACGGCGAAATCAAGGCCCTGTGGATTGCCTGCACCAACCCAGCGCAAAGCATGCCGGACCAGGCCACGGTGCGCCGCGCTCTGGAGCGCGCCGAACTCGTCGTGGTGCAGGAGGCCTTTGCCACCACGGCCACCTGCCGCTACGCCGACCTGCTGCTGCCAGCCACCACCTGGGGCGAAAAAAGCGGCACGGTCACCAACAGCGAGCGCCGCATCAGCCGTGTGCGCCCTGCGGTTGCGGCGCCGGGCAACACACGCGACGATTGGTCCATTGCAACGGCATTCGCGCGGCAGCTGGAAGCCTTGTTGGGCCGGCCCGGCAACTCGCTCTTCCCCTATGCCGATCCGGAGTCCGTGTGGATCGAACACCGCGAGTCCACACGCGGCCGCGATCTGGATATCACCGGCCTGTCCTATGCCATGCTAGACACCCAGGGCCCACAGCAATGGCCGTTGCCGCAGGGGCACAGCGTAGGCAAAAAGCGTTTGTACGAAGATGGTGTGTTTCCCACCAGCGACGGCAAAGCCAAATTTGTCGACACCACTTACCAACCGGTAGCCGAACCACGTGAAGCGCGCTACCCCCTGTCTTTGACCACCGGCCGGCTGCGCGACCAATGGCACGGCATGAGCCGCACCGGCACGCTGGGCCGGCTGTTTGGCCACGTGGCCGAGCCCAGCATCGAGATGAATGCACAGGACATGGCGCAGCGCCAGTTGCGGGATGGCGACCTGGTCCACGTAAGCGGCAAGCGGGGCTCCATCGTCGTACCCGCGCAGTCCAGTGAAAGCCTGTCGCCGCAGCAAACCTTCATGGCCATGCACTGGGGCGAAGAATTTCTCAGTGGCGTCAGCAGCTCGGGTGAACGGCTGGCGGGCGTCAACGCGCTGACCTCGCCGGCCTTCTGCCCCACCTCCAAGCAGCCCGAGTTCAAGCATGCTGCCATCAAGGTGTTGAAAGCCGAATTGCCGTGGACCCTGTTGGGCATTGCCTGGCTCGCCGATGAACAGGCGCTGCAGGCGCGCGAGCAACTCAAAGGTCTGATGGCGCAATTTGTCTACGCCAGTTGCACGCCCTTCGGTCGCGAACGCAGCGGCCTGCTGTTTCGCGCGGCCGCCTACGAGGCGCCAAGCGATACCGTGCTGGCCACCATAGAAAACCTGCTCGGGCTAGGTAGCTCCGACGTGCTGCGCTACGCAGACAAAAAACGCGGGCAACGCCGCGCCGTGCAACTGCAGCGCGGCGTTGGCACAGCCAGTGGTGAATCACGTCTCAACGCCTTCCTGCTGGCTGGCGACACCAGCGCGCAGAGCTGGATCAAGACCCTGCTGCAGGACGAATTGCCAGCGCAGGCCTATGGCCGCATGCTGCTGATACCGGGCGCGAACGCGCCGCTTACCGTGCAGACACGTGGCAAGCAAATCTGCACCTGCTTCAACGTGACGGAGACGGCGATCACCGAGCATCTGACCCAGTGCCGTGGCAACGAGGACCAGCGCTTGGTACAACTGCAAACCGCGTTGAAGTGCGGCACCAATTGCGGCTCCTGCCTGCCCGAGGTCAAGCGCATGGTGAAGTCTTCTATTCCTGCGGGCTTGCGTGACGCGACCAAGGCTTAAATTCCCACTGTGCGGCGAGCCGCGAAGCGGCGGAGCCTGGGGGCCACATATTCACTAGGCCCGGGGCAGCATCAAACTCACACGCAGCCCACCGCTTTTACGGTTGGCCAACACGATGCGCCCGCCATGCGCCTCCGCAATCTCGCGCGCCAGTGCCAGGCCCAGACCGGTGCCGCTACGCTTGGTGGAATAAAACGGCAACAATGCCTGCGACAGAACGGCGTCGCTCATGCCAGGCCCCCGGTCGGCCACGCTGAGGCGCCAGTATTCCCCGTGCACCTGCACCTGCAGCGACACAGTGCCCGGCGCTGAGCCTGCCTCGTGCGCATTTTTCACCAGATTGATCAAAGCCTGTTCCATCTGCGTAGCATCAAAGAAGCCATCGGTGGTCGGCAGCGGCTCTTGCACCTGGAACTCGCAATGCGCCGCCAGCCGTGCGATCAAGGCGGTCCAAGCCACCGCCTCGCGCCGTGGTGCAGGCAACTTGGCAAAGCTCGCATAGCCCGACAAAAAAGCATGCAAATGCGCGGCGCGCTCGCCAATGCTGGAAAACACACCAGGCAGACGTTCGACATCGCCACGCCGCGCCAACTCTGCGCCACTATGCGCCAGCGACGAAATGGGGGCCAGCGAGTTGTTGAGTTCATGGCTGATCACGCGGATCACGCGCTTCCAGCTAGCCACTTCCTGACGTGCCAGCTCGCGCGTCATGCGCCGCAGCAAAATCAGGCGGTGACTGAGCCCTTGCAATTGCAGAATGCGCTGCGACAGATGAAAGCTTTCGTCGCCCGATGGCTCGGACACCGTGAACAATTGGTCCTGTTGGCTCAACAATGCCTGGGCCAGCGCAGGCGGGGCTTGGGCCAGCAGCAGCTCCAATGACGTGCCCACCAGACTGCGGCCCTGTGCCAGCAGTTGGCGCGCCGCCGTATTGGCAAATGCGACGCGCCCCGACATATCGACCAGCAGCAAGGCCAAGGGCGTGTTCTGCACCATGGTGTCCAGCAGCAGTTCGCGCTGCGCCAATTGCTGGCGCTGTTCGCGCAAGGCAAGACCTAAGGCATTGTGCAGGTGGATCAATTGTGTAAGCTCGTCGTCGCTTGCACCCAAAGGCTGGGCAATGGCCATGCTGAAATCGCCGTCGTGGTAGCGCAAAACCGCGCCTTCCAGCGCCCGCAGCAAGCGCATCAACGGGTTCAGTACCTCGCCGGTCAGCCACCACGACGTTGGCAGCATCACCGCCACGGTCATCAGCCCCGCGCTGGCGCTCCAGGGCGCAGGTGCCTGCCACACAGTGCTCCCTGGTCCCAAGCTGACGGCAGCCCACAACAACAACTGCGGCAAGGGCCAGTGCACCAGGGCGGTATGGATCAACAGTGCGCCCACAGCGTGCGCCATCCCCAGCGAGAAAACACGTACGCGCAGGCTGACGGTGCGCACGCTCAGGCCTTGTCGCCGTCGCGCGGCAAGCCGTAGTGCTCCATGCGCCGGTACAGCGCCTGGCGCGAAAGGCCCAGGCGCTGTGCGGCGCGCGCCACCACGCCGTCTGCTGCAGCCAAGGCCGACACCACATGCTCCAGGCTGGGCTCATCCAGGTTGCGAAGCGCATGCGGTGCCGACGCGGCAGTTGGCACAAACCCCAGGTCGGTCGCTGCGATGCTGCGACCCGCACAAAACAGTGCGCATCGCTCCATCGTGTTCTTGAGTTCGCGCACATTGCCGGGCCAGGTGTGTGCTTGCAGAGCGTCACGCGCACTATCGCTCAAGCTGGCCCGGCCCTGCAGAAAGTGTTCGGCCAGCAGCACGATGTCGTGCTGGCGCTCCACCAGCGGGGGTAGGCGCAGTTCAATGACATTGAGCCGGTAATACAGGTCTTCACGAAACGTGCCGGCGGCAACCATGGCGCGCAAATCCGCATTGGTGGCGCTGAGCACGCGCACACGGGTTTCACGCGTGCGACTGGAGCCCAGCCGCTCAAAACGCCCGGTTTCCAGCACGCGCAGCAACTTGACCTGACCGGCCAACGGCAGGTTGCCGATTTCGTCCAAAAACAGGGTCCCGTTGTCGGCTGCCTCGAAGCGCCCTTCGCGTGCGCGGTTGGCGCCGGTGTAGGCGCCACTGTCGGCACCAAACAGCTCGGCCTCGATCAATTCGGCCGGCACGGCGCCGCAGTTCAGCGCCACAAATGGGCCCTGGGAAACTGCCGAGTTGGCATGCACAATGGCCGCGACGCGCTCCTTGCCGCTGCCATTGGGGCCGGTTATCAAAGCCGGCAATGGCGACCGTGCCACCTGGCAGGCCATTTCCAGCGTGGCCAACATGGCGTCCGAGCCAAATACCAGGCCGTCGAGCTTGAAGCGCTGCTGCAGTTGCGCCGTGCGAAGAAGACGCCGTTGGCGTGTCTCGCGAAGCTCTCGGTTGGACTCGGCCAACTCCAGCAGGTTGTCCACCGTGGTCCATAACTTGGTGTCGTTCCAAGGTTTTGCCAGGTAGTCAGCGGCACCGGCTTTGACCAGCGCCACGGCATGTTCCAGCTGCGTCCAGGCGGTGAGCAAAATAATGGGCAGGTCCGGTTGCAGCGCACGCAGGCGGTGAAACAGTTCAGTGCCTTCCTGGCCCGACGTGGTGTCGGCGCTGAAGTTCATGTCCTGAATCACCAGGTCCACCGGGCCACGCTCCAACTGCGCCAGGCCTTGCGCGGGGCTGGTAGCCACCCGGGTTTGAACGTCGTGCAAAGACAGCAATAGCGACAGTGCTTCGCCAACGCCCGGGTTGTCGTCAATAATTAATACAGTGGGCATGGGGCCAGAGCATATCAAGCCCGCAATGCCGCCACCGGTGCCAGTGCTGCCGCCCGGCGCGCCGGCGCCAATACGGCAATCTGTCCCAACGCCCACAAAGCGGCGGCGCCCACTACCACGTAGCCCAGCGGTAGCCGGGGTAGCTCGTAGTTGCGCATCAACAGCAGGCTGATGCCGTAGGCACCACATACACCGACCACAATGCCCAGGCAGGTCAGGAGGAAGTTTTCAGTTTGAAAGTAGCGCAGAATCTGCACGCGCGTGGCCCCCATGGCGCGGCGCGTACCTATCATGCGGGTGCGTTGCTGCACCCAGAAGCTGGCCAGTCCGACAATGCCAAAGGCCGTTACTGCCAACAAGGCCACGCACACGCCACCGAGCAACCAGACCATATTGCGGTCCTGGCGGTAATAGGTGTCGCGCATGTCCGTAAAAATCAGTTTCTGGCGGACCACACGCTGCGAGTCATTTTTTTCAATCACGGCCGTGGCCGCCGTCAACAAGGCATCGCGCTGGTCTTGCGCCACCCGCAAAACAAAGACCCCGTTGCGAAAATTTGGGCGCAAAGGAAACACCATGCTCAGACGGTTGGCGTCACGGTTGCCACCCGGAAGCGGCGCCAGCAATGTTTCAAGTACGCCAACCACTTTCACCGGCTGCGGGCCGTCCAAATACACGGTTTTGCCAACGGCTGGCTCAGATCCAAACAATCGCTCGGCCAGATTCACATTGATGATGACAGCAGGCAGGGCTGGGGCATCCGCCTTGTCGAAAGCGGTCAAATCCTGGTATTCATCCACTGTAAAGTCGCGTCCCGCAACAAGCTTCAATCCCATGGTCTGCAGCCAACCTTCAGAGCCCATATAGTTTGACGCATTGATCAGACTTTCACCGGGCCCTGGGGGCTCTGGCTTCAATCGGATGCCGCTGTCATTGTTATTGTTGTTGAAGTGGATCTGATTGAGCAAGGCGGCGCTTTTGACACCGGGCAAAGCGCGCAGGGCCTGCAGATCCGCGCGGCTGGTGCTGTCGGGGTCCAGGCTGCGCGACAAACCGCTGACGCGCAGCACAATCATTTCCGACTCGGCCATGCCGCTGGCCACATTGATGCGTTCCACACGCTGGGAAATCAGGAACAGGGCGTTGCACACAATGGCACAGGTGAGTGCCACCTGCAGCACAATCAGTCCCGCAGCGGTCTTGTGCCGCTTCAGGGTGGCGAGAATAGGTAGAAAGTCCATGCTGATCCTTATTGGGTTTTGAGTTGCACGGCGGGTGAGATTTGACAGGCTCGCCACGCTGGGAGCATGCCAGCCAAAAGGCTTGCCAGAAGCGACAGGCCCAAAGTCGTCAACAGCATGCTGGCGTCCAGGTGCACCAATTCCGCATACCGGCTGGCTCCTGCGCGCACGCCCAGCAAACCCAGCCCGGTGAGCCCCAGCCCCAAGGCGCCGCCGGCCAGACCCAGGCTACCGGCCTCCACCAAAAACTGCCCAAAGATGGCCCGGCGCGATGCGCCCAGAGCCCGGGCAACGCCGAGTTCCCCCGACCGGCGCAGGCACTTGGCCAATAGCAGGCCCACCGGGTTCACCAGGCACACTACGAGGAAGCCGAAAGACAGCCACACCTGCAGACCCACGTCGTTGGGTACGGCCTGGCGTACGCGCAGCCAGTTCGGCACCGAGTGGATGCGCACATTGTTGGGCCGTTCAAAGCGACCCGCGGCACGCTGTTGGTCGCAATAGCTGTTCAGGTATTGGACGTAGTCAGCGGCTTTTGCGGCACTTTCCAGTTCCACCCAATACTGCACCCATGCACAGGGCGCGCCCACACTGCGCGTTTGCGCAGCCGGCGCGCCGTCCCCCCAGCAGCTCATGTTGCCAGATGAACCGAAGTCAAGCTCTTGCGATGTCGAGAACGGCAGGTACACCCCTTCCGCATCGGAAAATGCACCCGTCGTCAGATCATAAAAATGCGGCACCGGGCGCCACGGTTTCAGGACACCCAGCACGCGCAGCTCCTTGCCCCGAACGCTGACCATTTTTCCGGTGCTGTCAACGCCACCAAACAGACGCTCGTTGGCTTCCGTGGACAGAACGATCACCCGCGCATGGTCTCGGTCCTGAGCGGCCGTCCACGCATTGCCATATTGAAAGGGAACCTCAAACATGCTGAAAAAATCGGCGCTGGTGTAGCGGGCGCTTTCAAAGAGTGCACTTTGCCCCTCAGGCTCCAGCGACACATTGCCGCCGCTCATCATGACCTGGTGCATGCCATGCGCTTCGCTGAGCAGTTTTTCCGCATCAAAACGCGTGAGTTGCAATACAGTCTCTTCGCCGGGCACGTAACCGCGCAGGGGTTCAGGGTCCAGTTGCACATTGAATATGCGATCACTCTTGCCCGGCAGGGGGTCCGCCGACAGCACATGAAAAACCGTCAACGTGGTCATGCAAGCCCCCACACCAATACCGATGGTCAAAATCATCAGTGCCGTCAAGCCCGGGCTGCGGCGCAGGCTGCGCCAGGCCATATCCAGATAGTACGCAAACATCATCAGCTTCCTTGCAACATGTGATTGGCTTGGGTCAACGCGCGCTCGTCCAGCGCGCCTACGGCTTGCTGCAGCAACAGCATGGACAGCACATAGCGGTGGCGCGCCTGCGCCAAGGCGTTTTGTGCCGCGGCCTGGGTCTGTATGGCCAGCAGCAGATCGGTCATGGTGCGGGTGCCCAAGGCCTGGCCGGCGCGCGTGGCGGCCAACGCCTTGTCGGCGGCCAGCACGGCGGCTTCACCGGTTTGCATCAATGCCGCACTCGACAATACGGCACGGTACTGGGCCTGGGTCTCACGCGCCACCGACCGCTTGGCGGCCTCCAGGGTCTGAAATGCCACGTCGCGCAAGTGCAGTGCCTGGCGCGTCTGTGCCTGCGTTGCGCCACCGGCAAAGAGGGGCACGGTCAAGCGCAGTGTCAGCGCATTGTTGAATCGGCCGGTATCGACTGTGGGATCCGTGTCGCCACCCAGACGTTGGCTGTCCAGCGACAAGCCCAGCGTCGGCAGGTGGCCCGCCCGGGCCGCACCAATACCCTGCTCGCTGGCGTCCAATTGCAATTGCTGCGCAAGCAGGCTCGGATTGTTTTGCAAGGCTTGCGCAACCCAGGCTTGCGGATCCTGTGGCGCCAGCGGCGCGGCAGTCAGCTGAGTTGCCAGTGGAAGCAGATCACCCGGTACCAAGCCCGTGATCTGTGCCAGCGCCTGGCGCGCGTCCTGCAGCGCTTCAGCTGCTTGCACCGTGGTGCCGCGCGCCAGGGCCAGATAAGTACGCGCCTGCTCCACGTCGATCATGGCAGACAAGCCAGCGTCATAGCGTTTTTGCGCCTGGTCCACTTGTTGGGCAAACGCGTCCTCATTGGCTTGCGCAGTCTGCAGCGCAGCCTGTGCCGACAGCACGCCAAAATAGGCGGTGGCCACGCGGGCGCAGAGTGCCTGCTCGGCAGCCCGCACGGTGACGTCCTGCGCACTGGCCAAGGTATTGGCCACTTGCACTTGCCTGAGTTGGCCAATGTCAATGAGAACCTGACTCAGGTTGCTGCTGACCTGGTTACCCTGCTGCCCGGTGCTGCTCAGCTTGCTGCTGCTGGCATTGAGCGACCATTGCGGCAGCAGGTTGGCACGGGTTTGTGCCGCAACTTCATGTTGCACCCCACGCTGCGCATCGACCAAGGCCAGCGTGGGGTCGCTGGCGCGGGCCTGGGCATAGACTTCCAACAAGCTTTGGGCCTGCACCGCACCGGGCAGGCACAGTGCAGCCAGCAGGCATGCAATGGGCACCAATCGCATGTTCACACCGCCGCCTCGGTATCTGCAATCTGGCCCAGCGGCATGCCTTGGCTCAGGTTGAGGTCCGCCGAAATATCCAGCACCTTGCCATCCATGACATGCACGTTGCGTTGTGCCCGCGCGGCCAACTGCATGTCGTGGGTCACCATCACAATGGTGGCGCCTTCCCGGTGCAGTTCCTCCAGCAGCTCCATGACACTGCGCGCCATCTGGCTGTCCAGGTTGCCGGTGGGTTCGTCCGCCAACAACAGGCCCGGCGATCCCGCCAAAGCCCGTGCAATGGCCACGCGCTGCTGTTGGCCGCCAGACAGCTCAGCCGGGTAGTGGCGTTCGCGTGCGGACAGCCCCACCCGCGCCAAGGCGTCACGCGCACGTGTACGCCGTTCATCCCCTTTCAAGCCGCGGTAGCGCAACGGAACTTCGATGTTGTCCAACACGTTCAGGTCGGGAATCAGATTGAATGCCTGGAAAATGAAACCGATTTTTTCGTTGCGCAAACGCGAGCGCTGGTTGTCATTCATGGCCGTGACGTCCACGCCACCCAGCAGGTAGCTACCGCCGGTAAAGCCTTCCAGCAGACCGGCAATTGTCAAGAATGTGGTTTTACCGGAGCCCGAAGGGCCGGTCACGGCGACAAACTCACCGACCTTGACCTCCAGATTGAAGTCGCGCAAGGCATAGGTTTCAACCATTTCGGTGCGATACACCTTGGACAGAGATTTCATGTGCAACATGGTGGGTGTTTCCTTGTGATGGATGGATTCATTGGCTGACGGTGACCACGTCGGCGCCGTGGAAGTTTTCTGCGCCCGAGACCACCACGCGTTCGCCGGGCTTGAGGCCTTCCAGCACCTCTACCAGGCTCAGGCTTTGGGCGCCCAGGCGGATGGCGCGCTTGACGGCCTGGCCGTCCTGCAGAACGTAGGCAAAGCGGCCAGCCCCCTCTTGCACGAAGCTGCCGCGCGTAACTGCCAGCACCTTGTCGCGGTGGTCCAGCAGCACCCGCACCGACAAGCGCTGGTTCTGTCGCAGTTGCTCGGGCAAGGGACCTACAAAGCGCAAGCGCGCCGCAACTTCGTTGTTCACCACTTCGGGCGACACGGAGCTGACAGCGCCCTTCCAGGTCTGGTTGTTGCCCTGTATCTCACCGGGCATACCAGTTTGCAGTTCACGGGCAAAGCTCTCGGCCACCTGCATCTGCACCTCCAACGCGGACAGGTCCACCACGGACAGCAACTTGGCGTCCTTGGCAACACTCATGCGTTCGGACACAAACAACTGCCCCACCTGGCCATCGACCGGCGAGCGCACCGACAATTCGTCGCGTTGGCGCTGCACATCACGCACCACCAATTGCTGGCGCTCAAAGGCCTGGCGCTTGGCCTGCAGTTCAAACTTTGTCGCATCGTCTTTCAAGCCCACCAACTGCTGCGCCTGCTTCAGTGCCACCTGCGCGCGTTCCAGCACGTCCTGCGCCTGGTCCACTTGCATGCGGGCCGTGGCGCCCGCGTCAAAGGCCTGCTTTTGACGGGCCAGGTCGTTTTGCGCAGTCTTGTGCGCAATGGCAGCCGTCTCCAGCGCGCTTTGCGCTTGCGCCCGTTGCTGGCGGGCATCGGCCTCGGAACGCAGCATTTCGCTCTGCAGCGCGTCGGCATTGGACTGCTCCTGGCCCAGGCGGGCCAACAGCTCGGGACTGTCCAGGCGCGCCAGCACCTGGCCCCTGCGCACGGCGTCGCCAGCCTGGACGGACAGGGCAACCGTGCCTGCGTTGCCGGCATACAGTGTGGGACTGACGGCCGCAACGACCTTGCCTTCGCCGGCGATATCGCGTGTCAACGGCCCATATTTCACCTCGGCCACATTCAGGCGGCTGATGGATACGGATTGGCTTGCGCCCACCATGCGCGGCAGCACCGTTGTCGCCAGAACGACCAATGCCAACAAGCCGATGGCACCCATCCAATAGGCCGGACGTTGCCAAAGCCGCGCCGGTGGAAGCAATATTTTGTCTTGTGCTGACGTATCTCGAATCATGCTGGTGCGCCATATCTGGTTTGAAGTGCAGCTATAGCGCAATCTGCATGCCAGCCGGACATTCCAGTGAATAGCCATATAAATCAAAGACTTACGAAATGCAACCGATAGCACAACAGTGTCCGCGGACAGTGTGCGGACAATTGTGTGGACAGTCCGCCTTGACAACTAAGCTCATAACCCAAAGTTATCAACGATCCGGGACAATGCGGACATGGCCATCGCACACTACATCAAGGAAATTGGTCGCGGCAAGGACGGCGCCCGTGCGCTGAACCGCGAGCAGGCCGCGGACCTGTTTGGCCAGGTGTTGGATGGCGGCTTGACCGATCTGGAAGTCGGCGCCTTCTGTCTGGCCATGCGCATCAAGGGCGAAACGGCTGATGAAATGGCGGGCTTTCTGGACGCCACACACCAGCGACTGCACCATCTGCCAGCCGGTATGCAACCCAGCATCGTCATACCCAGTTACAACGGTGCACGCAAGCTGCCGGTGCTGACCCCGTTGCTGGCGCTACTGCTGGCGCGCGAAGGTTTACCGGTGCTGGTGCATGGCACGGCCACCGAATCACGCCGGGTCTTTACCTCTGAAGTGTTGCTGGCACTTGGCATACCGGCGCAGACCAGCATCGAAGCCATTGCACCTGGCACCGTGGCTTTTGTGCCGACGGCGTTGTTGCACGCAGGCCTGCAGCGCTTGTTGGATGTACGCCGTGTGGTGGGTCTGCGCAACCCGGCACACAGCCTGGTCAAACTAATGTCCCCAGTTCAGGGTAACAGCCTGCTGGTCAGCAGCTACACACACCCCGAATACGCGGTCTCCATGGCGCAGACCCTCAGCCTGATGGGCAGCAACGCCCTGTTGCTGCGCGGCACCGAGGGAGAAGCCGTGGCGGACCCTCGCCGCACCCCAAAAATGCAAGGTTTTCTCCAAGGTCGTATCGTCGAGCAACAGGAGCACCAAACCGGCTCCCTGACCGCGTTGCCCGAACTACCTTTGGGCACCGATGCGGCCAGCACTGCAGCGTATATTCGCAGTGTTTTGGACGGCGCCCAGCCTGTTCCCGCCCCGATCGCGCAACAAGTGGCCCACATCTTGCATCTGGTGTCTGCACTATGAACCATGATCTATCCAGCCACCGCACCCCCGGCCAAGTCACCCTGGTGGGTGCCGGGCCCGGCGACCCTGAACTGCTGACGCTGAAGGCTTTGAAGGCTATCCAACAGGCCACTGTTTTGCTGGTCGATGACCTGGTGAACGAGGCTATCGTGGCGTTCGCCGCACCCACGGCCCGCATCGTGCACGTGGGCAAACGCGGTGGCTGCAAATCCACACCGCAGTCGTTCATTGACAAACTCATGGTGACTGCCGCGCTGGAAGGCGAAAACGTGGTGCGCCTCAAAGGCGGCGACCCCTTTATCTTTGGCCGGGGCGGCGAAGAAATGGAAGCGCTGCAGGCAGCCGGCGTACGGGTCCAGGTGGTCAGTGGCATCACCGCTGGCGTGGCCGCCGTGTCATCGCTGGGTGTGCCCCTGACCCACCGCGAGTATGCCCAGGGCGTGGTCTTCGTCACCGGCCACGCCAAACCGGGTTCGGCGGGCACTGACTGGCGGGCATTGGCCGCGACGGCGCGCCAGGCCCATTTGACGCTGGTGATCTACATGGGCGTCAGCGGAGCCGCCACCATACAACGCGAACTGCTGCATGGCCTGAGCGCAGACACACCGGTTGCCATCATCCAGCATGCCAGCCTTCCCCAACAGCGTCACGCCGTCTGTACCTTGGCCGACATGGCGTCCACCATTGCGCGCGAACAACTGGCCAGCCCCAGTGTGATCGTGGTGGGCGACGTCATGCAAGGGATGCTGGCCGCAAGCAGCACAGCACCAGAGCTCACACGTTACGCGGCAGGATAACGACAAACCGGGTGCCGTTGCCCAACACGCTGTCCACCTTGATGGTGCCACCGTGCAAGGCCACCGCGCGTTTGACAATGGACAAGCCCAGGCCGGTGCCCGAAATGCTACCGACATTGCTGGCACGGTAGAAGGTCTCGAAAAGGCGGGCCACCGCCTCGGCCGGCATGCCAATACCTTGGTCCACGACATTGAATTCAACTTCCGTGGCGCGGCATGCGACACCCAGAAAGACGCGCCCCCCATGCGGAGAATACTTGATCGCGTTGGACAGCAGGTTGGTGAAAATGTGGCGCAATAGTTTTTCGTCAAATTGGGCGTCTTCGCTGTCACCCACCATGCGAAAGCTGAGGTCCAGGTTGGCGGCGGCCTGCGTGTCCATGGTGGCGCGCGTTTCCTGAACCAGCGTCTCGCAAAATGTGCGTAGCGACAAACGCTGCGGCGCAAACTCGATCTTGTCAGCTTCGCTCTTGCCGATGAAGAGCACATCATCGATCATGCGCGTCATGCGGGCCACGGCCTTTCCAATACCGTCCAACAGCGAGGTCCGCTCTGGCGGCGGCATTTTGTCACCGTAATCCTTGAGCAGTTCGGCAGACGACAGGATGGTCGACAGCGGCGTGCGAAACTCATGCGACGTGACCGATACGAAGCGTGTCTTGAGGTTATTGAGTTCACGCTGCTTCTCCAGCGAGGCCTGGATGCCTTCTTCCGCCTGCTTGCGCTGCGTGATGTCCGAAATAAAGGACAGCATGGCGGGCTGCCCGTCCCATTGCACCGTGACCGTGGCAATGTGCGCCCAGATCACGCGCCCTGTTTTGTGGTGCGCCCGAAAATCGTATTTGGACTCAAAAGCTTGGCCTTTGATGCGGCGCGCATAGTTGGCCAGGAAAAACTCGCGGTCATCGGCAAACACCATGGGCAAAAACTCCCGCCCCAAAATCTCCTGCGCCGAGTAGCCAAACAAGGCCAGCAACGCGGGGTTGGCGAAGATGAAACGGCCGTTTTGCACCACCACCATGCCCTCGCTGACGTTGTCCACCACCAGCCGGTACTGGTCCTGCGTGCGGCTCAGATTTTCTTCCAGTTGGCGGCGTTTAGTAATGTCCATAACGGCCCACAGCGTCCCACGCGCTGGGTCGGCCGCGTCCACACTGCGCCCAGAGATGTACACCCAGATCAGGTCGCCATTGCTGCGCCGCATGCGGTGTTCGCCCTCGTAGACCCGCCCCTTGGCTGTTGCCGCGGCAACGGCCCGGCCCACCTGCAGGTATTCATCGCGCGACGGGTAATACGCCTCGATGGATTCGCCAACACCCTGACCCGGCATGACGCCGAAGATTTTGTACATGGCCTGGTTGGCCCATTGCACGCGGCCCAGGGCGTTGAGGAAGACAATGGCCACCATGGCATTGTCCAAAATGGTGTTGCGCTCTTCCAGGCTACGCTGCAGGCTGCTTTGCAACTGCGCCCGACCGGCCTCCCGCAAGGTCTCGCGTTCCGCAGCCTCCTTGCGGTCACGCAGCAAGTTGATGCGGTAAACCAGCGCAAACGACAACAGCAGCATTTCGGCCGCCGAACCAAACTGCAGACCATATTCCGTGGCCGTGGTTCGGGGTATCCAGCCAAAGGCCGACAAGGGCACCGCGATGCCACCAATCAATTGCAAACACCAGGCCAGCAGAAAATAGTTTGCGGGCCGGTAGCCGCGCAAAGCACTTTGCACAGCCCCCAGCGTAATCAACACGCTGCCAACCAGCACCAGGGCGGTCAATGTCAGATTGGCGGGCATGGGCGCCAACCGGGCCCCACCGGCCAGGCCCGCCAACAGGGCCAGCCAAACGCAAGCACGCAAGAGATGGCCCAGCAGCGGCGCATTGCGGGCAAGGTCCAGAAAATTGCGCGCGAATGTGCCGCCGCACGCCACCAGAGCACCAAACGACAAAGGCAAGGCTATGACTTGCCAAACCTGGGCCTGGGGCCACAAATATTGGGCGCCATAGCCGGTAAAGTTCAGTGAAAACAAGGCCAGCGATGCCAGGTACTGCACATAGTACAAATAACCCGCATCACGGATACCCACCATCACCGCCAGGCTGAACAGCAACAAGGCCAGCAGCAGGCCGTAGTACAGACCCATGCCAGCCTGTTCGTTGTGCGACTCGCGCAGCAGCCCCGCCTCGGTGTACAGGCCAAAGGGC
>JACXTT010003324.1_pt1 | contig 24873 bp, 18 predicted proteins | sample 9270951 | NCBI WGS metagenome assembly JACXTT01 (sample SAMN15532306, study PRJNA645909) | rock metagenome | isolation source: weathered quartz diorite | place: Puerto Rico | collected 2017-06-21
ACACCGGCCCGGGTGCCGAAAACGCCGCGGCGGGTCGACCAGGATCGCCTCCAACCGCGCCCACAGCTCATCACCCACACGCCACGGCAACGGCAGCGAACGTCCCACACGCCGCGGACCCGACCTACCACGAGACCTCCCAGATGTCCTCATACAAACCCGATTCGCCACCAACGAACGGGTCCCTGCTCAATCTGAGATGAGTTCCTGACCCTGCACTAACCAATTCCTTAGCTGGACGTCTACCAGTCCGTGACCGCGCGCTCATCGTTCGCTATGCTGCCGCGCCGATGAAGCCGATCGACCAGGAGCCGGAGCTTGCGGGTGCCGGCGCAGGTGGCGGAACGATCGCGGTCGATCCAAGCTACGCGCAAGAGGGCGCGGTCAAGGCACGGGGCTACTGGGAGCTCGTCTGGATCCGTTTCAGACGAGACAGGGCGGCAGTTGCGAGCGGGTTCTTCATCATCGTCCTCATCCTCACTGCGTTCCTGGGAGCCTGGATAGCGCAGAAACTGCTCGGACATGGTCCGAACGACATCTTCTCCGCGGATGGAGTACGGAACTACAAGCCCGTAGGCCCCTGGACGCATGTCAGCGAGGCGCCGTACCCCGGCGCGTCGGGACACTTCGGCAAGACGCTCTTCATCATGGGCGCCGACGGCGGTGTCGGCCGAGACATGTTCCTCCGTCTCCTGTACGGTGCGCGCGCCTCACTCGAGGTAGCGGTGCTGGCGACGGTGGTCACCGTTGGCATCGGCGTTATCGTCGGTCTGGTGGCGGGGTATTTCCGCGGCTGGGTCGACGTGGTCGTCTCGCGGTTGACCGAGCTCGTGATGGTGTTCCCGTCTCTCCTCTTCCTCATCGCCCTTCGCGTCACCATCGGTGATCGGCTGAACGCGATCACGTTCGGCGTCCTGCCCCAGGGTGTGTTCACGCTCGTCCTGGTCTTCTCCGCGCTCGGTTGGTTCTACCCGGCGCGAATCATCCGGGGTGTGGTGCTCTCGCTACGCGAGAAGGAGTTCATCGAGGCTGCGCGGATGACCGGGGCCGGAGACTGGCGCATCATGCGTTCGCATCTCCTGCCGCACGTTGTCGCACCAATCATCGTGTACTCGTCTCTGATCATCGCCCAGACGATCATCGGCGAGGCGGGTTTGTCGTTCCTGGGATTGGGAATCCCGCTTCCGACGGCGAGCTGGGGCAACCTCCTGTCCGCAGCGCCCGAGTTCTATGTCACGCAACCATGGATCCTTGTCTGGCCGGGACTTGCGATTCTGCTCACGACGCTTGCGTTCAACCTCCTCGGCGACGGGCTGCGTGACGCCTTCGACCCACGCGCAGCAGTCTGACAACGAATCGCTAACCCTCGTCAAGCTAGATACGTCTCATTACCAGGTCGTAACGTTTTCCCGCTTCCGGCTCGAACCGGGGGCGGAATTCGGAAGGGAAGGAGTCCAATGCGCAAGAAACTCGTGCTTCCGGTCGCGCTCGCGGCCGTAGGCGCACTTCTGCTGATCGTGGCCGCGTTTGCGGGCACCGGCAGCGCTACGGCGTCGGCGGGCAAGACCGTCGCGAAAAAGGGCGGCACGCTCCACGTCGCCGCCTCGAATCAGGATTTCGAGTTCGTCGATCCAGGGCTGGCATACGACACGTTGGCCTGGTCGATGCTGTACACGACCAACCTGATGCTCGTCAACTATCCGGAGAAGTCGGGGCCTGAGAGTGGCCAGTTGTATCCCGAGGCTGCAACGGCATTTCCGACGGTCTCCAAGGACGGCAAAACGTACACGTGGACGATCCGCAAGGGTCTGAAGTTCAGTGACGGCTCGCCCGTCACCGCGGCCGCATTCCAGCGTGCCTTCGAGCGGATCCTGAGCCCGAAGATGGGATCGCCGGTCGGGGTCAACCTTCAGCTTCAGAACACGCTCGTCGGCGGCGCCGACTTTCTGAACGGGAAGACGCAGCACATCGCCGGTGTCATCGCCAAGGGGCAGACTCTGATCACGAAGTTGACGAGGGCGAACCCGACCTTCGTGGCGATCGCAGCGATGCAGTGGTTCGGTGCCGTCAAGCCGGACATGCCGTACACGGAATCCGGTCTGAACACGTACCCGGCAGCCGGCCCGTACTACATCAAGAGCCGTGACATCGGTCGCTCGCTCGTCGAGGTCCGCAACCCGTACTACAAGGGCTCGCGTCCCGCGAACCCGGACCAGATCGTCTGGACCATGAACGGTGACCAGGATCAGACTCTGCTGCAGACCAAGGCAGGGCAGATCGACGTGGATGCGAGCCAGACGCCGCCCGCGCAGAACGCCCCGCTCGGGCAGCAGTTCGGCGTCAACAAGAAGCAGTTCCACGTCGGCCCGACATCGTGCGTCCTCTACTGGGCGATGAACACGACGCGGGCGCCGTTCAACGTCGTCGCGGCTCGCAAGGCCGTCGAGTGGGGGCTCGATCGACCTGCAACCGTGCGGCTGTACGGCAAGTACGCCGGCCAGCGGACCGATCAGATCCTCGTCCCTGGTGTGCCGGGCTTCGTGGACTACCACATCTACGCGATCAAGGGCGCCAATGTCGCCAAGGCCAAGTCGGTCGGAGGGGCTGCACTCCACGGAACGGTCACCCTCTTCCATTCGACGACCCCGGTATCGGTGAACATCGCTCAGATCGCGGCGTACAACCTCCAGCAGATCGGCTTCCAGACGAAGGACAAGCCGACGCCTGGCAGCGTCTACTACAAGACGCTGGGCACCAAGGGCGCCGACTTCGATCTCGCCCGAGCCGGCTGGTGCGCGGACTACTTCGACCCGTTCGACTACATCAACGTGAACCTCGACGGACGGTCGATTCAGGACGCGAACAACGTGAACTTCGCCTACTTCAACAATGCGTCGGTGAATGCGGCCATGGACAAGGCTGCGTTGATGTCCGGCGCTGCGCGGGCGAAGGCGTACGCGGCGCTCGACCTGAACATCATGCAGAACTACGCGCCGTGGGTTCCGTACATCGTCCTCAACGCGACGTTCTTCACGTCAGCGAGGGTGAGCAACTGGGTCTACCAGCCGTACTTCGGCGAGCCGGCGTTCAACGCGCTGGCCGTCGGCTAGGTATCCCATCGAACAAGGCCGGAGGGGCGCTCTATTCGCCCCTCCGGCCGAGTGACATCATTCGACCGAAACCGTGCTCCCGTTTCTGATCAGACGAACCCTGTGGGCGATCGCGCTGTTCATCGCGACGACGATCGTCACCTATCTGATCTTCTTCATCATCCCGGCCGACCCAGCCTCGCTCGCGTGCGGCAGGGCCTGCACAGCGGCTGACGCCGCTCGCGTCCGGCACAACCTGGGTCTGGATCTCCCCGTCTGGCACCAATACTGGAATTTCCTCTGGAATCTCGTCGGCCATCAGAACCTCGGCACTTCCTTCGTAAACCATCAGTCCGTGAACCAGATCGTCGGCGCAGCGGCGCCGGTGACCGCCTCACTCGTCTTCGGCGGTGCAGTCTTCTGGCTGGCGCTGTCCGTCCCGATCGGCATCGTCTCTGCGCTGAAGCCGCGTTCGGTCGTCGATCGCGCCGGCATGGTCTTCGTGCTCTTCGGGATCTCGGCGCACCCGGTCTGGATCGGTCTGATCCTCTCCTACGTGATCGGCTTCAAGCTTGGGTGGACGCCGATCGCCAACTACTGCGACTTCTTCAACCCGTCGCTCGGTGCGTCGTGTGGCGGTCCGGTGCAGTGGGCGTACCACATGATTCTGCCGTGGTGCACCTTCATGCTCCTGTTCGCCGCGCTCTACGTGCGCCTCATCCGAGCCAACGTGATGGAGACCCTGGGTGAGGACTACGTGCGAACGGCTCGCGCAAAGGGCGCTCCGGAGCGCCGCGTCATGACGCATCACGTCTTGCGGAACAGCATGCTCCCGGTCGTGACGATTCTCGGCATGGACATCGGCCTCGCACTTGCCGGCGCCATCTTCACCGAGTCGATCTTCGGCCTCCCCGGTCTCGGCCGCCGCGTTCTCGTCGCGTACAACCAGAACGATCTGCCGGTCATTCTGGGCGTGGTCGTCTTCGCGACGATCGCAGTGATCGTGTTCAATCTGATCGTCGATCTCCTCTACGCGTTCCTCGACCCGCGGATCAGGCTCGAGTGACCGCGGTCCTCGACGTCAAGGATCTCCGGACGTCGTTCCGGACCGATGACGGCACCGTCAAGGCCGTCGACGGCGTCAGCTTCGTGGTCGAGAAGGGAAAGACGCTGGGAATCGTCGGCGAGTCCGGATCGGGCAAGAGCGTCACGTGCCTGACCGTGATGGGACTGAACGACCGGCGGAAGACGACCTCGAGTGGTTCCGTGCTGCTCGACGGCAAGGAGATCCTCCATTCGTCCTCCTCCGACTTGCAGGAGATCCGAGGCACGCGGATGGCGATGATCTTCCAGGACCCGATGACGTCGCTCAACCCGGTCAAGAGCATCGGCTGGCAGCTCTCGGAGGCGGTGTTCGTCCACAACGACGTCACGAGGAAGACCGCACGTGACCGCGCAGTCGAACTGCTGCGCCAGGTCGGGATCCCGAAGGCGGAGCAACGCGTGGACGACTACCCGCACCAGTTCTCTGGAGGCATGCGTCAGCGCGTGATGATCGCAATGGGGCTGATCAACAACCCCGACATCCTCATCGCTGACGAGCCGACCACCGCGCTCGACGTCACGACGCAGGCGCAGATCCTGCGGCTGATGAAGCGGCTGCAGGACGAGTACCACATGGCGATCATCATGATCACGCATGACCTCGGCGTCATCGCCGAGGTCGCCGACGACGTCGTCGTCATGTACGGGGGCAAGGTCGTCGAGCAGGGCACCGTCAACGCGATCTTCGAGGAACCTCAGCACCCGTACACGTGGGGGCTACTCGGCTCGCTTCCACGCCTCCATTCAGAAGGCGACCGGCTGGAGCAGATCCCCGGCCAGCCGCCGTCGCTCCTGCGCCCGCCGCCCGGATGCGCGTTTCACCCTCGGTGCCCGTACACCATGGACCGCTGCCGTACCGAGGTCCCGCCTCTGTTCAAGTGGGGGGAGGGCGAGCACATCCACAGGTGCCTGCTCGACGATGCGAGGCGTCAGGAAGTCTGGGCCGCCAAGAAAGCGTCCATGAGCGTCGAGGCCGCGTGACGCCCGACGAGGCACAGACCGCGCAGGCGATCCGGGCGGCCAGCGTGGTCGCCCGTAATAATGAGGAGCGCGCATGAGCGACGAGCTCCTTGTGGCCGAGAACGTCAAGAAGTACTTCCCGGTCACGCGTGGGATCATCCTCAGGCACGAGGTCGGCAGCGTGAAAGCCGTCGACGACGTGACGTTCAGTGTCCGTCGCGGCGAGACCCTCGGCATCGTCGGCGAGTCGGGCTGCGGCAAGTCGACGCTGGCTCGGTGCATCACCCGGCTGCTCGACGTCACGGGGGGCTCGATCGTGTTCGACGGGCGTGACATCACGCGGCTTTCGCGCGCCGAGATGCGGCCGATCCGTCGCGAGATGATGATGGTGTTCCAGGACCCGTATGCGTCGCTGAACGGCCGCAAGCGAGTCGGATTCATCGTCGGTGAGCCGCTCGCCGTACATCGCATCGGCACCGAGGTGGAGCGCAAGCGTCGCGTCCAGGAGCTGCTCGAGGTCGTCGGGCTGAACCCCGAGCACTACAACCGCTTCCCGCACGAGTTCTCCGGCGGTCAGCGGCAGCGGATCGGCATCGCCCGGGCTCTCGCGGTGAACCCCAAACTGATCGTCTGCGACGAGCCGGTGTCGGCGCTGGACGTCTCGGTCCAGGCCCAGATTCTCAACCTGCTGAAGGACCTGCAGTCGGAGTTCGGGCTCACGTATGTGTTCATCGCGCACGATCTGAACGTCGTACGCCATATCTCGGACCGTGTAATGGTCATGTATCTGGGAAAGGTCGCCGAAATCGCCGACGGGGCGATGCTCTACACCGAACCCAAGCACCCCTATACGGGCGCGCTTCTCTCGGCGGTGCCGATCCCCGACCCGACGCTCGGGCGCCGGCGCACCCAGATCGTGCTCGAGGGCGACGTGCCCAGCCCGATCAACCCACCCTCCGCCTGTCGCTTCCATCCACGCTGTCCTCGATTCCACGCCGGGGTCTGCGACGTCGACGAGCCGATGTTGCGTCCGTTCGGCACCGGTCACGAAGCTGCGTGCCATTTCCCGCTCGAGCGCTGGCCGATGACCACCGACGAGGTCGGCCGTGCTGCGGAGCCTGTCGCGTCGTAGAGGCTTGATGCGGGTTAGCCGCGCCTGTGGCTGGGGGCCTGCACGCGGCGCATCAGTGCCGGCTCGATCGGCGCCAAGGCAACCAGCCTTGCCACCGCTCGATCCGTCCCTGCTGCTTGGTGCATGCCCTCCCCACAGGCATGTCTAACCCCCATCAAGCCTCTCGCGGCGTCGCGGGCGCCGCCCTACGGCTCCTTGGCTTGCTCGCGGCTGCGAGCCTGCTCGTCCTCGTCATGGCGGTGCCGATTGGGCTGCTGACGCACGCCGGTCTCAACCGCGCCGTCTCGCTCGGCTTCTACATCGTCGGCGCCTTCCTCGTGGTGATCGGGTTCGCGGGAGGGAGTCGCGGGCCGTTCCGGTCCGCACACGAGGACCCGGCCAGGCTGACGGTGGGAAGGACGCTACGGCGGGCGACCCTCGACGAGCTCAACGATGCGATCAGCGTCGCAGCCGTCGTTGTCGCTATCGGTCTCGTGCTCCTCGTTATAGGTGTTGCAATCGATAACCGATATACGCTCTTGTGACTCGAGGCGACCGCCGGGGCCGCCTCTACAAACAAAGGGCATCTTGTCCACGTCTCAGATTGCATGACGCCGCAGTCACGACAGGCAGCCTGTGAGCGCGCCCGCGCCTGGGCGGCCCTGCTTCCGGACAACGAGCTCTCGTTGTTCGAGCGCCGCCTGCTCGACGCGCACTGCGCCAGGTGTGCAGACTGCCGTCACGCGCGCGAGTCCATAACCGGCGTCACCGAGCTGATCCGCTCGACTCCGCTTGCTGCGATGGAGCGTCGTGTGCACGTCCAGCGCGCTCGGCCGGCCTACTGGCGTTCGACGTCGGGAGTGCTTGCGACCGGTGGTGCTTCTGCGCTCGCACTCGTGATCGCCTTGTGGGTCGGTTCTCAGCACGCGCCGGGTCCGTCGCATACGGTGACCGCGCCGGTGATCGTCTTTACACCCGAGTCGTCGTCTACCGACAGTGCGGCGATCTGGCGGCTGAAGCGGATGCGTAGCGGTGCTCATGCCGACACGCTGAACGCACACCGCACCGGCCCCGTCCTGTAACGGGCGCGACCCTGCGGATACCATCGTGGTGATGCTGCCCAGTGCAGTCACCGTTCGCTGCTGAGCGCTCGACCACGCCGACCGCGTCGCGGCCGCGCTCGAACGCTCCAGGGTCGCCCGTTCCGGCGGCGAGCTCGAGAAGGGCTCGGCTACGATACGGCGGCTCGGCGGGCGCATGCGTGCATTGTTCGTGCGCCGAGAGACGACGCACCTCCCAGCCTCAGGAGAACAATGTCCGCCAAGAAGGGGTCTGAGAAGACCGAGTCCGCCAACACCGGCACTATCGTCGAGATCAAGGGCGTCGTAATCGACGCCGTCTTCCCGGACCGACTTCCCGAAATCCTCACCGCGCTCGAGATCCAGGTCCCCAAGGAGGACGGCTCGACGCTGACGCTGATCGCCGAGGTGCAGCAGCATCTCGGAGACGACCGGGTGCGAGCGGTGGCGATGGACTCCACCGACGGTCTCGCTCGGGGCGTGGAGGTGAAGGACACCGGCGGCCCGATCACTGTTCCCGTCGGCAAGGAGACGCTGGGCCGGCTCTGGAACGTGATCGGCCAGCCGATCGACGAGAAGCCCGACGCACCCGAGGGCACCGAACGGTGGCCGATCCACCGGGATCCACCGGCGTTCCGCGAGCTGTCACCGAAGATCGAGATCTTCGAGACGGGGCTCAAGGTCGTGGACCTGATCGCCCCGTACATCAAGGGCGGCAAAGTCGGCCTCTTCGGCGGGGCGGGCGTCGGCAAGACGGTGTTGATCCAGGAGCTGATCCGCAACATCGCGCGCGAGCATTCCGGTGTGTCGGTGTTCGCCGGCGTGGGGGAGCGGACGCGCGAGGGCAACGACCTCCTGCTCGAGATGACGGAGTCGGGCGTGATCGGGCAGGTGGCGCTCGTGTACGGCCAGATGAACGAGCCGCCGGGTGCGCGCCTCCGCGTCGGCCTCAGCGGTCTGACCATGGCCGAGTACTTCCGCGACGAGGGTCAGGACGTGCTGCTCTTCATCGACAACATCTTCCGCTTCGTACAGGCCGGCTCCGAGGTCTCCGCGCTACTCGGCCGCATGCCGAGCGCGGTCGGCTACCAGCCGACGCTGGCCACCGAGATGGGGCAGCTGCAGGAGCGCATCACCTCGACCCGCACCGGCTCGGTGACCTCGGTGCAGGCGATCTACGTGCCCGCCGACGACCTCACCGATCCGGCGCCCGCGAACACGTTCGCGCACCTCGACTCGACGACGGTGCTCTCCCGCGCGATCGTCGAGAAGGGCATCTACCCCGCGGTCGATCCGCTCGACTCGACGTCGCGGGCGCTCCAGCCGGGCATCGTCTCCGACGAGCACTACGCAACGGCGATCGCAGTGCAGCAGATCCTGCAGCGGTACAAGGACCTGCAGGACATCATCGCGATCCTCGGCATGGACGAGCTCACCGACGAGGACAAGCTCGTGGTCTCGCGGGCGCGCAGGATCGAGCGCTTCCTGTCGCAGCCGAACTTCGTCGCAGAGCAGTTCACGGGCACACCCGGTCGCTACGTGAAGCTCGAGGACACGATCAAGGGCTTCCGCGAGATCATCGAAGGACGTCACGACGAGCTGCCCGAGTCCGCGTTCTACATGGTCGGCGGGATCGAGGAGGCCGTCGAGAAGGCGGAGCAGTCGGCGAAGGTCGCCGCCTGAGCCGGGGCGTCCCGACGTGGCCGACGGACATCCGCTGTTCTCCGTCTCTCTGGTGACGCCGGACGGCCCAGCGTTCGAGGGCGAGGCCGAGATGCTCATCGTGCCCGGCGCCGCGGGTGAGATCGGCGTCCTCGCCCGGCACGCGCCGCTCGTGGCGACCCTGAAGGCGGGGTCGACGCGCGTGCACCTGGGCGGCACGGAGATCCGGACGTTCGCCACCGGTCCAGGGTTCTTCAAGGTCGAGACCGATCGGGCTCTGGCGCTGGTCGACGACGCGGTCGACGTGAACGAGATCGACGACGCAAGGGCCCGCGCGCAACTCGAGGCGGCGCAGGCGGAGCTCGCCAGGATCGACGCCGGCGAGTCGAGCGCCGACCGCTGGCAGCTCGAGCAGCGCGTCAAGCACGCCGAGAATCAGCTTTCGGCCACCGGACGTTCGTCGTCGTAAGACCCGTCATGAGGCGGGTCGCCGTTCTCGGTGACGTGCATGCAAACGCCGTCGCGTTGCGGGCAGTGCTCGAAGACGTGGCCAAAGAGGATCTCGACAGCGTCGTCTGGACGGGCGACCTCTCCTGGGGCGGGCAGCCAACCGAGACGCTCGACCTCATGCGTGCGGTCGAGCTCCCGTCCCGCTTCGTGCGTGGGACTGCCGAACGCGCGCTGACCGAGCTCGCCGCCAGCACGCGCTCCGACCCGACCGAGCGAGAGCGCTGGATGCTCGCGCAACACGACGCGGACCAGCTCGCATTTCTCGCCTCCTTCGTCGAGCAGGTCTCGCTCGACGTCGAAGGCCTCGGCCCGACACTGTTCTGCCACGGCTCGCCTCGAAGCGACAACGAGCTGCTCACAGCGGGCACGTCGCCCGAGCGGATCACCGAGGCGACGGCCGGTATCGCCGAACGTCGGGATGCCGTACGAAGGGCGCGCCGGAGCGGCGTTCTGGGCCGTGCTCGGTCCGGACGTCGAACTGCGCTGGACCGAGTACTCGCTCGAGGAGTGCTCGTGGCGGTGCGTGCCACGGACGACCCGGCGGCCGAGGCCATGATCGCCGAGCTGACGTCCCCCTCCAGCCCCGCCGAGCTCATCGAGCACGCCGAAGGACTCCAGTTTTCAGACTAGTGGTCGCTCCGGTTAGTTCGTTTCTGGTTGCAGGGACCGGCTGTTCTCGATCGAAGACGTCGTCGTCCTGGTGGGCGACGATGGAGGCGAGCGAGATGGCCGCAGCGGCGAAACGGATCGGGATCGAGGTCGAGGATCGACGCGTGTTGGAGCGGATCGTGCGCTCGCGTACGGCGGAGCGTCGGGCGGTCGAGCGGGCGCGGATCGTGCTCGCGGCAGCTGAGGGACGCTCGGCGGCGAGGATCGCGAGCGAGGTCGGCTGTTCGGAGCAGACGGTCAAGAAGTGGCGCCGCCGTTTCGAAGCGGACGGTCTTGCGGGTCTGCGTGATGCGCCCAGGCCGGGAAGGCCGCTGGTGCACGGGCCAGAGGTGCGTGCCCGCCTGATCGCGCTCGCCTGCACGCGTCCGACGGAAACAGCGGAGGGGATTCGCTGCGAGCGCTGGACGCACCGCGAGCTGGCGGAGCAGGTCGGGATGTCGGAGTCGCAGGCGCACGCGATCCTGCGCGCGGCCGAGATCAAGCCGCACCTGCTCGAGCAGTGGGTGATGAGCGAGCTCGGCCCCGACTTCGACGCCCAGGCGGCCGAGGTATGCGGGCTGTATCTCGACCCGCCCGAAGGCACGCTCGTCGTCTCGATCGACGAGAAGACCGGCATCCAGGCCAAGGCGCCGACGCGGCCCGACGTGCATGCACGGCCCGGCAAGCCGGGCCGACGCGAACACGAATACGTCCGTAACGGCACCCAAAACCTGTTTGCCGCGCTGCGGGTGCACAGCGGCGAGGTAAGCGCGATGCCCGCCAAGACGCGCAACCGCTTCGACCTGCTCCGCTTCCTCGATCAGCTCGAGGCCGAGATCCCCACCGGCCGCGAAGTGATCGCGATCAGCGACAACCTCTCCACCCGCACCACCAACGAGGTCGCGCAGTGGCTGGCCGATCATCCGCGCTGGCGCTTCGTCTTCACGCCCAAACACGCCAGCTGGCTCAACCAGGTCGAGATCTTCTTCTCCATCCTCGCCCGCCGCCTGCTCAAACGCGGCGCCTTCACCAGCGAGCACGACCTCGCCCAACAGATGCTCGCCTTCGTCGAGACCTACAACCAAACCGCCCGCCCCTTCAACTGGACATACACCGGCAAAGTGCTCGCCGCATGAGGACGCGAATCAACCGGAGCGACCACTAGGGTCTTGCCCCGGACCTCTCGTGGCCGCCCCGTCGTATGACGGCCGTGCGGTGGATCGCGATCGTCGGCTGCCTATGCGCGGCTTCGGCTGCGGTCGCCGCCGGCGGCCCGCACACGATCGCGGCGAACAGCGTGAAGGTCGTCGTGCCCGCCGGTTGGCATCGCGTCGAAGCTGCACCGACGGCGATCACCGATCCCGTGACCGCGCTCGTCGTGGGGACGCAGGGAGTGCGTCCGCGGCTGGTCCCGTGCGAGATCACGGCCTACCGGATACCGAGTGCGGGCGCAGCGGTCGTCGTCGTCCGTTGGCGGACGGAGACCTCCGGCGGCGGGCGACCTCCCAGATCTCGCCGTCCACTCTCGCATGTCGTCCTCAACCGGCTCGGGTTCGAGTGCTGGCCCGGTCATCGGGGCGGCGCGGTCGAGCTCGCGCTCGGCGGCCACGCGTATCAGGTCAACGTCCTCGTCGGCGATCGAGCATCGCCGGCCACGGTGCGGCAGGCGTTGGCGGTCGTCCGGTCGTTCGACCTCTTACGACCGTAAGCGCGATCTCGCGCACGTTCCTTGCGTACTCCACGCGTCGCGGCCTACAGTTCGTGCGTCGCAGAACCTACAAGAGGGGGAGCTCATGATACGCGCTCGGTTTGCGGCGATAAGCGTCGTCGCGATCGTCCTGATCGCCGTCGCAGGGGTTGCAGCGGCCGGCGGCACCCCGCCGGCATTCTCGAACACGCCGCTCATCTCCCCGTTGACCGGCGTCCCGGGCCTGACGACCCAGCCCAACGCCAACTCGTCCGGGAACAGCGAGCCCGCGATCGCGTTCGGCGCGGACGGCTCAATGGCCGTCGACGGTCTCGGCTGGCTGCCGTTCCAGGTGGATCTCTGGAAGGGGACCTTCGGGTCGACACCGTCCTTCTTCGGCGCGATGGACACCAATCTGTCGCTCAAGGGACGCGGCCGTCTGGAGCTCGGCGACGAGGATGCCGACGTTGAGATCACGGCGGCACACACGACGTTGCTCGCCGACCTCGACCTGATCGTCAACGGCGGCTTCAACACGTTCCAGCTCGGCGTCTCGGTCACCCGCTGTCCGGCAGGAGCGGTCGGGCCCGCTGGGTGCACGACCGCACAGCTCGATCAGGCCGGTGCCGACCGCGAGTGGATCACATCGAACGGCCCGAACGTCTGGGTCTCGTATCACGACGCGAGGAACAGCGCGATTATCCGCGTCAAGAAATCGACCGACGACGGGCGTACCTGGCATTCCAGCGGCTCGCCGCTCGTCGGTCAGGGCGGCATCACGGGCAACGCGACGTTCAACAACGACCAGGGTCCGATCGTCGCCGACCCGACGACCGGGTACGTCTACGACATCTTCGCTGCGGGCGAGCAGAAGACGAAGTGCTGCTCGGCGAACCACAACAATATCTACGTGTCGCGGTCCACCGACGGCGGTGCCCATTACACGGCGACGCTCGTCTATCACGCGACTCCGTTCACGGCGCTCAACAACATCTTCCCTTCGCTCGCCGTCGATCCGGCGAACGGGACCGTGTACGCCACCTGGACCGATCAGCACGGGGTGAAGGTGTCGTCCTCGACCGACCACGGCACCACGTGGTCGTCGGCCGTCACGGTCTCGACCGCGACCACGACGGTGATGCCATGGGTGGCCGCCCGCAACGGCAAGGTCGACGTCGTCTACTACGCGACCAGCGCCTCGTCGACCGACGACGCGAGCGCAGTCTGGAACGTCTACGACTCGCAGAAGATCGGCGCGGGCACCTGGACGGTGAAGCAGGTGAGCAACACGCCGAACCGCATCGGCAAGGTCTGTCTTGCAGGCTCTGCGTGCCCGAACAACACGGACCGCGAGCTGCTCGACCTCTTCGAAGTCGCCGAGGACCCGTTGAGCGGTAAGGCCGCGGTGATCTACACGGACTCGACGATCGACACCTGGACGCAGAGCGGCGTCACGCAAGAGCTGCCCGAGATCGTCCTCGCTTTCGAGCAATAGCCGCTCAGCCCGGCCGGCGGGCCCAGCTCGCCGGCCGGGCTATCACCTAGGGTCTGAGCCTGTGCGGCCCGGCGTTCAGCTACCCTGAGACAACCTGGAAAGCTTTGTGGCGGCTTGGCGACCAGGAGAAAAACGCCTAAAGAGCCCGTGAGCCAATCGGCTCCCGCCTCCCTAGGCGCCACGTCGCCCAGTCGCCGAAGGAGTCGGTGGTTGGCAACGAGACACGACCTGGAGACGATCCTCGGGCAGCGAATCCTCGTCCTCGACGGCGCCGTGGGGACACAGGTGCAGGCGCTCGAGCTCACCGAGGAGGACGTCCGCGGCGAGCGCTTCCGCGACAACCCGCGGGATGTCCGCGGCGACCTCGACGTCCTGAACTTGACCCGCCCGGCCGACATCGAGCGGATCCACCTGCGCTACCTCGAGGCCGGCGCAGACGTCGTCACCACGAACACCTTCACCTCGACCCCGATCTCGCAGGCCGAGTACGGTCTCGAGGGAATCGTCCACGAGCTCAACCGGGCGGGCGCGGAGATCGCCCGACGCGCGGTCGACGCGCACGGTGCGGGGTTCGTCGCCGGGTCGTTGGGGCCCACGAACGTCACGCTTTCGCTGTCGCCCCGCGTCGACGACCCGAGCTACCGGGCGGTGACGTTCGACCAGCTTCGCGACGGCTACGCGGAGGCCGTACGCGGGTTGCTCGACGGCGGCGTCGACCTCCTGCTCGTGGAGACGGTCTTCGACACACTGAACGGGAAAGCGGCGATCGCGGCGGCCAAGGACGTGATCGCGGAAACAGGGCTCGACGTTCCGCTCGTGGTCAGCGTCACGATCGTCGACGCGAGCGGCCGGACGCTCTCAGGGCAGACGATCGACGCGTTCTGGATCGCGGTCGAGCACGCCGAGCCGTTCGCCGTCTCTGTGAACTGCTCGCTCGGCGCGACCGAGATCCGGCCGCACCTGGCCGCCCTCGCGCGCGCCGCGCACGTCCCGGTCATCTGCTACCCGAACGCCGGCCTCCCGAACGCCTTCGGCGGCTACGACGAGCAGCCGTCGACGACGAGCAAGCTGTTGCGGGAGTTCGCGGAGGCGGGTCTCGTGAACGGCGTCGGCGGCTGCTGCGGCACGACGCCCGAGCACGTGCACGAGATCGCGCTCGCAGTCGAGGGCCTGCGGCCCCGTGCTGTGCCTCCGTGCAGCACGCGGCCGCGTTTCAGTGGCCTCGAGCCGTTCGCGATCCAGCCGGACACGAACTTCGTCATGGTCGGCGAGCGCGCGAACGTCGCGGGCTCGGCTCGTTTCCGTCGCCTGATCGAGGCAGGCGAGTACCAGGACGCCCTCGAGGTGGCGCTCGAGCAGGTGCGCGGAGGCGCCAACCTCCTCGATGTCAACATGGATGCCGACCTGCTCGACGGCGTCGAGGCGATGACGGCGTTCCTCAACCTCCTCGCCACCGAGCCGGAGGCGGCGCGGCTGCCGGTGATGATCGACAGCTCACGCTGGGAGGTCGTCCTGGCGGGGTTGCGGTGCGTCCAGGGCAAGGGGATCGTCAACTCCATCAGCCTCAAGGACGGCGAGGAGGCGTTCCTCGAGAAGGCGTCCGATATCCGCCGCTTCGGCGCCGCTGTCGTCGTGATGGCCTTCGACGAGAAGGGGCAGGCGGAAACCGTCGAACGCAAGGTCGCTATCTGCGGGCGCGCCTACGACCTGCTCACGCAACGCGCCGGGTTTCGGCCCGAGGACATCGTCTTCGACGCGAACATCCTCGCAGTGGCCACAGGGATGGAAGAGCACGACCTCTTCGGCAAGGCATTCATCGAGTCGATTCCGCTGATCAAGGAGCGCTGCCCGGGATCTCTCACCTCCGGCGGCGTCTCCAACCTCTCGTTCGCCTTTCGCGGCAACGACGCCGTACGGGAGGCGATGCACTCGGCGTTCCTGTACCACGCGATCCACGCCGGGCTCGACATGGGGATCGTCAACGCCGGCCAGCTCGTCGTCTACCAGGACATCGAGCCGGAGCTGCTGGAGCGTGTCGAGGACGTGATCCTCGCCCGGCGGCCGGACGCGACGGAGCGGCTCGTGTCGTTCGCACAGAGCGTCCAGGGCGGGGCTACCGAGCGGGAGCGGGACCTCTCGTGGCGCGAGTCGTCCGTCGCCGAGCGACTCTCCTACTCGCTGGTCCACGGCATCGTCGACTTCATCGAGGAGGACGCGGAAGAGGCCCGGCAGACGGCGGCACGCCCTCTCGACGTCATCGAGGGCCCGCTGATGGACGGCATGAAGATCGTCGGCGACCTCTTCGGGGAAGGGAAGATGTTCCTGCCGCAGGTGGTCAAGAGCGCCCGCGCGATGAAGCGCGCCGTCGCCTACCTCGAGCCGTTCATGGAAGCCGAGCTCGAGGACGGGGCGAGCAGATCGTCGGGGAAGGTCGTCCTCGCCACCGTCAAGGGCGACGTCCACGACATCGGCAAGAGCATCGTCGGCGTCGTCCTCGCCTGCAACGGCTACGAGGTGATCGACCTCGGCGTGATGGTGCCTGCCGAGACCCTGCTCGACACAGCCACCGACGAGGCGTGCGACATCGTCGGAGTCTCCGGTCTGATCACGCCGTCACTCGACGAGATGGTCGGCGTGGCGAAGGAGATGGAGCGTCGCGGGATGGAGCTGCCCCTCCTGATCGGCGGAGCGACGACCTCGCGCCAGCACACGGCTGTCCGCATCGCGCCGGAGTACTCGTCGCCCACGATGTACGTGCTCGACGCGTCTCGGGTCGTAGGCGTGGTGGGCGGGCTGCTCGACCGCGACCGCCGCGCGGTGCTGGACGAGGAAAACCGCACCGAGCAGGAGAGGCTGCGCGAACAGCACGGCGAGCGTTCGCGGAAGGTGCTGCTACCGCTGGCCGAGGCGCGCGCGAACAGGACGCCGATCGTGTGGCGGGCCGAGGACATCGATGCCCCCGACTTCATCGGCACCCGTTTCATCGAGCCCGCCGTGGCGGAGCTTCGCCGCTACGTCGACTGGACGTACTTCTTCCACGCCTGGGAGCTGAAGGGCAGATATCCGGCGATCCTCGACGATCCCGACAAGGGCCCGGCCGCCCGAGACCTGTTCGAGGCAGCGAACGAGCTGCTCGACGAGATCGAGGCGGGCGAGCAATTCCGGCCCCGCGGCGTCTACGGCTTCTGGCCGGCAGCAGCCGAGGGAGACGATGTCGTGGTGGTGCGGAACGGCTCGCCCGTCCGGTTCCCGATGCTGCGCCAGCAGACGGACTTCGGCGACTCGCGCGCGAACCGCTCGCTGGCCGATTTCGTGGCACCCCTGGAGACGGGGTTGCCCGACCACGTCGGCGCGTTCGCCGTGTCGATCCACGGCGCCGATGAGATTGCGGCCCGGTTCGAGGCCGAGCACGACGACTACCGCTCGATCATGGCCAGGGCGCTGGCCGACCGGCTCGCGGAGGCGTTCGCGGAGTGGCTGCACGAACATGCGCGGCGGGAGTGGTACGAGCCTGCGGAGCATCTGAAGAACGCCGAGCTGATCGACGAACGCTTCCGGGGGATACGGCCGGCGTTCGGGTACCCCGCTTGTCCGGACCACTCGGAGAAGGGCCGCCTCTTCGAGCTGCTCGACGCCGGGCGGGCCGGGATCGATCTGACCGAGTCGTTCGCGATGACCCCGCCGGCTGCAGTGGCCGGCATGTATTTCGGGCATCCGGCGTCGCGGTATTTCTCACTCGGCCGTATCGGCCTGGACCAGCTCGACGACTACGCGACGCGCAAGGGGATCGAGGTCGACGAGGCGGCGCGGTGGTTGCGGCCTAACCTCGCGGACGTCTCCTAGTCCGCTCGTGCAGCCGGCGGCTGCGGGTGACGAAGCCCCGCGCCTCTTCGGCCTGGCGCGTCTTGTCGATCTCGTCCAGCAAGGCTCCGATCCGCTCGAGCGGGCGCTCGCGCGCGTGGCCGTTCGACGAGGCGGCCGGCACCGCGGGATCCGGATCCGGATCCAGGGCGAGCATCGGCTCCTGTCTCCCACGGAAGCCGGTGACGATGACCGCGTTCAGGTATCCCAGGGTGAGAAGTGCAGCGCTGATTCCCCATGTGAGCCGCGGACCGATTGCGGCGGTGACCGGCCCTGCCGCGAGCGTGCCCAGCAGCGTGAACGTCTGCACGAGCGAGCCGAGCACGGCGAAGATCTGTCCGCGCCGGTTGTCGGGCACGACCTGCTGGATCAGCGTCACGTTGCAGACGAGTCCGACGCCGTTCCCGACGCCGTAGATCACCGCGCCCACGCAGCCGAGCGTCAGCCCTGGGCTCACGGCGCAGATGACGACGCCGGCGGCCGTCACGAGGAACGACAGGCGATAACCGCCGTAGACGCCGAGCCGGTCGATGAACCCCTTGGCGACGACGCTGCCGATGACTGCGCCGAGCGCGGACGCCGCGACGAAGATGCCGAAGCCGAGCGAGCCGGTCCCGTACCCCTGACTCGCGCTCTTGGCGAGCACGATCTCGGCGACGTTGATGCCCGTGTACGCCAGCGTCGCCCAGCTCCAGATGAGGAAGATCGACGACAGGTACGTGTTGTTGTGGACGAGCGAGAACCCCGACTTCACCTCTCGCCAGTGCGTCCTGCCGATCCGCGCCGGCATGTCCGACTGGAGCCGGTTGCCGATCCGCACGAGCAGTAGCGCGGAAATGAGGAAGCTCAGCGCGTTGAGCGCGTACACGTCGTGCGCGCCGATCGTGATGACGCCGGCGGCGGCGAGGACCGGGCCGAGCAGAGTGGCGAGGTTCTCGACGCCCTGCATGAGCGCGTTCCCGGCCATGACCGCGTCTTCGGCGACGAGGTTCGGGATGGCGGAGTAGCACCCGGGGCGGAAGAACGCCGCAGAGAAGCCCGCAAACGCGGAGATGGCGCAGATCTCCCACGGATGGTGGACGAACGGGAGCGCCCCGAAGGCGGCGACGCCGCCGAGGTCGGAGAGGATCATCATCCTTTGGCGCGGCCACCGGTCGATCAGCGGACCGACGGCGATGCCGAGAATCACGCCGGGGGCGAGCTCGCTGAACAGGAGCACCGTGATCCAGACCGGCGAGTGCGTCTGGTTGTAGAGGGCGATGCGGACCGCGAAGAACGCCGTCCACGTGCCGAGGGCCGAGATGAGCCGCGCGAACAGCAGATCCCGGTAGTAGCGATGCGCGGGAACGAAGACGATCGAGAACTGCCCAGCGAGCCCTCGTAGCATCGCGACGAGGGTACACCGTTCGTCGCACGGTGTCTTTGGCCCAATCCGGACGTGTCCGTCACGTACAGTCGGCGCAATGGCGAGGCGGCAGTGGGATCACGCCCAGCTGGTCAGCGGGGTCCGCGAAGGTGACCGCAGGGCTCTGGCGCGCGCGATCTCGCTGGTCGAGAACGGCGATCCGCGTGCCCAGCCCCTCGTGCGCGAGCTGTACCCCGACACCGGCCGGGCGTATGCGATCGGCGTCACCGGGCCGCCGGGCGTGGGCAAGTCGTCGCTGATCGGCGCGCTGATCGGCCATGTGCGAGACCTGGGGTTGGGAGTGGGGGTCGTATCCGTAGACCCTTCGAGCCCGTTCTCGCACGGCGCGCTCCTGGGCGACCGGATTCGCTTGGCCGACCACTTCCTCGACCCCGATGTCTTCATCCGTTCGATGGGGACACGCGGTCATCTCGGCGGGCTTGCCGAGGCGACGCTGCAGGCGCTCCTCCTCCTCGACGCGGCTGGAAAGAACCTCGTCTTCCTGGAGACGGTCGGCGCGGGTCAGAGCGAGGTGGAGGTGATCAGGATCGCCGACACCGTGCTACTGGTGCTGATGCCGGGCTCCGGCGACTCGGTGCAGGCGCTGAAGGCCGGGATCATGGAGATTCCCGACGTGATCGCGGTCAACAAGATGGACCACCCGGCCGCGAAGACGATGCTGTCGGAGGTGCGGTCGGTGCTGGCGCTCGACCGCGAGAGCGACTGGAAGGTGCCGATCGTGCTCACCGAGGCGATGCGTGGCGAGGGCATCGCCGAGCTGTGGGAGGCACTTGAGCGGCATCGCCGGCACCTCGAGGCCGACGGTGCGCTCGAGGACCGGCGGCGGGCGAACCTCGCGGCGGAGGTGTTCGCGGTCGCATCCGCAAGAGCGAAGACCCATATCGAGGAGGCGGTTGCCGAGGACCCCGCGCTCCGCCGCCTGCTCGCCGCCGTGCAGTCACGCGAGCTCGACCCCTTGACCGCCGTCGGGGAGATCCTCGAGCAGGTGTTCCGGGTGGGAGACGGCCGTGGCTAGGCCGACGCTTGCCGACATCGAGGCCGCGCGCAGCCGGATCGAGGGAATCGCGCGCGTGACGCCTGTGCACTCGTCCGACACGCTCGCCCGGCTGTGCGGGCGACCGGTGTCGCTCAAGGCGGAGAACCTGCAGCGGACGGGCTCGTTCAAGATCCGCGGCGCCGTCAACACGATCGGATCGCTGGCCCTGACCGAGAAAGAGGCCGGAGTGGTCACCGCGAGCGCCGGCAACCACGGACAGGCAGTCGCGTGGGCGGCGCGGCAGGCGGGGATCGTGGCGACGATCTTCATGCCGGACGCGGCGCCGATGGCGAAGGTAGACGCGACGCGCGACTACGGCGCGTCGGTCGAGCTGGTGGGGGAGTATTTCGACGACTCGGTGGAAGCCGCGCGTGCGTTCGAGCGCGAGACGGGGGCGACGTTCGTCCACGCGTTCGACGATCCCCGGGTGATCGCCGGTCAGGGAACGCTGGGGCTGGAGCTCGCCGAGCAGCTCCCGGACGGGCCGGGCACGGTTGTGATCCCGATCGGCGGCGGTGGGCTCGCGTCCGGCATCGCCATCGCTCTGCGGGAGCAAAGGCCGGAGCTGCGGCTCGTGGGCGTCCAGGCCGCGGCCTGTGCCCCGCTTGCCGGCCTCGAGCCCACGGGGCTCACGATCGCGGACGGCATCGCGGTGAAGAAACCCGGCGAGCTGACGTCCGCGATCCTCCATGACCTGCTCGACGAGATCGTCGCCGTCGACGAGGAGGTCATCGCACGGGCGATCGTGCTGCTGCTCGAACGGTCGAAACTCGTCGTCGAGGGCGCCGGCGCGGCGCCCGTGGCGGCGCTGCTCGACGGCCGCGTCGCCGGCGAAGGGCACGTCTGCGCCGTGCTCGCCGGGGGGAACATCGACGCGACGACGCTGGTCTCGGTGACGAGGAGAGGGCTCACCGTCGACGGCCGCTATCTCGTCGTCGCACTGCTCATCCCCGATCGCCCGGGTCAGCTCGCCGAGATAGTCAGGATCATCGCCGAGGAGCGGGCGAACGTCCTCGCGGTCACCCATCACCGCGAAGGGCGCAACATCGGCGTGCTCGAGACCGAGGCCGAGCTGACCCTGGAGACGCGCGACGAGGTGCACTCGCAGACCGTTCTGCGGGCGCTCACCGACGCCGGGTTTCTCGTCACACGATTGCGCTGACGCGGCCGTAGACTCGGGCCGTGCCCGTCTGTGCCACATGCGGTCGCGACAACCCCGAAGACGCGCGCTTCTGCTCCGGCTGCGGCGCTGCGCTCGCCGGGCCCGTCCCGCGACGCGAAGAGCGGAAGGTCGTCTCGATTGTGTTCGTCGACCTCGTCGGCTCGACTGCCCAGGCCGAGCGTCTGGACATGGAGGACGTGCGGGCGAAGCTCGCCAGCTACCACGCGCGCGTTCGTGGAGAGCTCGAGCGTCACGGCGGCACCGTCGAGAAGTTCATCGGCGACGCCGTGGTGGCCGTCTACGGCGCTCCGGTCGTCCACGAGGACGACGCCGAGCGCGCCGTTCGCGCGGCTGTCGCGATCCGCGACTCGGTCGCAGGCCCCGACGTCAGCCTGCGGATCGCCGTCAACACGGGCGAGGCGCTCGTCACGCTGGATGCGAGGCCCACTGAAGGCGAGGGCATGGTCGCCGGCGACGTCGTCAACACCGCGGCCCGCCTACAGGCCGCGGCGCCCGTCGACGGCATCCTCGTCGGTGAGGCGACCTTCCGGGCCACCGCACATTCGATCGAGTACCGCGAGGCCGAGCCGGTCGTCGCCAAGGGAAAGAGCGAGCCGATCCGCGTCTGGGAGGCGGTCGCTGCCCGCTCGAGCTTCGGGCTCGACGTCGAGCAGGCGCCGACTGTCGCGCTGGTCGGGCGCGGTCACGAGCTCGACCTGCTCCGCGACACCTTCGCACGGTCCCGTGCAGAGCGGTCGGCGCAGCTCGTCACGCTGGTCGGCGTTCCCGGCATCGGCAAGAGCAGGCTTGTCGCCGAGCTCTTCCGTGTCGTGGACGAGGACCCGGATCTCATCTACTGGCGCCAGGGCCGCTGCCTGCCCTACGGCGAAGGCATCAGCTTCTGGGCGCTCGGCGAGATGGTTAAGGCTCACGTCGGCATCTTCGAAGGCGATTCCGGCGACGAGGCGGAACGCAAGCTCAAGGAGACCGTTGCCGGCCTGCTACCCGACGCCGACGACGCCGGCTGGGTCGCCGGCCACCTCCGCCCGCTGCTCGGGATGGGCAGCGACCAGCGCGCGGGAGCCGAAAGCCGGGCCGAGACGTTTGCGGCATGGCGGCGCTTTCTCGAGTCCGTCGCCGAGCAGCGTCCGACGGTGCTCGTCTTCGAGGACTTGCACTGGGCCGACGACGGCCTGATCGAGTTCATCGACGGGTTGGTCGACCGGGCAGCGGGGGTGCCGCTGCTCGTCGTCTGCAGCGCACGCCCCGAGTTGCTGACGAAGCGGCCGGGGTGGGGCGGAGGCAAGGCGAACGCCGTGACGCTCTCGCTGGCGCCGCTCTCGGACGAGGAGACGGCGCGCCTGATCTCGGAGCTCCTCTCGCAGACGGTGTTGCCTGCCGACATGCAGCACGCCTTGCTGAGTCGAGCCGAGGGCAACCCGCTCTTCGCGGAGGAGTACATCCGGATGCTGCAGGACCGTGGGCTCCTTCAGCGTGAGGGCGAGGTGTGGCGGCTCGGGGAGGGCGACGTCGAGGTGCCCGAGACCGTGCAGGGGATCATCGCTGCCAGGCTCGACGCGCTCCCGCCGGCCGAGAAGTCGCTGACCCAGGCGGCATCCGTCGTGGGCAAGGTGTTCTGGCTCGGTACCGTCTCTCAACTCGGTGGCGTCCCGGCCTGGGAGGCGGAGGAGCTACTCCACGCGTTGGAGCGGAAGGAGCTGATCCGCCGGGAACGGCGTGCGTCGGTCGCCGGTGAGACGGAGTACGCGTTCCGCCACGTCCTCGTCCGGGACGTCGCGTACGCGCAGATCCCGCGGGCCCGCAGATCGGGCCTGCACGCTGGAGCTGCCACCTGGATCGACGAGTTGGGCGCGGAGCGAGCCGAGGACCGCGCCGAGATGCTCGCCCATCATCTCGTTGCGGCCGTCGAGTACGGCCGGGCTGCGAGCGTCCACGTCGAGGCCTTGGCTCCTCACGCCGTCGATGCGCTCCTGGCCGCGGGTGATCGGGCCTGGGGTCTCGCTGCGGCAGCCGCGGCGCTTTCCCATTATGAGCAGGCGCTGGCTCTCGACCCCGGCAGGGGCGGCGATCCGTATCTGCTGTACCGCCTGGGGCGGTCCCGCCTGGTGGTCACGGGGGAGGGAGCAGCCGAGCTGGGGAGGGCTGCCGAGCTGTTGCGGGAGACCGATCCCGCCCTCTCGGCCAACGCCGAGATCGCCCACGGCGAAGCGATCTGGCAGCGCGGTGACCGTGACGGATCGTTCCCGCACTTCGAACGCGCCGCAGCGGTCGTCGAGGCGCTGCCGCTGTCGCGTGAGAAAGCGTTCGTGGTCGGTCAGGTGGCGCGGTTCTTTATGCTCGCCGGGCGCACATCCGCCGCCTTCGAGCTCGTCGGGCAGGCGATCCAGATGGCGGAGGAGCTCGGGGACGATGCCCTCCTCTCCGACCTGCTCACCACGCGAGGAACCCTGCGGGTGAACCGTGGTGACGATGGGGGACTCGCCGACCTGGAGCGGAGCATCGAGTTGGTGCGTGCGGTGCCATCGACGTTCCGCTTGCGCGCCTACATCAATTGCGGCTCCACCCTCTACGAAGCATTCGGCGAGATCGTGAAGGCGGACAGGGTGCTCCGTGAGGGTCTCGATATCGCGGATCACCTTGGGCTCGCGTTGTCGCAGCGTTGGTTTCGCTCCAACCTCGCCGACCTCGCCTACCAGTGCGGCGCTTGGGATGAAGCCCTCGGGCTCGTGAACCAGGTGATCGACGAGGGGCAGGCTCACTATCTCTCGAGCGCGGCACTTCTCAACCGCGCGCTCATCCGGCTGGCACGGGGGGACGAGACCGCTGCGGTGGAAGACGCGAGGCTCGTTGCAGGGCTCGCGCGCAACGTGCGCGACCCGCAGGCACTGCTGCCGGCGCTCGCCTTGCTTGCCTTCTGCTCTGCGGTCACGGGGGACGGCGAGGCCGCGAGGGCGGTGCTCGAGGAACTCGTCGCCGAGCAGAGCGGACTCGAGGGCGCAATGCCGCAAGGACCGAGCATCGTGCTGGTCGCGTTGGCGCTGCTCGAGCTCGGCGCGGAGTCGGAGTTCCGTCGCGCGCCGGAGAGCCTGGGCACACCTACGCCGTGGCACCGGGCAGCCCTGGCGATCGGAGACGGAGATGTCGTCGGTGCTGCAGACATCCTGGCCTCGTTCGGCGCGAGTGCTTTCGAAGCCTACGCGCGCCTCCGCGCAGCGCAGCGGCTGGCTCGCGATGGCCGGCGAGCCGAAGCGGCCGATCAGCTCGCCGCGGCGCTCGCCTTCTACCGCAGCGTCGGGGCGGCACGCGCGATCCGCGAGGCCGAGGAGCTCCTACCCGCGGCGGGGTAGCCGCCCTACGACCCGCAGCGACGGAACGACACCGTCGCCCCGCCGCGCTCGCGCCACGTCGCGATCCCGCCGCCCAGAACGGGCCTAGCATCGTATCCCTTCGCGACCAGGATGCTGGCCGCGATCGCAGCGCGCGCGCCGCTCTCGCAGATGGTCACGATCGGCCGGTCGGTGGGGAGATCGGCGCCGCAGATGCCGAGCAGGCGGTACGGGATGTTGCGGCTTCCCGGGATGTAGCCGGTGTCGCGCTCGTCCTTCTCACGGACGTCGATGAGGTCGGCCCCGCGACCAATGAGCCCGTCGAGCTCCTCCATCGACACGGGCTCGGAGCGCTCCGGCCCGTCCCCGAGGACGTATCCGGCCAGTTCGAGGAAACCGACCGAGCGCAGACCGCGGATTGCTCGCTCCGCTTCCGCGGCCGTCGAGGCGAGCGCGCACACCGGCTTGTCGGTCTCGAGCACGAAACCGGCCTTGGTCGCGAAGCTGGTGCCTGTGACCGGAACGCTCAGAGCGCCGTGGGTATGCCCTTCGAGGTGATCGGTGACGGGGCGGACGTCGAGGAGTTGAGCGTCGCCGGGGGGAGCCGGAAGCTCCTCCACGGCGTGCGGTGCACCGACGAAGCGGCCGCAGTTGAGAGCCACGATGCGGCCGAGGTTCGGGGGCTTCGGCGCGGCG
>JACXTT010003325.1_pt1 | contig 24872 bp, 22 predicted proteins | sample 9270951 | NCBI WGS metagenome assembly JACXTT01 (sample SAMN15532306, study PRJNA645909) | rock metagenome | isolation source: weathered quartz diorite | place: Puerto Rico | collected 2017-06-21
CCAGACCCCGGATGAGGCATACTTCGCCTCGCTGCCAGCAATCAAATCGGCAGCCTGACTGCCCCAGCGCTTCCACTTAAAAAGTCCGGACCCCTGTCCGAACAAACGGCGCCACCTCTGGTCGCCATCTGGTCACGCCGGATTTGCTTCTTCAAGGCTGTCTTGCCGTGTTCGTTAACGCTGTGAACCTGGTCGGGTAGCAGTAGCGCATTGCTGCGCCACCGCCCCCTAAGAACCGGACGTGCGAGTCACCCCGCATCCGGCTCAAGCCACTCTTCAGCACCAAGGTGTGGCACCGAACAACTTGACAGAACGTGTCGCAGTTCGACGACGGGAGAAGTAGTTAGCCCACTCCGAATCGAACGGGTTGGCCAGTCCTCGGATCTTGACGTGTCTCGTAATCGGGATCGTCATCGCGCGGAAGAGCCGAAATCCGCTGGTACTGCTGTCAGCCGAACTCTTCGTTGCAAAATCCCAGGACCGGTGTCCGTCAGCCTGGAAGTACCTCCTCCTGACCCACCGTGCTCCTTTATTGGGATGTCGACGCCTAGCCCAATTCCAGAGCAGACGCCAGATGTGCGAGTCTATCGATGAGAAGCTTGCTTTCGCCACGACGTGACGGTGATACATGGCCCATCCCCGGATGACCGGGTTCAGTTTCTGTATCAACGCCTCCTGCGTGACGCTCGCGTTGCCTTTGATGATCTCTCTGACCTTGGCGAGCAGCGATTTGATGCTTTTCGTCGCTGGCTTGACCAGCAGCTTGCCAGCGTATTTGCGCACGTTCTGGCCAAGGAAATCGAAACCCTGCGCAATGTTCGTGATCCGAGTTTTCTCCTCCGAGAGTTCCAGCCCTCGGTCGGCCATAAACTGTCTGACCGCAGGAAGCACTTTGGATTCGAGCACCTCTTTCGATATGCCGGTCACCACAAAGTCATCGGCATAGCGGACGACGTTGAGCTGAGTCTTGGTGCGCGCGTGTTTGGTCATTCCCACGCTTGCGTAAACAGCCGCCTCAAGCCCATCCAACGCCATATTCGCGATCACTGGCGAGATAATTCCCCCTTGCGGGGTACCTGCCCGGCTCTCGAATAGGGTTCCTTCATCGATATATCCGGCTTGAAGCCAACGACGCAAGATTGCCTTATCCATCGGGATATGCTCCAGGATCCAGGCGTGACTGAAGTTATCGAAACAACCCCGTATGTCACCTTCCAGAACCCATTCTGGCGAAACACCCTTAGCCAGCACGATGAAGCACTGTTCGATGGCATCAGCAGTCGAGCGTTCGGGCCGGAAGCCATAGGAATTTGGATCCGCCAGTGTCTCTGCCACCGGTTCCAGGGCGAGCTTCCACAACGCCTGCATCGCCCGGCACCGCATGCAGGGGATTCCCAGCGGACGCTTCTTGCCGTTACTCTTCGGGATGTAAACGCGCCGCAGCGGCAGCGCACGATAGCCGCGATGCCGTAGCGACAGCATTCCCTTCCATCTGGCCGCCGAGGATGTCCATATCCTACCGTCCACCCCCGGCGTTCTCTTGCCGCGATTTTCTGTCACTCGCTTCACGGCTAGCATCTTGCCGCTATGCGAGCGGGTCAGCAGATGTTGCAACGCTTTCACCTTGCCCCACCGGCCTTCTCGAGTTGCCTTGGCGATACGCACCTGAAGTCGTCTCACGTCTGCCTCGATGTGTTGCCAGTTCGCCTGGTTCCACATCTGTTCGGCGCGCGCGGGCGCACCAGCGTCGATGGACCGCGCTTGCGCTTCGGTATCGATCCCTGTCATCTGCTCTCCCGCGTACAACGATTGCTCAAGTTTTCTCGCCATGAATGACCGCGCGGAAGTCTGCCCGCTTTCGCGTCGGGCAATGTTGCAGCCCGTATCCCGTCCATTACAGCCAGGCGTTCGCTTTTTCCGCATTCCTTTACCCACAGTGCCAACAGCGTTCCTTGCGGTTCGCCTGCCGTCACCGGCGGCGCTATGGGCTTACCCTGTTCCACATGAATTTCCGAGTGGGGCGGACCCTTCGTCTTCGCCGGCGGTGCACTGTCCATGATGGCCTAGTATTCAGAGACCATACCTCACCGCATACCATTTTGGTTCAAGCCTATCAGCACGTTTGGCTTGTTCAAACTCACGACGTTTAACCGAAGTTCACCTATGTTGGTCGTACCCACTCATCCCTTGCTCCTCTCCGCCTTCGTGCTGGCAGATTCCGCTTCACCTTGCGGCTGGGCGTACCGGTATCCGGCGGCTACGTTGTCCCCAGAGCTTCACACCGAGCTGTTACCGGCTCCGCGTGTCTGGGTAGGGAACGGTTGATGGAACAACCGGTTTCATCAGGTCATAAATGTTCCAGTGAAACAGAAACTCACGCGACTTTCAGGTCGCACGAACATGTTCTTAGCCAGGTCGATGCCGACTGTCGTAATCTGCATGATGGACGCTCCTATTCGGTTTGAGTGCTGACGTTGAATCTCGACTTTGGCACAGCGATGCCCGTACTGGGTGGGGGCGTCCATTCCATTAACCATGAGCACAAGCATAGTGGACTGAAATTCGTCACGCCGGCGCAGCGCCACAGTGGCCTCGCCCCCGGTGGCGCTGGCGCACCGTGAAGCGGTCTATGCTGAGGCTAAGACCAGAACGCCTGCGCGTTGGTCAGGGCCGACGCGGAACTGGAGTTTGGCCGACGAAGTCTGGCTCAATCCGGAGCAGATGGAGCTAGCAGAACTAAAGCAGGTTGCGTGAGGTGACGTGACAACTACGTTGACAATCGCCGATACTGGATCTCGTCGACGCCAAAGGCGCGGATCGTACCGAGTTCGCGATGGGCCAGCCCCCAGTCCACTACCCACTCCACTGCATTGAAGACTTTCTCCCAACTGGTTCGGAAGCTTTGTGCCGTCTCCTTCCACGACAGCTTGCGTGCCCACTGCGCCAGGAAGATCATGTAAGCGCGGGTAAGCGTGTGCTTGCCGTTGGCCCATGGCAGAGCTTCAACCTTAACGCCACAGGCGCGACAATCGACGCGCCGCATGGTATAGAGCAGAAACACGGCAAAACCCCAGACGGGAATAAACTCGAAGCGGCGCTCCGTGGGTGAGTCATAACCCCGCGCAGGCTGGTTGCAGCAGGAGCAGACAGGCTTCGAACCCTTGCGCGGCCGAACGTCGATCTCGATGGACTGGGTTGCTTCGCACAGCCGCGCACCTTCATATACAAAGCCTGGAAAATGATGGCAGGCGTTAAGCAGACGGGTCAGCAACACGGTTAGCAAGCTCAGAACCGGCAAGGGCCTGCCATTGTCACCGAACAGCAAACGCTCGCCGAGTGCATTCCAGACCTGCATAACTGGCCGGCTTCGTGGCGAGTCGATGACGAAGATATTTCGGCTGGACAGGCAATCGTAGCCATACTGACGCCCCTTCTTGAGCATCTCGCAACCTTGGGATACGCACGCAATACATTGCTTCGGCACCGCGATCACATCTGGATGCTGGGCGGCGAAATGATCCGACGACGCCATGAAGATCCCGATCTTCTTGCCCTCCCTGTGGCAGCCCTCCTGGACAAGCTCATTGACGAAGACGGCGGCCCTCTCATCTGGCCAGCTATCTCCGAGTCTGCACAAAATTCCTTTGATGCAACCTGTCGCAAGCTCTATCAGTACCTGAATCGGGCTATCACTCGGATAGGCGCGCATCCTCTTTTACCCACAGATTCCACTGACGAACCAGAATCCCAAGCCAATCAAGTGGAAGTACGACGATCCATCGGCGACGAATTCGTCCGGTGCCATTTCAATGACGCAGTGGACTAGTGATTGGTCGGAACGGCGATTCGCGTGACAGAGTTTCCCCAGCCAACGCAAAGATCCGGGTAGATCGTGCCGGCGGCTGCTTCGATGCTGGCCACGTCGATGCGCAAGTCGCCTTGTGTTCCGAATAGAACTACCTCATCGCCGGGCAGGATGTCGGGGCTTTCGGTGACGTCGACCATTAGCGTGTTCATAGTCACACGTCCCACCACGGGATAGACGTTGCCACGAATCAGTGCTTGGCCGCGGTTCGACAGCGCGCGCCGATAGCCATCGGCATATCCGACGGGGATATTGGCAAGCCGCGAATCGCGCGACAGACACAGGGTGCGGTCATAGGCTACGGTGTTGCCAGCGGCATAGGCACTCACCGACGCCACGCGCGACTTTAGGCTGGCGATTGGCTGGAAGTCTGGATAGGCTGGCAGGCAGCCAAACAGTATGGCACCTGTGCGTACCATGTCCAGGTGGGCGGCCGGCACTTCGAGCGTCGTAAAAGAGTTGGCGCAGTGTAGCTGGATCTGACTGCGCACCATGCCGGCGCAGGCAATCAACCATGCTGCTTCATCCCGGAAACGAGCGAGGCCGCGTTCGACGTCGCTAACCTCCTGCACGGGGAAATGGGTCATGATGCCGACTACCCGTAGATGTGGCAATGCCGCGGCGGCCAGGCACTTCTCGCGCTCCGGTTGGGTGTCGAGGTCGAAGCCATTGCGGCTCATGCCGCCGGAGTTTAGTTCGAGGTGCACCCGGGCCACGCGCCGGTAGCGGTGAGCAAGGGCGTCGATGTGTCGGGCGTAGTCGAGGTTGCCGACAATTTCTTCCAGACCATATGGCAGTCCGTCCTCAATTTCAGCCAGCGTGGCGGCGCGTACGCGCAGTAGACGGCCCGTGAAGCCAGCTTGGCGGACCTGCCGCGCCTCGTGATTGCTGGCGATGCCGATGGACGACACGCCAAGAGCAACCAGCGTAGGCACCAGCAGCGCGATACCGTGCCCGCAGGCATCCGCTTTCATCACAGCACACATCTCGGTCTTGTCGCCGATGCGTGCCTGTATGCCCCGGACGTTGACCTCAAACTTGCCGAGGTCCACCTCTACCCATGCGTTGTTTTCCATGTCGATGTGATGCAGATGTTTTCAAATTGCCCGCCCGCAGATCGATGCGTCGGCTGTCAGGATTCGGCGTAAAAGCCCGGAAGCGCGAGAATCGTCTCCAGTTCCTGTAGCGCTTGCCGGATCTCGTGAAGGAGGGCGGGATCCGCGAGGTCCCGCAGCAGCAAGCGGTCGCGATAGTGACGGCAGACCCAGTCGGTGAGGCGCGCGTGAAGTACCTCGCTGAAGAAGACGTTGGCGCGGATGGCTGCAGCTTGGCTGTCATCAAGTACCACTCGAAGCCGCAGACAGGCCGGGCCACCGCCATTGCGCATGCTTTCACGCAAGTCGAACGACAGCACCTCGTCGACCGGGCCGCCTGGGGCAGAGATAGACTCGAGGTAGTGCCGGCTCGCTGGAAGGTCGAGGCATTCCTGCGGCACGACAATCAGAGTGCGGCCCTGCGCATCGCGCAGAAGTTGGCTGTTGAACAGATATGTGGATACGGCGTCGCCGAGCGAAACTTCCCGGGAATCGACCCGGATGGCGCGCAGGGTGAAGCCGACGCCCTCACAACTCCGGCGGAGCGTGCCAATCAGGCCAGACTCGTCTTCGAAGGCGGCCTCATGATAGAAGAGAGTGTCGAGGTTGCCGACGGCAATCACATCGTTGTGGAACACGCCGGCGTCTATCGCTGCGGCCGACTGCTTGCCGAACAGCACACGAGACGGATCGAGACGATGCAGGCGCGCAACGGCGCGACTGGCCTCGTCAAACTGACGAGAGTCAAAGCGCTGACGAGCAGTGCGCTCTGCACCAAAGGTTTCGCTTCCGTAGACAAACAATTGCACGCCAGGCTGGCTGTGGGCCGCCGTCAGCCGGGTATGGTTGGCCGCGCCTTCGTCGCCGAGCGCCGGGTAGCCCGGGACCGCATCGTGCACGACGAAACGGGCCGGATCAGTGAAGATTGCCCGAAGGAGCCGAGTAGTATCGGGGTGTTCGATGGATCGATGCAGTTTGGCGCTCAGGTTGGCCGGGGTGAAGTGCATCTTGCCATCGGCCGAATCGGTCACCGGGCTAACCGTCGCCGCGTTCGCCACCCACATTGAGGAAGCGGAGTAGCACGTTGACAGCAGTCGCTGGTCCGCGCGCGCGGCTTCGGCGAGTACTGCGGCATCATTGCCGCGAAAGCCTAGTTGGCGCAGCAAGCGCAGGTTCGGGCGCGACAGTGGGGGCAGGATAGCCTGAGGAATGCCGCGACGATGCAGTGCGAGCATTTTCTCCAGCCCCTGCAGCGCTGCCAGGCGTGGATTCGATACCGTACCACGGTGACGCATGGAGGCGACATTGCCGCTCGCAAGCCCGGCATGGTGATGGCTAGGCCCGACCAGTCCGTCAAAGTTGAATTCTCGGGCCTCACAGGTCGATGAGGTGCGACTATCATGCAGGCTAGCCATGAGCGATGTCTCTTGGTTTGAGCGTGGCGACGCGCACCGGATTGCCTGCATCGACGGCTAGGGCGGTACACTCCTCGTGCGTGAGCAATAGCTTCCCGAATGCCGGCGCAGCATGGGTGACGATAGCGCGGAAGTCCGCCAGGCGCGTATTGCAGACTAGCTGCGGTGCCCCGGCCTGCAGCGCACGAGTCCCATCTGGCACCCGGTCCGCAATCGCTAGCGTGCTTTCCTTGGTAATTCGTAAGTGCCGGATATGGCCCTGTACAACCGGGCCGGCATCGAAGATGTCGACCAGTCCTTCATAGGCCATTCCTTCCTGCTCGAGCATGCGGCGGGCGGGTTCTGTGGATGCATGGACGCGCCCAATGACCGCTTGTGCTTCCTCGGTCAGGAAGTCCGCATAGATTGGAAAGCGTGGCATCAGTTCGGCAATGAACGACTTCGCTCCGCCGCCGCTATGGTCGTCCGCGACAGAGAAGTCCATCTTGAAAAAGTGTTGGCCGAGGCTTTCCCAGAATGGCGAGGTGCCGTCCGGGCGCAGGTAGCCACGCAGTTCCGCACAAATCACATCCGGTAGCAGATCAACGAAGCTGGCGGCAAACATCAAGCGTCCTTTGGACAGCAGCTTGCCGTTGTGTCCCTGCCGGTGCGCAGGGTCGAGAAAGAGCGTGCGCAGTTCAGCGCAGCCAGTGAGGTCGTTCGACAGGAACAGTGTCTTCTTGTTCGAATACACACCGATCTCCCTGCTCGAATGGACGAGCTGGCCGAGGCGGAAGCTGTAAAACGCCTCGTCGAGGCCGACGGCGGCCTTGATCGCGCTGACGCCGGCGATGTCGCCGTTGCGGGTGTCCTCGAGCACGAATACATAGTCGCGCTCGGTGGGGGCAATCGTGCCGGCAAAGGATGCCTCGGCCGTTGCGATGCGCCTGGCGAGGGCGTCAGGATCAGCCTTTAGTGTCGTCATTCCTGGCCCGACACGGCCGGCCAGGGAGAGGAGGGCGGGCAGGTCAGCGGAGCGGATCGCGCGCAGTACTAGCATGCTTGTTTCCCGTTGTGCATCAGGCCGATGCAACGATGACGGCATCGCCGGTACCGACGCGAAGTGCGTCCTGCGTCGCGCCGGAGAGCAGAATTCGGCCCCGGTCGAGTTCGACCGTAGCTGGTGCCATCGCACAGCGAAATGCGTGGGTCGCCGTGGCCGTTGCGATTAGACAGCCCTCGCCTGGACGGCCATCGACGGCATCCGCGACAGTCAGCGTGCGGGTCGTCGACAGGGTACGCAGGCGCGAGGCGTGCGCCTCGAGTACGGGGCCCCCATCGAAGATGTCGACGTAGCGATCCACCTCAAAGCCTTCCTCTGCGAGGATGTCGAAGGCGGTGCTCGCCGATGAATGGAGCTGGCCGATAACTTCGCAAGCGGCCTCAGGCAGGAGGGGCACGTACACTGGGTAGTGCGGCATCAGTTCCACAATTAGCGTCCCATTGCGGGCGCCGCGCACCGCGCGCTCGGCAGACAGGTAATTCATGTTGAAGAACTTGCGGCCGATTGCGTCCCAAAAGGGGGAGGTATGGTCGGAGAAGGTCTGCCCCGGCAGGCAGGCGAAGAAGCTGTCGGCGAAGCGTCGGCGGTCAGCCGCGGCCAGCATCAGCCGCGCACGCGACAAGAGCGTTGCCGCAGCGGCATGCCCCGAAGAGACCTGCAGACCTGACAGTTGCGAGTGCGCCGTCAGGTCCGAATTCAGTGTCAATACATGGACATTGTTGGTGATTCGCAGGTCGCGAGAGACATGGTGTACGACATCGTTGCGATACGAAAAATATGCGCCAGCGGATCCGGCCGTGGCGGCGATGGCCGCTGTACCGACGATGGCGCCGGTGTCGTCTTGCAGTATGAGCTGATAGTGCTCGTCTGCTGGCGTATCCACTGGCCGGCCCAGGGCTTCTCGCGTGCGGGCGATGGCATCCTCAATGCCTGCGGTCGTGCGGGGTAAGGTATGGACATGAGGGGACGCCGTCTCTGCCAGCGCCATCAGGCCTGGCACATCGTCGTCGACTGCGGGGCGTGCAATCCACATGGCAGGGCAGCTCTATCAATTGTCTGCATGCCACTCTACGGAAAAGCGGCGCAGTTGCCGTTCAGGATTGCGACGTGAACTTGCGTCGTTGCGTCGCTACCTACGTCGTGCCGTCAGTGCGCCTTTGTCTTCAATGCCCGTCGGCAGCCAGCATGCGCTGCCGCTCTTCCCGTGGCGTTATGCCATACACCGTGCGGTAAGCCGTGGAAAAATGCGGGCCGGAGGAAAAGCCGCACATCAGCCCGACCTGCAGCAGCGAATGGCGTGACTCGCGAATCAACTGGCGCGCGTGCGCGAGGCGCAGTTCCAGGTAGTAGCGCGACGGCGCCGTGCCGAGGCATTGACGAAAGAGCCGCTCCAGCTGCCGCCGGGAAACGCCAGCAAGCCGTGCGATTTCATCAGCCTGCAGCGGCTCTTCGAGGTTTGCCGTCATCAGCGCAATGGCTTCGATCAGCGCCGGCGGATGTCCCGCAGACGCTGGCTCGGCGAGGTGTTGCGGGTCGCCCGCCGCGCGCACATGGCCGACGCAGAGACGAGCCTGGAGGTCCGCTGCGGCGCGCGTGCCTAGTATGTCGCTCAGGAAAATCAAAGCCAGGTCAATGACCGCCGCTCCACCGCAGCAGGTGGTCCATCGACCCGCATGCTCAATGATGGCCGCCGAGGGAATGCTCTCGGATTGGCTCGACGCGAACTGGGCCGCTTGCATCCAGTGCAGTGCGACGCGGATCCCCCTGGCGCGCCCGGTGCGAATCATCCATAGCACCGCTGCGCCCACGGCGATGACATACGTGGCGCGCTCTACCAGCACCTCGAGTTCCGCGGCAGGAAGCCAGTCCATGTCCTGCTGCCAGAGAATCAGGACATCGGGCGCCAGTGTGGTGACTTGCGGCGTTAGCGCCGAAACACGCAGCGATCCGTGCTCGGAGGCTGCCAGTTCGAGGATCTGCCGCAGCAGTGCAACATCCGGCGGCAGCTCTGCGGGGTCACCGGGCAGCATCACGTGAATCGACCCAGCCCCGGATACTCGGTGCCAGGGCGATCTCTTGTGCGATGCGTCCATGCCGGTGCTCAATGCCGTCCCCTTTCGTGAATGCAGGTCGTTCCGCGTTCATCGTAGTCAATTGGCGTAGGGCCGATAAGAGCCAATTCCGCACGCGGGTCCCGGACCAATCTCGATATGCCGCACCGGTGCTGGATCAGCGCCCGAATGCCGAATTTGCCTATCGTATACCCGATTGTCCAGAATAGATTGTCTGTCTATATTTCGCTTCCACGAACAGTCCTGCTGGCTTGGTCGATGCCACCAGCGATACACCCAAAGGAGACACGATGAACTGGAACACCAACCTGCTTGCAGGCCTCTTGGCGGCTATGGGATTTGTCGGCGCTGCGGGCGCGCAACCGGCTCAGGTATTGCGCATGGGCCTGAATCCGACCTACCCGCCATTCGAAAGCAAGGCGCCCTCTGGCGAACTCCAAGGCTTCGATATCGATGTTGGTAACGCCATCTGCAAGAAGCTCAACGTCAAATGTGTCTGGGTGGAGAACGACTTCGATGGTTTGATTCCTGCGCTGCAAGCGCGCAAGTTCGACGTCGTCAATTCCGCAATGAACATTACGGAGAAGCGCAAGCAGGTCATCGACTTCACCGCACCAATCTACGTGGTGCCAATCCAGTTGGTGGCACGCAAGTCGGCGAAGCTGCAGCCAACCCCAGCAGGGATGAAGGGCAAGACCGTCGGTGTGATGCGCGGAACGACGCAGGAGGCCTATCTCCAGAAGCATTGGTCGAAGACAGGTACGGAAGTCGTTTCCTATCAGGACCAAGCGCAAGTCTTTGCAGACCTGATAGCCGGGCGCATCGATGGCGCAGTTCAGGAATCGCAGACGGCCCTGGACGGATTGTTGACCAAGGCCGAGGGACGCGATTTTGAATTTGCCGGCGAGCCACTGGTCGATCCGTCGACGCTCGGGATCGGCACTGGCCTTGGCATCCGTAAGGGAGACAGTGCATTGCGCGAGAAGGTACAAGGCGCAATTGCTGCACTGAAGGAGGATGGGACGCTGTCGACGCTTTCGCAGAAGTACTTCAAGCGAGACATCATCGTCAAGGACTGAGGGCAGGCTCCGTGACGGTAGTAGCTGATAAGAGACGCGGACTGGAAGGGAGCGGCGTGGACGCAGATGTCGTTGTAATCGGAGCAGGAATTGTCGGTGTGAGTGTCGGCATTCACCTGGCTCAGCGCGGGCGCCGCGTCGTCGTTATAGACCGGCGCCTGCCCGGCGAGGAAACGAGCCATGGGAACGCGGGGTTGATAGAGCGAGCCTCGGTCGTGCCCTACGCCTTTCCGCGTGATCTGCTTGCCATCGCGCGTTATGCAAGCAATCAACAGACCGCCTTGCGCTACGACGCGAGGTCCCTGCCGTCGTTTGCATCGTGGTTGTTCAGGTACTGGCGCGAATCGGCGCCGGTGAGGCTGTCCCGTGCGAGCGCCGATATGCTTCCGCTGATTGCCCATAGCGTCACGGAGCACGACAAGTTGATTGAGCTGGCAGGACTCGGTGCACTGGTGAAGCCGGGCGGGTGGATCGAAGCGTACCGAACCGAAGCGGCGCTCGCACGTCGCGGGGAGGTATGCCGGTCACTAGCCGAAATTCACAGCCTGGCGATGGTGACCTTGGATCGACGTGGGCTGGAGACGACCGAACCAGGTCTTGGGCCAGGCTTCATCGGCGGCATTCACTGGATGGACCCACGCAGTGTGACCGATCCCGGCCAGTTGACGCAAGGCTATGCGCGCCTACTCGAGTCCCTTGGCGGTCGTATCGCGCGCGGCACGGCATTGGCGCTCAGCAGGCGCACAGAAGGTTGGCAGGTCAGCGTGCAGGGCGGCGACTTGTTGGCCGCTGAGGTAGTCGTGGCGCAGGGACCCTGGTCCATGGACCTCATTGCGCCGCTGGGCTACCGTATCCCGTTGCGCCCCAAGCGCGGCTATCACATGCATTACCAGGCCGAGAGCCGACACGCGCAACGCTTCCCGATTGCCGACGCCGAAGTCGGTTACGTCGTGGCGCCAATGCAGCGTGGGCTGCGACTAACCACAGGCGTCGAAGTGACGAGCCCCGCGCGCCCGCCGACCACGATCCAGCTTGACAGGGCCGAGCGCCATGCGAAGCCCATCTTTGGACTGGGCCGACGGTTGGACGATAAGCCATGGGTGGGGCATCGACCTTGTACGCCGGATATGCGACCGGTGATCGGTCCGGCGCCGCGGCACGCCGGTCTGTGGTTCGCATTCGGCCACAACCACCATGGCCTGACGCTTGGTCCGGTGACTGGCCGTCTGTTGGCGGAGATGATGACCGGCGAAAAGCCGTTCACCGACCCGACGCCATATCGTCCGGCCCGCTTCGGCTGAGCCCCCATGAGATAACAACGGAGACTACAGATGCTTCATGGATATAGCGCGGTCATTGCGGAGGGGACGTGGCAGACCGTCAAGCTCGCTTTCCTGTCCTTGCTGCTGGCCGTTTTGATTGGGCTGCTCGGAGCAAGCGCCAAGATCGCGCGGCGCAAGGGACTGAACCGAGTCGCCGCGCTCTACACCACGCTGGTGCGTGGAGTGCCGGATCTGGTGCTGATGCTGCTGCTGTTCTACAGCATGCAAATGTGGCTGAACCAGCTGACCGACTATGTCGGGGTTGGCCAGATCGATATCGACCCTTTCGTGGCCGGCGTGCTGACCATCGGTTTCATCTACGGCGCGTACTTTACCGAGACGTTCCGCGGAGCATTCCTTTCGGTGCCGGCGGGCCAGCTCGAGGCGGGCGTATCGGTGGGCATGACCGGGTTGCAGGTGTTCAGGCGGATCCTATTTCCCCAGATGATGCGCTTTGCATTGCCGGGCATTGCCAACAACTGGCAGGTGTTGGTCAAGGCTACCGCCCTGGTGTCGCTGATCGGCCTGACTGACTTGGTAAAGGTCGCGCAGGACGCAGGTAAGAGTACGTTCAGCATGTTTCATTTCATCCTCGTCGCGGCGTTGATTTACCTGGCGCTTACCTCGATTTCCAATCTCGGATTGATCTGGCTGGGCAAGCGCTACTCGCTCGGCGTCAGGGAGGCAAGACTCTGATGGACCTGTTCATTGAATATTGGAAGGCATACCTCTACACGGATGGCGGCAAGATGACCGGCCTGGCCATGACGTTATGGCTGCTCGTGTTGTCGTTGGCAATTGGCTTCGCCGCTGCCGTGCCGTTGGCGGTAGCGAGAGCATCGTCAAATCGCTGGCTGGCGACGCCGGTGCGCTTCTATACGTTCCTTTTTCGCGGCACCCCGCTCTATGTACAGCTGTTGCTGATCTACTCTGGCATATACGGCCTGGCGACAGTGAGAGAGGTCGATGTACTGAATCAGTTCTTCCGCAATGGATTCAACTGCACCGTCCTCGCTTTTGCGTTGAATACTTGCGCCTACACCACGGAGATCTTTGCTGGCGCCATTGCCAACACGTCGTACGGTGAAGTCGAGGCTGCGCGCGCCTACGGTATGTCTCGCTGGCAGCTCTACTTGCGAGTGATTCTGCCTTCGGCACTCCGCCGGTCGCTACCCAACTATGGCAATGAAGTGATTCTGATGCTTCATGCGACCAGCGTTGCCTTTGTGGCCACGGTTCCTGATCTGCTCAAGGTGGCGCGCGACGTCAATGCAGCCACCTATCGCTCGCTCGAAGCCTTTGGGCTGGCCGCGGCCTTGTACCTGGTCATCTCGCTGGCTGTAGTCCACCTATTCAAGAAAGCTGAATACAAATGGCTCGCGTTCCTGCGGCCGACGGAGAAGGCATGATGTCAACACAAGCACTGAGGGTCGCAGAGGCAGAAGCCGATGTGGCGCGTTCCACCGCTGCAAAGCTTGCGCTATCCGCCACTGATATCCACAAGCGCTATGGGGATCACGAGGTGCTGTCCGGCGTATCGCTGGCCGCTGCTCCGGGCGATGTGATCTCCATCATCGGATCTAGCGGCTCGGGAAAGAGTACGTTTCTGCGCTGTCTGAACTTCCTCGAGCAGCCAGATGCCGGCGAGATCGTCGTGAACGGCGAGCCCATCCGGATGCATCGCGGCAAGGACGGGAAGATGCATGCCAGCGATGCAAGGCAATTGCGCGCGATCCGGACCCGCCTCGCCATGGTGTTTCAGCACTTCAATCTGTGGTCGCATATGACAGTCCTGCAGAACGTGATGGAGGCCCCCTGTCACGTGCTCGGCGTAGGGCGCAAGGAAGCACAGGAGTGGGCCGACCATTGTCTGGAGAAGGTTGGCCTGAACGCCCGTACCCGCCAGGCATATCCCGCCCACCTGTCAGGCGGTCAGCAACAGCGTGTTGCCATTGCCCGGGCGCTGGCGATGCGGCCGGACGTGCTGCTCTTCGATGAGCCGACATCGGCGCTAGACCCGGAGTTGGTCGGCGAAGTGCTGAAGGTAATGCAGCAACTGGCTGCCGAGGGCCGAACGATGGTGGTGGTGACCCACGAAATGGGCTTTGCGCGCTCCGTCTCATCGCAAGTCATGTTCTTGCACCGTGGCAAGGTGGAGGAGTCGGGGCTCGGCGAGAAGCTGTTCGCCAATCCCCAATCCGAGAGGCTCAGGCAGTTTCTGTCAAGCAATCTCAAATAGTCATTCCTGACTGTCATGGCGAATCGCCGGGCGGGATTGCGGTATCGTGTCGGCTCCGCCGGAGTTGGCAAGGGGAACGACAATGCATCAGAAGAGGAAGACCGGAAATGCTCATATGTTAGTCAAGCGATATGCGCCAATCGCGGATGGCTTGGCCTTGCTCTTCTTTCCCTATGCAGAGGTGGTCATCCACGATACCAGTAGCAAAAAGGTCGTCCACATTGCCAATAACCTTTCCCGACGGGAAGTTGGGGACGATTCGGCCATCGATGAACTTGCTATTGATCCGGCCAAGAGACTCTATGGTCCTTACGAGAAGGTCAACTGGGACGGGCGCCGGATGCGCTCGGTCAGTGTCACGCTGGAAGACGAAAAGGGCGCAATGGCTGGCGTTATTTGCGTGAATTTCAATGTCGCGGTGTTCGAGGAGATCGGCAACGCGTTGGAACTCTTTGTGCGCGGGGTTGGCGTGGCGCCATCACATCCTCTGGATCTATTCAAGGATGACTGGCAGGAGCGTATCAACGTATTCCTGCATCGCTGGCTGCAGGAACAACAGCTTGCACTCAATTCATTGAACCGCGACCACAAGCGAGAACTGGTCGAAGCTTTGTACAAGGAAGGCGCCTTCAAGGGAAAGAGTGCAGCGAACTATGTGGCGAACCTGCTCGGAATGGGGCGAGCCACCGTCTATAAACATCTCAAGGGATTGCGGGGCGAACTGCCGCCGGAATTCGAAGCCTACAAATGAATGCGAGCGGGCGGGCGAGGCTCGTCGGCCTGTCCATCAATAAGGAGCATTACGCGATGAGCACTCAGACACGCACGAAACCTACACCCTACGAAAAACTGACTGAAATTGGCATCGAGCTAGAGCCGATTCTCGTGGCAAGCGCCGCCTTCGAGATGGCCGTGCAAAGTGGCAATCTGGTTTTTGTTTCCGGCCACATCGCCCGTAGGAACGGTGCACCGTGGCAGGGCAGGCTCGGGGACGGTATCGATACAAAGGAAGGCAAGGCCGCTGCACGGGCGGCTGCCGTGGATCTGGTGGCCACCTTGCATGGATTCCTGGGGGACCTGGGACGCGTGAAGAGAATCGTCAAGGTCATGAGCTTGGTCAGCTCCTCGACCGACTACACCGAGCAGCACGTGGTGACAAATGGCGCGTCAGAGTTGCTGCGCGAGGTGTTTGGCGATGGCGGTCGCCATGCGCGGAGCGCATTCGGCGTGGCCCAGTTACCGCTCGGGGCCTGCGTGGAAGTCGAGATGATTGTCGAGATCCATGAGGACCTCGATCTTCAAGTTCAGCGGTGAGGTCCATGGCCTGAGCGACAGCACAATGGGGATCACAGGCGTGACGGCCAACGCTCCTGTGCTGCCCTTTCGCGCCGGAAGGGGTCGTTGTATTGGACGGAGTCACCGTCCGCGCGGAGCATCGTCTGCGCTTCACGGATGACGCGAGCAATCACTTGCACCCCAGGGTCAATGGCATTGTCTGGAACGCAGGCATAGCCCAGGAGCAGTCCATTGCGGATGTCGTGCGCCTTTTGGTAGTAGTGCGAAAGCGGTCTCGCGGCAATACCCTGGGCTTGTACCTGAGTGCTAATCTCCCTGTCGTCCATGTCGTCTGGAAGGAGCAGGACAAGATGAAGGCCGGCGTCCTGTGAGGCGACGGGCCAGTCGGGCCCAAGATGCTCGGCAATGGACTGCCGTAGCAGCCCATAGCGTTTGGCGTACACGGGCCGTACGCGGCGGATGTGCGCCGCATAGTGACCTTCGGTCATGAAGTCGGCAAGGGCCGCTTGCTGGACGAGTTGCCCTTCTCGGTACAGTTCCGACAAGGCGTGGGTGGCGCAGCTTGCGATGGATTTCGGCAGCACCATGTACCCGGTTCGCATGCCGGGGAACAGGGTTTTTGAGAACGTACCCATATAGATAACCCGCTCGCTGGTATCCAGACCTTGTAGCGATGCCAGCGGTCGGCCCTCGAAGCGAAATTCGCTGTCGTAGTCGTCTTCGATGATCCAGCAATCCGCACGCCGAGCATAGTCAATCAACAGCAGCCGGCGGGACACGCTCATCGCCATTCCCAAAGGATACTGATGCGAGGGTGTCGTAAAGACAAAGCGCGGCGCCGTTCCGCTAAGGTGGGCCTCGCTTGGCGCCATACCGTGGTCGTCGACAGGCACTGGAACCACTTCGATACCATTGCTCGTGAGCACACTGCGCGTACCCCAGTAGCCCGGATCTTCTACCCACGCTCGGTCGCCCGCGTCGCCCAACAGACGAGCTATCACGTCGATGGCCTGATGGATTCCCGAGGTGATCACGATTTGCTCCGGGTCGCATTGGACGGAGCGCGCGAGATGAAGGTGTTCAGCGAGCGCACGCCGCAGCGCTGGATGGCCACCGACGGTGCTGTAGCTGAGCATCTCCGCATTGGGGCGGCGCCAGTGGCGGTTCAATAGGCGCAACCATGTCTGGCGAGGGAAGAGCGAAACGTCCGGAACACCCGCAACAAATGCGCCCCATTGCCGGCTCGATGCACCCCGCCGAGCCAGCAACTGGCTACCTCGCGCCGACAGCTTCGGGGAAGGTGGTGTACTTTGCCCGCGGGATGGAGGGGAGGGGGCAATGGAGTTGGTGACGCTTCGAAGCGGGACTTGTGCGACGAAAGTTCCGCGCCCGACCGTAGCGGTCACGTAACCTTCGGCCAGCAACTGATCATAGGCATTGAGGACCGTGTTGCGGGAGACCCCGAGCTCTTGTCCCAGAATGCGGGAGGGTGGGAGCCGGCTGCCGCCTGACAGGGCACCCTCGAGAATCTCCCGCTTAATCAATTCATAGAGCTCCCGATGCATGCAGTCGCCGGCGCCACCGCCGGGGGTCCAGGCACGCTTTTGCAACAGCAGTTCGGAGAGCAGACTCGCTTTGACGGGCATGAGGGTTCGGTCTCGTGAGAGGAAAGGTGTCGGGATCTCAGGATTGCCAGGTTTGGTATCCCAAACTCTCACCCGGTTCATTATGAAGTCGGCCGGTTACCGCTGGCGCGACCCAACGGGCGACAACGAAAAGACGATGTCGCGTTCGCCGTCGCCAAAATCAGCCACTGACTGTGTCCAAGACCCCTCTCCTGGCCATTGCAATTCGACCACGCCGCTGCGGGGCCAGTAGGTGGCGGTATAGAGTGTTCCGTAGCCGCGTTGGTAGGCGTTCTGCAGCATCGGGGGAGACATCAGCGCCATTGCAAGTTCCCGGGCGCTTCCTGACTGTGTCAAATAGCCCTCGAGCCACTGTTGTCGCTCCACTGAGCGGGTCGCCTTGGCGTGCTCGGGCCATTCGACACGCTTCTGGTGGTTCGCAACGACGGCCAGGCGGTGGACTTCCGTAGCCCTGTCAGGCGCCACAAACACCGTGGCCCAGTCTCCCTGACGATCAAGCAGCGTGATGCTGTAGGTGGTACTCACGGGCACGTGCTCCAGGAGACGGATGGCCTCGCGGGTCGTCCCAGCGACCTCTAGTACATAGCGCAGTACCAGAGGCACGCCGAATCCCTCGCCGGATACGGTGCGCCCGCCGAAGGACAGCGAGCAAGCGAGGCCGCCTTCGTTGAGGCCGTCAAGTGCGCCCCACAGGCAGTCACTCATTGCGACGACGCGCGGGCCACGCCAGCGGGTTGCCAACCAATCGCCTTCAAGCAGGGCGGGCGCATAGTCGTAATTGCGCACCAGCGCCGGTTCCTCATGGCCTGCGGGGTCGGACCATATGGCTTGCGTGCAACCGCCGATGTAGGGGGGCGGGCACCACAAGGACAGGAAGCGCGCCTCTATGTCTCCGCCGCCGGCCAGATCCACGAGTGATTCCCACACTGGCACGAGCTCGGGCATGTGCTTGCGCAGCGCGCGGCGGCAATCGAGATAGCTCGGGCGACCAACGGTACCAGCGCGCAGGAACCAGGTGCGGTAGGCGGGCCAGTATCGATCGAAGCGAGCTTTCCAATGGTGACCAGGACGGTCCTCCACCGACGCTTCGAATCGCACGGGAATGCGAACAGCATCAAGGGTCATAACGTCAGAGGATCTTGAAAGTGCCCGGTGCAGGGGCGGGTTCGTTGGCTGCGGGAACGAAAGGTTTGCCGGCGTAAAGCTGCTGGATGCCTCGGATCCAGTCGCGCGAGCGTACGTTGAGACGGAAGTTGTCTTTCATCGCCCGACCGCGGGTAATGAGGATGCCGAGATCGGCCCCCTGGTAGCGGTAGTCGCCCGGGCCCGAGATGCGCAGGAAGAAGGCCTCACGCTCGGAGTCGATGGCGCGCCGCTCATAGTCCAAGCGCTGGTAGCCAATGGTGCCGTCATCGGCCATGCGGTAGATTCCTGTCGGGGGCGCGCTAACGAGTTCGTCCACCTGATTTTGCGTAGACTTGATGACTAGCTGCGACCAGGAGTCGATGAATTGCGGCTGCGCCCAGCGGTCATTTATCTCCTTGACGTTGAGGTCGAAGGGCATACCCGAGAACTCGAGCAGGTGGAACAGGAACAGAGGGGCATCCGCGTAGGCGAAGGCAGCGTGGTTGGTCATTGGGCTGGCGCCGCAAATACGTGGATTCAATTCGCCCAGATAGACTTCTCCCGTGTCCTGATCAACCAGGAAGTCGAGGTCGAAGTAGCCGCGGTAGCCCTCCTCCAGCAACTGGTTGCCGAAGCGCTCAGCCATATCGCGCGCCTTGGCGCGCACCTCCTCGGAGAACGCACCAGGGAAGATCTCGTTGCCACACCAGCCCCCCTTGTAGGGTGTCAGCTCCTGCGCGCCCACGACCTCGGTGAGAAGGGGACCAACCAGCGTACCGGATTGTGTGGCACAGGCTTCCAAAGTGGCGCCGCGGCAGTTAATGCGTTTCATGATCTTGACCTCGGTCTCGCCGACGATGTCGTCCTTGTATCTCTCAAACTCCGCTTCGCTGGCAATGAAGAAGGTCGTGTGGCCGGAGTCGCCGAAGGCTGACTGCACCACGAGATCTGTTCCAAGGCCCGCCGCGCCGGCGGCGCGTAGGAGTTCCTGGTAGCTGGTGACCTTCTGCAGCATGTTCGGTACCGATTGGACCCCGGCCTTATTGCCGATGCGCACGGTCTCCATCTTGTTGTCGCAGCGCTGGCGTAGAGCGGCGGGTGGGAACCAGACGTCCATGCCAATTTCCTTAGCCAGCGCTTCGGTCTTCTCGTCGAACATCAGGAAGGTGGCCACCGGTCGCCCGCCGCGCCGCTCGATGAGGTCGATCACTTCCTTATGCTGAAGCAGGTAGTTGTTGATGTCCTCAATGGACTCGAACTCCTCATGTGGCGTCTCACTGGGCACGAAGACATTGGGGTGTCTGCCGTCGAAGCAGTCTATGTAGCTGATGTACCGAAAACGGTTGACCCATCGATCCACACCGAGCAGGTTGAAATTGGTGGCGCTGATGAAATAGATGGGGCGCTCGTTGCGGTGGAACATCAACAGCATGTCGGCGATGGTGCGGATCTTCTGGCTCATAGGGTTGGCTCCACGTTTCTTCTGACAACGGCAAGGCATGCTCAGACTGGCTTGGCCAGCGGGCCAAGGGTGTGGAGATAGCCATTCGCCGCATTGCGCGCGTACACAGGAAACTCACACGTTCGGTCGCGGAAGCTCTTCAGCGGCTGTCCCAAGCCGCGCAGACCGCGTTCCCGTTCCCGGCGCACGCGCTGCAGGTCGACATCGATGGCGACGATCTCATCGCCCGCCTGCGACTCGTGGAGTACATAGCCAGACGGATCGCAGACGATGGAGCGGCCGATTCCGCCGTCGCCAATGCCGTTGATGTCAAAAAAATAGACCTGGTTGGTTACTGCCGAGGCTCGGGCAATCGCGAGTTCGACGTCGCGGTCAATCGTGTCCGTCATGGTCGGATGAAGGATCACCTCCGCACCGAGGGCAACCAGGGACCGCGTGGTCTCGGGGAACCACATGTCATAGCAGATCGAGACCCCGAAGCGCCCAACATCCGGCACGTCGAACACGCAAAACTCAGTGCCTCCCTCGACGCCAGCTTCATAGGGGCGGAATGGAAACAACTTGCGGCAGCGGGTGACCACATTGCCCCGGGGATCGATGACCGGCGTGGTGTTGTAGACCACGGGTCCGTCGGGCGTTGCCACGGATTCGAACATCGATCCCGGGATCAGCCACAACCCGGTTGCGCGGGCCAGCCCGCACAACCGCTCCTCAGTTGGCCCTGGAAGCGGCTCGGCCTTGTCGCGGCTGGGACCCAGGGGGCACAACTCCGGGAACATCACCATGCGTACCCAGGGGAAGCGCCTGCAGATGTGCTTCATGTAGGCACCCATGCGTTCCACGTTGTCTTGTGAGCCGGAAACGTACATCTGTACGCCGGCGATGCCAAAGTTGGGGAGGGTCACTTGCACTCCTCTAGTTAGGGGCGGATGCGAATTCAGATTGGGCGGCTCAGGCGCAGGCCGCAACGGGCAATTCGACTGGCGGCTCCCAGGCCTTTCCTGGAATGGAGCCGATTAGCCGCCTGGTATATTCGTGTTGCGGTTCGTCGAAGATGTGCGACGGCGGGCCGGACTCCACGACGCTGCCGCGGTGCATGACGATGACGTTGTGGCAGATCTGGGCCGCCACCCGCAGGTCGTGCGTAATGAAGATCAATGCGAGGTTTAGTTGCTTTTGCAACCGGCCCAGCAACTCAAGAACCTGCGCTTGGACTGACACATCTAGAGCTGAGACGGATTCGTCTGCGACGATGAGCTTTGGCTCTAGCGCCAGCGCTCGGGCGATGCCAATGCGCTGGCGCTGACCGCCCGAAAACTGGTTGGGGTAGCGGTCGAAGGCCGACGCCTCCAGACCTACCAGTTCCAGCAACTCACGGGTGCGACGGTGTGCTGTAGCGACGGGCACACCATTAGCGACCGGCCCGTCGGAAATGATCCTACCGACGGTGTGTCGCGGGTTCAGCGAGGCGAAGGGATCCTGGAAGATCATTTGCACGTCGCGGCGCAGAGGACGGAATTGGCGTTCGCTCAGCGTGGCGAGGTTGCAGCCGTCAAACAGCAACTCTCCGCCATCGATATCTGTCAGCCGCAGCAGGCACTTCCCGATGGTGGACTTGCCCGAGCCCGATTCGCCGACAATCCCTAGCGTCTCACCACGGCGAACACTGAAGCTCACGTCATTCACCGCGCGGACCACACGTTTAGGCGCGAACCAGCCGCCTCCGGTGGCATAGGTCTTGCGCAGGTTGCGCACCGCCAGCACGGTTTCCGCTTGCGTCGACGACGACCGCTGCGCGCGGCCGCGGGGTACGGCGCCAATGAGTCGTCGCGTGTACGGGTGCCGGGGCGCGTTAAGCACCTGTTCGGCGGGGCCAATCTCAACCAGGCGGCCCTTTTCCATAACAGCGACGCGATCGGCAATTTCAGCCACCACGCCGAAATCGTGGGTCACGAACATCACGCCCATGCCTTTCTCATCCTGAATTCGGCCAATGAGCGAGAGGATCTGCGCCTGTGTCGTCACGTCGAGAGCTGTGGTCGGCTCGTCGGCGATGAGCAGGCCGGGTTCGAGCGCCAGGGCCATCGCGATGACGACGCGTTGACGCTGGCCGCCCGACAAGCGGAATGGATAGCTGTGGCGCAACGTTGCAGGTTCCGGCAGGCCCACGAACTCGAGCAGCTCCAGCACACGGCGCTCGCAGGCCTCGGGCTCATGACTGCGGTGCACGCGCATGACCTCTGCGATCTGGTCGCCCACGGTCATCAGCGGATTCAGCGCGGACAGCGGCTCTTGGAACACCATGGCCATGTCCTTGCCGCGCATCGACAGCAGGGTGGTTTCATCGAGCTCGAGCAGGTCACGGCCCTGGAACAGGATTCGACCACTTTCGGGCACGAGGCCGGGGGGAAGCAGGCCCATGATGGCGTTGGAGCTCATCGATTTGCCCGAACCCGACTCACCGACGATGCAAAGGATTTCGCCGGGGAAGAGGTCGAACGAGATGTCCTTCACCGCGTAGGAGCGGTCCGCGCCTGGGGGCAGCGGAATGCTGAGCTGCTGGATCGACAGCAGCGGCGCCTGGGATGGATCTTTCTGGGGCATGGGGATCTCCTATTCGCCGCGCTTGCGCAGCTGCGGGTTCAGGGCATCGTTGAGGCCTTCGCCAATCAAGTTGATGGCGAGCACGGTCAGGAGGATGGCGACACCGGGCCACAAGCTCATCCACCAGGCTTCGCGCAGCATGGTGCGCGAGGCGCCGATCATGAAGCCCCAGCTCATCATGTTGCGGTCACCCAGCCCGAGAAAGGACAGCGATGACTCGGTGAGGATGGCGGTGGCCACCATGAACGAGGCAGTGACGATGATGGGCGATAGCGCGTTGGGAAGGATCTGGGTGAGGATCACGCGCAGCGGCTTCTGGCCGATCACGACGGCAGCCTGGACGAACTCGCGTTGCTTGAGGCTCAAGAACTCGGCACGCACGAGCCGCGCCACCGGCGGCCACGACACGACCGCGATGGCTCCAACAATCGTTATCAGCGAGGGGCTGAAAATGGCCACGATCACCACCGCCATCGCCAACTGTGGGATGGTCTGGAAGAACTCGGTGAAGCGCATCAGCGCATCATCGATGCGACCGCCGCTGTAGCCAGCGACCGCGCCTATCAGGATGCCGAACACCAAGGCCACGATGGTGGAGACAACACCGACCAGCAGCGACACGCGGGCGCCGTAGAGCATGCCGGCCGTGACGTCACGTCCCAGCATGTCGGTACCGAAGGGCAGCGATGGGTCGGTGAACGGTTCCACCAGTGGAGACGCAACCATGGTCCACGGCGACTCCTCGTAGAAGAGCGAGGCGGTTCCTGCGAAGAACAGGACGGCCAGGAAGATGAATACCCCAAACAGCGCGCCATAGTTGCGCGAGAAGCGGCGAAGGAAGGATTTCATGCGGGTGCTCCTTGGCCGGCGGCGATGCGGGGATCGACGAACCGGTAAACGATGTCGGTCATCAGGTTGAAGGCCACGACCAGAACCGAGGTCATGAAGAAGATGCCCAGCAGAAGCTGGTAGTCGCGTTGAAGCAGCGCATCGAACATCAGGCGGCCGATGCCGGGCCAGGCGAATACGGTCTCCGTAAGCACCGCGCCACCGGCCATCTGGCCAAGCTGGATACCTGCAAAGGTAATGACCGGGAGCAAGGCGTTGCGCAGCACGTGCACACGGACCACGCGGCGGGCCGGCACGCCCTTTGCGCGTGCGGTCTTCACGAAATCCATGCCCATCACTTCGAGCATGGAGGCCCGCGTGAGGCGCACGTACACGGCCATGAAGAAGCAGCCGAGCGACAACGTGGGCAGGACCATGTGGTGGGCGATGTCCAGCACACGGTCGAATCCAGTCAGGTTGGCGCCGATCGATTCCATGCCGAACGCCGGCAGCCAACCGAGTACGACCGAGAACAGGATGATGGCCATTAGCGACAACCAGAACAACGGTGTGGCGTAGAGCAGCAGGGCGCCGGACATCAGCGCGCTGTCAAGCCACCGGCGCCGGTTCTCGTAGCGCGTCCGGGCGGCCAGGACGCCAAGCGCCACGCCCATCACGATGGAGAACAGGAAGGCGCCGCCCATGAGCAGGAATGTCGCTGGCAGCCGGTCGAGGATCAGATCCAGCACCGGCAGCCGGTTTCGGTAGGAATAGCCGAGATCAAGCTGGGCGATCCCCTTGAGGTAGGTCCCGAGCTGGATTACGAGGGGCTTATCGAGGCCAAATTGCTCGCGTAATTGACTGACGAAGACCTCATCGCCAGCGCCGGCTTCCCCGGCCAGCACGGTGGCCGGATCGCCGGGCGCCATGCGAACGAGGAAGAAGTTCAGAATGACGACACCGAGCACGACCACGAGGGCCTTGGCGAGCCGGGACGACAGAAAGGAGAGGAAGTTCATCGAGGGCTCCAGGCGTAAGGGAGGAGCCGCGGGCCGACCAACGGCGGCCCCCGGCTGGACTCACTTCTTGTCGATGTAGACCTTGTCGAACGACTCGTTCAGGCCAATGGCCGTGGTAACGAGGTTCTTCACGTTGGCGCGGTAGAGGGTGGGGAACTCCATCTCCAGCAGGTTGGCATTGGCCACTTCGCTGGTCAGCAACTTCTGTACCTCGCTGTAGGCGCTTTGGCGTTCGGCAGCTACCTGCGTGGAGCCACCGCGCATCAAGAGCTGATCCACCTTGGCGTTGCTGTAGCCCTGCACGTTGGCGAAGGGCGATCCCTTGACGATGTTGGTGCTGCGGTAGAATCGCTCCACACCCAGCGCGGGGTCGCCGTACTGGTAGGCGAAGGTGACCGTCATGTCGAAGTCCCAGTTGCTCACGCGGCCGGACCAGCTACCCGCGTCCGACGACTCGATGCTCACCTTCAGGCCGATGGTCTCCAGCATCTGCTTGATGTACTCGTCGAGGCGGTCCCAGTTGGCGCCATAGGAGGTGGAGAGGATCTTGACCGGATACTTGGACACGTCCACGCCAGATTCCTTGATGAGTTCCCGCGCCTTCTTCAGGTTGAAGTCGAACGTCGGCGTGTTCTTGTCGTAGAACAGCGTGTTGGAGGTGAAGGGGCCCGTGGCTGGCTTGCCCAGCCCGAAGAAGATATTCTCGGCAATGAGCTTGCGGTTGAGCGCATGCATCGCGGCCTGGCGCACCTTGACGTTGTCGA
>JACXTT010003326.1_pt1 | contig 24865 bp, 18 predicted proteins | sample 9270951 | NCBI WGS metagenome assembly JACXTT01 (sample SAMN15532306, study PRJNA645909) | rock metagenome | isolation source: weathered quartz diorite | place: Puerto Rico | collected 2017-06-21
GCTGGAAGTAGGTGAACTGTGTAATTTCCAAACCGTCGAGCATCACCTGCCACCCAATGCCCCACGCGCCCAGCGTGGGCGACTCCCAGTTGTCTTCTTCGAACTTGATATCGTGCTGGAGCAGGTCGATGCCCATCGCACCGAGTGATTCGAGATAGAGTTCCTGCACATTTTCCGGCGGCGGCTTCAGAATCACCTGGAGTTGCATGTGCTTGAACAGCCGGTTGGGATTTTCTCCATAGCGTCCGTCGGCCGGGCGACGCGAAGGCTGCAGATATGCTACTTTGTACGGCCGCGGTCCCAGTACCCGCAGAAACGTTTCCGGAGCCATGGTGCCGGCGCCGACTTCGAGGTCGTAAGGCTGCTGCAAGACACATCCGCGGTCGGCCCAGAAGGACTGCAGGCGGAGGATGAGCTCCTGGAAAGTTGGCGGATTGGAGTTTAATGGATTCAAGCGCGTGCCCGGGAGCAAGCAGATCAATCAATGATTGTAACGGAAGGGAACGATTGACGTCAGCTTTCGGCGATGTCTGGCAGTTTCCTAATTTGCGGGCATTTCATTTCAAGCCTAAGGCCATAGGGTGCTTTGGCTGATAGAGGCCAACATTGCCTCCACCGGGAAGCCCCATCTTCGTAATGGAACCCCATCGCGCTTCCTCAACTTTAGAGCACTTAACGCCCTTCTTTGCGAGGGAAGCCATTTCTGTTTTCAGATCTTCGCACATGAAATAGAGTTCGTGGGGACCACTCTCATCGGATGGGTGGACCGCGGCTTCTCCCGGTGGCAGGGCGAAGATCAGCCAGCCATAACCTGCATCCACGTACTGGAAACCGAGGACATCGCGGAAGAATGTGCGATCCGCCTCGGCGTTCTTACTGTAGACGATTACGTGTGCGCCAAAAATCATTTGCCCTCCCCGCGAAATGCACCGAAGCGGGATTCAACTTACGGCCAACGGTTTGTGAGTTTGTCTTTCCACCCACTGTGGTCGGGTTGCGGAGTGGCATTTACCCTGTGCGGCAATGTCGGCTGGTTGTCATTCTCTGCTTCCCGTCTGCCAACAGAGGAGCTGCTACTGGCAACGCCTCAACTTCTTCTTGCAGCCTCGACGCCTCAAGCTCTTTCTGTCTCAGAATTTCGTAAACGTCCTTCATGGGCAAAGCACCTTCAAGGGCAAGAACGGCTCAGGATAGCAGGTGTTCGAGCGACGAATCCAGTCAGCCGATGCTGGTCCAGCGCTAGACCTTCTCGAGCATGCCGGCCGTCACCAGCTTTTTTTCGATATGCCGCTGCAGGGTTTGGATCAAAAATTTCCTCAGATCGCTTCCTTGCTTCTTTGGCCACGGCCTCCCGGCAAAACTTTCCAGCGGCGCGCGAAGCATCTGAGCGGCCAGCGTACGCGAGTCCGGCGATATCTCGGAAGAGGCGAGGCGCTTGTGGTCGGGGCACAATAAGCCGTCCATCAGCACATGAAAGAATGCCCGGCTGCCGTTCAGGGTTCGCCCACAAGCCATGCACTCGGAAAGATCGGGGAGATAGCCCATCAGCCGGGTCATCCACAGCTCAAAATAGACGACCGGCATCCATATATCGGATCCACGTAGACCGGCCAGCACCGAAAGCGTTAGCCGGAAAACAGCGTCGTTGGCTTCACGGTCGGGCAACAACTCGTCGAGCAATTCCGCCACGTGAGCCAATGCCACAGCCCGCGGGTAACTCACTTCCGTCGATAGCGGCGATTCCAGCACTTCACACGAGTCCAAGCGGGCCAGTTCCTGGCGCTCGCGATCTTCATATAGGGCGCGGACATAAGTGAGCGGTTCGAGCGCCCCGCCGAACCTTCGTTTCGATGTTTTGGCCGATCGGGCTACGCCGCGAACTTTCCCCTCGGTTCGCGTGAACAGGGTGACCAGCAGATCGGCCTCGCGCAACGGATAGGTGCGTAAGACGATCGCTTCCGACTCCTTCAGTGCCATCGAAGCGCCGCTTTCAGCGATCGGCTCTCAGTTACCACTTCGTCACGATCGCCTTTAACTGAGCGGACCGACGGAGAGCGGACAGCTAAAAGCGCATGCTCGCTGCCGCAAGCATGCGCCGTCTCAAAGGAGGTTGTTCGCAACTATCGACCGAAATACTTGGCGTTGCGTTCGGTGAACGATGCCCACTTCTCCGGCAGATCATCCAGCGCGAAAATGGCTGACACCGGGCAGACGGGTACGCAGGCGCCACAATCGATGCACTCCACCGGATCGATGTAGAGCATTTCCTCCTCCGCGTGGGCGGGCGAGTCTTTCTTAGGATGAATGCAATCGACCGGGCAGGCGTCCACGCAAGCAGTGTCTTTGGTTCCGATGCACGGTTCTGCGATCACGTAGGTCATAAATTCATTGTCTCCCTGATCTCACGAGCTTAACAGAACTGCGTATTCTAGCAAGAATCGGCCTTTGGGGTACAGGTCAAGCTCGGGCTGTAAGCGGCGTTAGCGGGCTGGCGCCAAGTCCCTCGCCGCGCTGGGTTCGTACTCCACGATATAGCCCGCAACTGCGCTGGCGGCGACGGTCAGCGGACTGGCCAGGTACATCTGCCCCGGACCGCTGCGACCGGGGAAATTGCGATTCTGTGCGCTGATTACCACTTGCTCGGGCCGAGTCGTCACACCCGGACCGGCATTGATGCAAGCCCCGCAACTGGGCTCGATCACATGCGCGCCGGCTCTTTGAAAAATGTCCAGATACCCGTTGCGAATGCAGTAATCGCGCGTCTCCTGCGATCCAAACTGAATATAAAATCGCACCGAACCGGCTACGCGCTTGCCGTGCTTCAGGGCATCGTTCAAGACCGCGGCATACATATCCATATCTTCGTTCTTGCCGGCCGTGCAAGTGCCGCCATAGGCGAGTTCGATCGGGATAGGAGTATTCAAGTCGCGAACGTATTTGCCATTTCCGGGGTCGCCGGGCGTGGCCACCATGGGCGTAATCTCCCCTGCGTCGAGTTCGATGACGTACGCGTACTGGGCATCGGGATCGCTGTAGAGACCCTCGACGAGGGACTCGGCCCGTTTACGATCCATCGCACGGCGCTCCACCAGAAAATCGACCGCTTTCCGATCTGGCGCTACGATGCCGGTGAAACCGCCGATCTCGGCCGCCATGTTGGTCATGGTGGCGCGCTCATCCACGCTCAATGCTGCGATGGCTTCGCCGCCGTATTCCATGACTTTGCCTAGGGCTTTGCCGCTGCGGACATAGTCCAGGCTGAGAATCTTCAGAATGAAATCCTTGGCGGTTACGTTGGGATGCTTTTTGCCGCGGATGATGATTTTGACCGACTCCGGCACCTTGACCCGGACGTCTTTCGTAATCCACGAATTGAACACGTCGGTGGTGCCGATGCCAAAGGCCACGCAACCGATGGCGCCCACGTGCGGAGTGTGGGAATCGGAGCCGATGTTTAGTTGGCCGGGGAGCGCATAGCTTTCCAGAACAATGGAGTGACAGATTCCTTCCGACCCTTTGCGGTCTTTCAACTCGCCGTGCAGTTTGATTCCCTGCTTTGCGGCAAAATCCTGTTGCTTCAATTTGAGCTGCGTGGCCAGGTCAAGGAGGCCCAGTTTCTTTTTCTCTTCCGAGATCACTTCGTCGAGAAAAGTCAGATGATCGCGAAAAAACAAGATGCTAGCCGGATCACTGACCTTGGCATCCTTGCCGACGTAGCGTTCGAAGAAAATGGCGGCCATCGGGGTCACGTACTCATGGCTGAAACGGAGGTCGGCGCGGGCGAACCCCGTGTCCCCGGGTCGGACGGAGTTTGCCTCAGACGCAGCGCCTGCCGAGCTTGGCTCGGCAGGTCGGCTGAGGGCACCCGCCCCGAGCATGTGGCGGGCGAAGATTTTTTCCGCCAGGGTCATGGGACGCTTCGGGGTAAGGATGGGCGGCAAGAAAACCTTGTTCTGCAGGCGGGCAACGTTGAACGGAAACAATCCACCGTATTCGATCACCTGGCGGGTGATCTCGTCCTCGCCGGTAGTGAATTCAGTGAGAGGAATTTCCTCTCCCGCCCGGACTTTGTCAATCAAGCCAAAGTTGGTGGAGGTCAGCAGGCCCAGATTCTGGCAATTCTGTTTGTAAATGCGCTCAATATTTTCGGCGATGACCAGGTGAATGCCGGCACACATTTCCGCATACGGCGACTGCTCGCGGCTTGAACCCTTGCCGCGGCGTTTGCCGCTGACCGCACAGACGAACCCGCCCTTTTTGACCTGGCCGCGGCCGATGGGAAAAGCCTCGCCACATTTCAGGCCCAAGTAGGGAATCTCGCCCAGTGTTTCGTCGAAATAGAAGCAGTAATGCGCAGGAGTGATCTCGTCGGTCGAAATATCGTCACGCAGCTTGGGGTTGTTCGCTGGGTTGTTGGTATCCCACGGCAAGTCTTCCCCCGCAAGCTGGCGCCTGATGAGCTCCGGGTCTTCGGTAAGGAAAAGGATGCGTCCTTGCAGACGGACTCTGTCGGGACGTTTTTCGATCTTGCGTTCCAGCAGCGAGGTAATCACGACTCTATTTTACTGCCGGGGCAGGGCGCAGTGCAGAAAAGACGGGCCTCGGCGTCTCGATGACACTCGGTGTCCGGCTTTTCATGGCGGTGTTCTAGTGGTGACCGTTCTTGTGGTCGTAGGCTTCTCCGGCTGAGATGGGGACCGCGAGCCGATTTTCCTTTGGCGCAAGAGGGCAGGTGGCGTAAGCCGTGACCGAGCACGGGGGGTTGTAGGCGCGATTGAAATCGAGCACCACGGTTCCGTTGATCACAGGGCCAGCCTTCAGAAATCGGCCGCCGGGGTAGGTGTTGGTCTTGCTGGTTGGGTCGCTGAATACGAAGAACAGCTGTCCGGCCGCCTCGCCGCCGAGGTCGGTTAGCCTCAGTTGCTGACCATTGATCTTGAACACGGCCGTGCCTGCGACCGGCGTCGGGGTTACGTCTCCCAGAACGTTGGGCACGTCCACCGTTTGTTTTCCATCCGAGGGCACCCAGGTGGCGGTCACGCGATAGGACAAGTCCAAAGGAAAGAACAGCGGGCCGCGGTATTGGCGAACCGCAGTACTCTCCTCGTCCTTGAGCCGAATTCCGACGCGCTCGCCGCGTACGATGACGTGCAGCCGGAGGCTTCCAATCTCGACGACGGTCGGGCGCCCCGGTGAATCCGGCTGAAGTTCGGCTTTGGTCACCGGCCTGCCCGCGATGGTCGCGTGGGCTGCGGCAGAGAATTCGGCGGTCACGACCTTGCCTTTGAGGGTAAACGATCCTCCGTGGGCCGGTCCCTTGGGAAAGACAATGGCATTCTTCGGATCGGTGCCGAAGGAGTTCTCGCCCGGCTTCAGCCAAAATAGGCCCGCAAGCGGCAACCATTCCTGCTTGAGATCCTCAACCAATTTCACTTTCCACTTAGCGAAAGACTCCTGGTAGGCGGGATCGACTGCGGGTGGGGATGCCGACTCCGCCGCGGGAGCGATTGTCGTCAGTACGACAAGTGCCGCAGCCATGAACTTCAGGCGATATCTCCGCTTCGTCACTTTCGCGCTCCCTGAACGTCGGGCAACGGCTCCAGGCCTCGCCCTTCAAAAATCTGCGCGAACTCGTCGAGCAGCGCTGGGTGGACAGCGCCGTTGGATGCCAGGGTTTCGCGGCTATCGATTCGGAAGGGGGCACCGTGAAAATCCGTCACCTTGCCCCCGGCTTCTTCGACGATCAGCACGCCTGCAGCCGTATCCCATGGATTTAGGTTGAATTCCCAGAAACCCTCGAAGCGCCCGCTGGCCACGCAACAGAGATCTAAAGCCGCCGAACCCGCTCGCCGCACGCCGTGAGTCCGCAGAGTAATCTGATGATAGAAATAAATGTTCGGATTCTTGTGCCGCTTGTGGCTGGGAAAGCCGGTAGCCACCAGGCACTCGGCCAGATTCGCGGTTTTGGAGACTTGGATCCGCCGTTGGTTCAGGTAGGCACCGCTTCCCTTCTCGGCGGCAAACAATTCATCGCGCGTGGGATCGTAAACCACACCCGCAATTCTCTGGTGTTTGTACTCCAGAGCCATGGAAACGCAGAACACCGGGAATCCATGGGCAAAGTTCGTGGTGCCATCGAGCGGGTCCACATACCAGCGATAGTCGCTGCCGCTATCGACCAGGCCTTGTTCTTCGCCAAGAACGTCGTGGTCGGGCCAGAGCTTCTTGATGCGCTCCCGGATCAAAATTTCGGACTGGCGATCGGCGATGGTGACCAGGTCGGCCTCGCCCTTGTATTCAACCTTCACATGTTGATGAAAATACTCCATCAGGAGGGCGCCCGCCTCGCGGGCGATCTCGACTATCGCGGGAACGAAATCTCTTTGATTCGAGGTAGAAGTCATCGTTAGTCTGCGATTGCGGGTGGCGAGCTGCGCTTCAGATTGCAGGTTTTAGATTGCGGACTTCAGATTTCGAAAATCCCGGTGTAGCGCCACCGGGTCTCGGATCGGCGGTCTAGAATCTGAGATATGCAATCTCAATTCTGAAATCTGCAATCGCCCTACTTGCGTTTTCCGTCTTCCGCGATGTACATGATTTCGTGTTTGAAGATGAATAAATTGGGTTGATCTTCGCGGGTCAGCCGGACCATATTCTTGTCGTAGTATTCAATCCAGCCCCGGACTACTTCCCCGTCCGCCAGCTTGATGCTCACGGGCTTCTGTTTTTCTCCCAGAGATTTCAGGTAGGCGGCCTCCTCCGAGGTTTGCTCGGGTGGGGCCGGCCTTCCCTTGCGCGGCGCGCCCGGTGCTCCTTGTCCTTGAAAAGGCATGGTGTTTATTCTACACGCGGCGTCACGGGTCGGGCGGTTCCTAAAATGTGACCTTCAAGCCGAACTGGATCTGGCGGGGGGCACCGAGGGAAAACAGGCCCGATCCGAGACCCATCCGATTGGTGAGGCGTTCCGCCGCGGTTGTGCCGTTAAGCGATCCAACCGTGCCGTTCAGAACGCCGCTCAGGCGGTTGCCCGGACCGTCGAAGTTGGCAAAATTAAGAATGTTGAACCCGGTCACGCTGGGCTCCAGCATAAAACGCTCGCCGATCTTGAGAGGCCGGGAAAATGTCAGGTCGAAGGTTCGCAGCCATGCCAGATTTGGGTTGCCGGCAGGAGCCAGCTGCAGCGCGGGTGAATCGGCGCCCAATTGCTGCAACTGCGACCGTGAGAACAGTCCAGCGGTGACCAGCGCCGCCCCTGCGGGCGTCAATTGATTACCGAAGTTGGCGTTGTAAGTCCCGATGATGCTGTTCAGGCCGTTGGCTTTGACGGCGCGACCAAACGAGCCGACGTTGGTTCCGGGCAGGATATCGCCGTAGGCACTGGCGCCGCTTTGGCTCTGACCACCAAAGGCGCCATCGCCGGTCACGTCGGTACGAAAAATCTCACCGCCCAGGCCGTCACTGGCGGGCAAGAATAGAGTTTGTGGCAGGGGGGAGGCGAAGTGCGCGATGAAACCCAGACGCGCCCCATAGGGAATATCCAGGACGGAAGCGAGCGAAACCTGATGCTTGCGGTCCTGCGACGCAGAACCAAAGAACGCGATGGGGTGATTGAAGTCAGCCGCCAGCGGTAGCACGTCCTGGTCGCCAAGGCCACCCGGCAGGTTGCTGCGGAAGCTGGCATGAGTGTAGGAGATCTGGAGGTGGCCGCTTCTTACACCACGGACCGGGCTGGTGATCTCGCTGCGCAGCGAGACCTGCACCCCGCTGTACAGGGAGCGGCCCGCTGGAAAGAACATGGTGTTACGTCCCACCAGGGGATTGATTCCGGGAAAGGCTGCGCCATTGTCGGTGGCAGACGAACCGGTATTGGGCGTGAGACCAAACACGGAAGCCGGAAGTCCACCCAGGTATTGCCCGCCAGAGTCGAGACCGTGGGCGGCGAAGTCGCTGATGCTTGTGCCAGGTACGGTCGCCAGATAGCAGTTGACCGCGGTTTGCGAGCTGGCCCCGGCACTGGCAGCGGGAGCGCAAGCCGAACTCAGTGGGTTCCCGGCCAGGGTAGCATTGACGGCATGAATTGCCGCGTTGGTATCCAGATGAGAGGCGTCGCCCACGTGGTTGGTGTCGTATCCAATCAGGTAATGAGTGCCGACATTGCGAACGTAGTCCACGCTGAATAGGGTGGCCCCGCGAATCTGCTTCTGGAAACCGATGTTCATCTGGATAGAGCGCGGAGTCTGGTAGTTGGGCGCCAGCAATCCCTGACTGCTTAACGTCTGGCCCAGGTAACCGGGGTTCGGAGAACTGGACGTAAGGGCGGCGCTCGCGGTCTGGAAGGCGGTTTGCAGATCGACAACCTGGGTAATCACGCTTCCAATGGGCTGTCCACAGAGGCCAGCGGCACTTCGCACGATGTTTCCCGGCAGAATCACTTCACCGTGGCTGGCGCAGGGATCGTTGGCCTGCGCGTTGAAAGCGCCGGCCGCCAGTCGGCTCACGCGATCCTGCAACAGGTTACGAAAAACATTGTTATCGTAGTACATGCCGATCCCGGCGCGGACGACGCTTCGTCCGCTATGGGTTGGATCCCAGGCCAGACCGAACTGCGGGGCGAAGTTCAGGTCGGGTTGCCGCACGCGATTGCCGAGGCCGGGAATGCCTCCAAAGTGATTGAGCAAAAGGTCACTCCCGGAACAGGGCGCCAGAGCTCCGTAGGACGCCGCGACCGCGGAACATGGAATCTGGGGCAAATCGGAATCGGTCCGCCCGTTGTCGCGAACATATTGCACTCCGATGGTGGCTGTCAGGTTGGAACGCACTTTCCAACTGTCCCCAGCATAACCCTGTACGCGGGTGTCGCTGAAGCCGCCGCAGGACGAACCAGACGCAGACTTCTCGCTGAAGCAGTTCATGCCGTTGCCGAGCGTGATGTTGTCCACGGGATAGTTCAACGGATTGCCCGCGCCTCCGGCAAAGGGCCCTACCGCGGCCAGCGCGCTGGTCAGCAGGTTGGTGTCGGAGCCGACTTGGGCGGCCAAGCCGAACAGATCGGCGGAAACAAGATTATCGATCCGGTTCACCGCAACTCCGGCGCGAAGGGTATGCGCTCCCCAGGTCTTGGTGACGTCGTACCTGGCCTGCTTGTTCACCTGCACCGTTTTTTGAGGCGCCTGTGAGCTAGGACCGCTGGCGAATCCCGACCCGCCACCGAAATTCAGGCTGATTCCAGGAGCAGGATTGAACACACTTGCTCCCGGCAACGCGTCGACGATGTGGTTGGAAAAGCGGTCATAGGCAAAACGCAGACTGTGGACCGTCGATCCACGGGTGAAATCAAATCCGGCCGCGTTGCCCGGAGTATTGTCCGTGCCCTTCAGGGGCTGGAAGTTGCTGCCTCCGAAAGTACTCACCACGCTGCTGTTGTCGTAGGTAAAGCGGTAGAACAGCTGCGCCCGCGGTGAAAGCTTGTAGTCGAGGCGGCCCACCAACTGGATCTGATGAAGTGGAGAGCGATAGCTTCCTTGAAGAACATCGAAGGGTGCGTTGAAGATCACCGGAGCAGTAAGGTCTTGCTTGAAGTATTCGCCGGAAAGAAAGTAAAACAGCTTGTTTTTCTTCCAGGCTCCGCCCACATTGCCGCCAAACGCTTCGCGGGAAAATGAATTGTCCTGACCACCGGGGAAGTTCGCCCCTCCAACGACTTTGTTGCGGAAATTGCCGAGGAGCTGGCCATGAATGTCGTCGCCGCCGGATTTTGTGATCACGTTGATCACACCGGCCGAGGCCAGCCCGGAAGAGAGCGACAGAAACGATTGGGCAACCCGAACTTCCGCGACAGCGCTTACCGGCAGAGCGGTGGTGGTGGCGCCGACGGTTTCGTCGGTGATGTCGACGCCGTCCACTTGCATGCGGGTAGTGCGCCCATTGCGGCCAACGAGGGACGACGCCGCAAGTCCGATCTTTGAAGGCGCGAGCACCTGGCCGTCCAGCACCTGAACTCCAGGTTCAAGCCGGGTCAAATCCAAGAATCCCCGGTCGGTGGGAACCTGCTCCATCTGGGCGGAGTTGATCGCGCCACGCACTTCCGGCGTCTCGGTATTTACCAACACCGGGCCGGCAACGACCACATGCTGGAGTTTGACGTCTCCGGTGGCATTGGCCGCCGCATTGATTCTCAGCAGAATGTCGGCGGACTGGAAGCCTTTGGCCTCCACATGCAGGATATATTCCCCCGGCACCAGGTCGCGCACGGCATAGGTGCCCGCAGGGCTGGTCGTGGTCTTGGCGCTCTGACCAGTGATTCTGGCGGTAAGCGTAATCTCCGCTCCGCTGACCGATGCGCCGCGTGGTCCGGTTACGGTTCCCGAAAGGTTGCCGGTGGAGGAATTCTGGGCGAAAGCCAGGGTTGAAATCACGAGGAGAACCCCGACCGCTCCGGTCCACCGAATTGACTGCCTGACGGCGGAGCGGGGACAACCTGTATTGCTCGACATTCGTGTCGCTTGCCTTCCTTGCAGCGGAGAACTTGCAGTTCGCAATCCTATAAGACTTTCACAGCGAATTTGTCCCGTCAACCGGTGCTCGTGGGGGGCCCGACAATCGGGTCCGCGTCCTTTGACCTGAACCTGGCTTTTGGCCCTGGATCTGTTTCGTGCGGACGAAGCTCGACGGTTCGTGATGCACTACAAAGCAATTTCAGAATCCCAGGTCAAATCAAGGTCAAATGCAACCGCGGGCGGACAATGCAAACCCTCAGTGCGACTTGGACGTGTAATATCCCGTCCGATGGCGCACCTTAAAATTGGAATCCGCAGGCACTCCTTTAACTTTTACCTGGATGCGCCGGAAATCCGAATCGGCCAGCCGCTGCGAAGGATAGTACGCCAGCAGGTACTGGGTGCGGAGTTCGTCGCTGATCTGGCGGAACGCCTCGTCGAGCTGGGACAGGGAAGACGCGTAAAAATACTTGCCCCCGGTGTCGGCGGAAAGCTGGATCAGGGCATGCTCGCCACCGGTGTCCCTTCCCGCGCTGGCTTCGATCGGCACCACGATAATGCTGTATAGAATCGCCTCAGCAGTTTCGGCGGCCCGTACGGCTTCCTGATAGTTCACCTTGCTCATGGTGTCGCCGCCGTCGGTGATAACGACCATGACTTTGCGGCCCTGCCGCGGCTCGAGCGCCTCCGATCCCAGAAATAAAGCGTCATAGAGAGCCGTGGCCGACCCCAGGCGAATATGGTCGATGGCCCGATCGATCACTCTCAAGTCCGGGGTAAACCCGGTCAGATCGCTCACCGTCTCGCTGAACCCGTAAAGCGCCATGACGTCGACGGGGCGCAGGATGGCATGGACAAAGCGGCGCGCGGAGGCGAGCTCGAGGGGAAGATCCTTGCGTGTGCTCAAGCTCGTATCAACGGCCAGGACAATATTGAGGGGTAACGCCGATTCCTTGTCGAAAAGAGCAATTTTCTGATCTTTGTCGTCTTCCGCCAGTTCGAAGTCCTCCTTTTTCAGACCGGCCATAGGAGCGCCATGCTCGTCCGTCACGGTGACGAACACGTTGACCAGCTTGACGTCCACCTTGAAAGTGGTATCGGACTCCTGGGCGGAGCAGACAAGGCACAGGACCAGAGCAAAGCCAGCAGTTGCGGCTCGTTTCATCAGGGGGGCTAGGGTAATTTGCCGCGTCTTGCGTCCCGCGCGAAAGCGGCTGCTCACTTAGATGCACGCTCTGCGGAATGGGTGCCCCGGGCTCCGGGAGTGCGATCGGGAAACGGCTCACCGTCAGCCCAGACGGCGCCATCTTCGAAATATTCCTTTTTCCAGATGGGCACGGTGCGCTTGAGGGTATCGATAAGCCACCGGCAGGCGTCGAAGGCGGCCGCGCGGTGAGCCGACGCCACCAGGATCAGGACGCTGGTCTCGCCAATTTCAAGGCGCCCGAGGCGATGGACGATGGCCACATCGCGAACGTGAAAATCCGTCAGCGCGCGCTGCGCCAGTTCTTCCATCTGTTTAACAGCCATCTCCTCATAAGCCTCGTAGTCGAGGTAAAGAGTGTGGCGGCCGCGCGTATGGTTCCGGACGACGCCCTCGAAGGCGACGGTGGCTCCATCCTCTGGTTGCTTGATGGACTTTAGGAGATCTGCGGTGTTGATTACGCCAGTGACAATGGCAACGTGTCGGCGGGGCCCGCCATTTCCCTCAGCCTGGCTTTGCCCTGACCCGCCACTCACCGGAGGCAGAAGGGCGATCTCGTCGCCTTGATTCAACTTCGCGTCGAGCGTGGCGTATTCCCGGTTGACCGACATGGCGAGCGAGGCCATTAACTCCTGCGGGATGGATTGCTCGTAGTGAAGGCGAACTGCAGCCAGAGTGGAGTCGTCCGGCAAAGTGAGTGTGTCGCTCGCCTGTCCGGCCAGATCTTTCAGAATCCCGAAGAATAGAACGCGGACTTGCATGTAAAGATGGAAAGAAAATCAGTTGCCGGTTTCGCGTTACCGGTTGTCAGTAGTCTATCGTGCGGGCGGGAAAGCTTCGAGCAGGCAAAAAAAAATGCCAGCCTCCGGGTAGAGGCTGGCAGTCTTGAGCGTCTAGTTCTGGTTTGGGGATTTTGGCCTGTTTTCCGGCTGCCGTGGCTGACGCTGCGCTGGTTGTGGCTGCGGCGCGCGGTTTTGCGGCGAAGCTGTTTGCTGGCGCTGCTGCTGCCAGTTACGGAACTTGTTCTCATCCTCGCGCGCCTGGGCCGGGTTTCTCTCCTGCACGGGCGGAACCGGCTTTGCCTGAGGATGAGACCAGCCCTGCGAAAAGCGATTGTTGTCGTTACCTCGGGGCTCATTGGACGCGGGCGGATTATAGGGGGTCTGCGCCGGATGCGGGACCACCGCCGGTTGCGCCTGTACGGGTTCCGCGGGGACAACCGGCCGCTGCGGCCTGGCTTCCGGTCGCGGCATTCCCATAGGCTTGGCTTCGGTGGTTTCGGCCGGGCGTACTGGCCCTTGCGGACGAGCCACCGGACGGCTCTGACCCTGGTTATTTCCTCCCGCATTCACCATCGGCTGTGACTGAGCCGGCTGCACCGTGCGAACGTTGACCGCCGCCTGCCGTTGCTCGAAGGGCTGTTTGGGAGGAATCGGCCGTTGGGTCGCAACCACCTGGCGATTGATGATTGCCTGCGGCGGCCTGGACCTTGCGGGAGCCCCCGAGCCGAGAACGCTGGCGCGAACCGGTTGCACCGAGACCCGGCGCTCGACCGGCGCGTTTGCAATCTGCCGGGGATCGAAATGACTCAGATTCCGCGCCACCGGACGCGCATTCACGAAGGTGTCGCGCGAGACCGCGGTCACGCTGTTGTTCACCCGCTGATTGACGTAAGTGATATTGGTCACGTTGCGCTGGTTGGAGTTGTAGATGTTGTAAACGTTGGTCACTCGAGTGACATTCACCACGGTGTTGGTCACGTTGACCCGCTCCACATAGCCACGGCTGCCTCGATAATACGGCACGTACACTTCGCCAGGAGCCAAGGGGAACCAGGCCACGCCCGGACCGCCGCCGACGGCGATTCCGACTCCGCCGACAAAGGCTACCAATGCAGGGGCATACACCGGGCGGACTGCCACCGGCCCCGGCACCCAGCACCAGCGGTTTCCGGCATAAGCCCAGCGTCCGTAGTGGAAGGGCGCAAAACCCCACGGCTCATCCTCTACCCAGGTCCATCCCCACGGGTCGATGTACGCCCAGTGGCCATTGCGGTAGGGCGCCCAATCCGGGGCGACGCCGCTCGGAACCCACACCGTTCCGTAGCCACCGACATATTGCCAGTGACCGTAATCGTCGAGATCCTCGTAGCCGGTCATTTCCGGCGAAACATAGTTGGCGGATTCCGCGCCATCTTCGCGATGGTCGCGCTGAAACACCCAGTTGTCGAAGTCGTCGGACCGTGGCATCTGTGCGATGTCGTAATTCAACTGGTCGGTACCGGAGAAACGGGCCGACTGGCCCGCCACCACCGTGTACGAGTACCCACCGCCGGTAACTTCTCCGCGTCCGCTCCAGACGCCGACGTTGGTAACGTTGCCCGCACTATCCACATCAATTCGGTATTCGCCGGTGCGTTGCAGATCGAACGCCAGGTTCGGCGTGTCCACTTCCACAAGATCGCCGTCGTCGAGATGGCGAAGCCGAACGATGATGCTGCCTTCAGACAAGCGAAGCTGGGTTGTGCGGTCGTCCAGGTCAAGCAGGGTGACGCTGGTCTGATCCGCCAGGCGTACTGCAGTCGACCCAATATGGAACTCAGCACGCGAATTCTGGTCGGTCCAAAGATTATCTCCGCTGGTAAGCGGTCGGTTGGGAACAGCGGTCACCCAATCACCCTCACCGCCAGGTTGAAAGCTAACCGATCCCTGAGCGTAATTCATGCGCGCCACGACGCTCGGCGGATCCTGATCGTTCGCTTGCTCCTGTTGTTGAGCTGGCTGATCCTGATCCTGATCCTGATCTTGATCCTGCGCCGGCGACGTGGTGGGGTTTTGCAGCATTAGCAATACGCCCGCCAGAACAACTCCGACCACCCACGCCCGGTATGTCATTGTTTTCGGCATATTGTTCCTCGCTGCGGCCGCGGGAGCCGCCTCTCACTTACAGATTAAACCCCATGCTGGAAGATAAGTTCTATAGCGCCAACCTATTCATAATACATGCCTTACGTGACAACAAAAATGCCAGTTTCCGCACCTTTTGAGGAAACTGGCAGCAACTGCTGGACGACGAAGCGTGGCCCTTATGAAACCTGGGCGCTCAGAACTTTTTCCCGCACTTCTTCGTCGAGTCTTTTCTCGCGAGCGGTGGCCGGAATGGCCAACTCCAGCACCTCGGGAATCGTCTTCACGTAGTGAACCTGAACATTTTCGAGTTGCTCCGGGGTTAGGTCCTCTTCAACGTTCATCTTATTTTCTGCGGGAAGAATCACGTCGTGAACCCCGGCCCGTTTGGCGGCCAGAACTTTTTCCTTCACTCCGCCGATGGGCAAAACGTCGCCGCTCAGCGTGATCTCGCCGGTCATGGCAGTCAGAGGCCGTACGGGGCGTCCTGTCAACAACGACACCAGAGCGGTGGCCATGGTCACGCCGGCGGAGGGACCGTCTTTCGGAATAGCGCCTGCCGGCACATGAATGTGAATATCGTGCTCGGCGAAAAAATTCTCCGGAATGGCGAGATGGCTGGCGTTCGACCGTACCCAGGTAAGAGCCGCCTGCATCGATTCCTGCATGACTTGCCCGATCTGTCCGGTCATCGTGAAGCCGCCCTTGCCCTTCATGGTATTGGCTTCGACGAACAGCACGTCGCCGCCCGACGGCGTCCAAGCCAGGCCCACAACCACACCGGCACGCTTGGTGCGCTCGGCGATTTCGCCTTCGCTGCGCACCTTGATCCCACCCAGAAATTCCTGCACCACGTCCTTGGTCACGATGAGTTTGTCGGTCTTGCCCTCGGCCAAGCGGCGAGCCTGCTTGCGGCAAATGGTGCCGATATTGCGTTCCAGATTGCGCACACCCGCTTCCCGGGTGTAGTGCCGGATCAGATAGGCAACTCCCTCCTGGGGAAATTCGATCTGCGCGGCGGTGACCCCGTTCTCTTCGATCTGCCGGGGAATCAGATACTGGAAGGCGATGTGAACCTTTTCCTCTTCCGTGTAGCCCTGGAGTTCGATGATCTCCATGCGGTCGCGTAGGGGTTCGGCGATCGGGTCCAGCATGTTGGCGGTGGTAATGAACAGAACCTTAGAGAGATCGAACGTCACATCCAGATAGTTATCCCGAAAGGTGGAGTTCTGTTCGGGATCCAGTGCTTCGAGCAAGGCCGACGCGGGGTCGCCGCGAAAGTCGCGTCCGACTTTGTCGATTTCGTCGAGCATGAAAACCGGGTCTTTGGTCTCGGCGCGGCGAATTCCCTGGATGATTTGCCCAGGCAACGCGCCGATGTAAGTACGCCGGTGACCACGAATCTCGGCTTCGTCATGCACGCCGCCGAGAGAGATGCGGACGAATTTGCGCCCCAAAGCGCGCGCGATGGATTTCCCTAGCGAGGTTTTGCCTACGCCCGGAGGCCCGACGAAGCAGAGAATGGGGCCCTTCATGCCCGGCTTTAACCGACGGACAGACAGGTAATCCAGGATGCGATCCTTCACCTTCTTGAGGTCGTAGTGGTCGGCGTCGAGAATTTCTTTGGCTTTGAGAATGTCGACTTCGCCACCGGAAGTCTTCGCCCAAGGCAACGCCGCCAGCCATTCCACATAATTGCGGGTGACCGAATAATCGGCCGCCATGGGTGACATGCGCGCCAGACGGCCCAATTCCTTCAGAGCCTCTTTCTTGACTTCATCGGGCATTCCCGCGTTGTCGATCTTCTGGCGAAGCTCTTCTGTATCACGCGCTCCTTCGTCCTGCTCACCCAGTTCTTTCTGGATGGCTTTCATCTGCTCGCGCAAATAGTACTCGCGCTGCGTCTGCTGCACCCGGTCCTGCACTTCGGACTGGATCTTGTTGCGCAGTTGCTGGACTTCGAGCTCCTTAGCCAGGTGATGGTTGATCTTCTCCAGACGGACCCGGACATCGGTGGTTTCGAGCGTGTCCTGCTTGTCGGCGGTTGAAAGAGACGGCAGTGACGAGGCAATGAAATCCACCAGGCGGCCAGGTTCATCAATGTTCATGGCCACGGTAGAAAGCTCGTCCGACAAGGTCGGAGAACCGGCGACGATTTGCTGAAACAGGGTCAGAACATTGCGCTGCAGGGCTTCGACCTCGGAGCTCTTCGGCGGAATGGACTCGGGTACGGAATCGACCCGTCCACGCATGAAAGGCGTGAGTTGAACAAATTCGGCCAGACGCACCCGCTCCAGGCCCTCGGCGAACACAAAGAGGCTCTGGTTGGGCATCTTGACGACTTTGTGGACCACGGCCAGGGTCCCGACCGTGTACAGGTCGCTCGCCTGGGGCGCGTCAACGCGGGCTTCGCGCTGGGCTACGACCACGATCGTCTTGTCCTCGCCCAAGGAGTTGATGAGTTGAACCGAACTCTCCCGACCTACGGTGAGGGGAAGGACGGCATGAGGGAACAGCACCGTATCCCGCACCGGCAGGATGGGCAGTACCCCGGTTTCTTCTTCGACTTTTGGCTTTGGAGTGCGCTCCGTACGCGTTTTTTCTGCCATTTTTCACCCTTGAGTGTCTTGTGCTCAAGTTTGATGACTTGAACGCCCAGAAAGATGCAAACTGGAAGCCCGTTGGAAAGTATTTGGATTCTAAACCTGTTCGCTCGGTTTGTATTAATCAAAGGTGCCGTCACCGATTGTGACCTCCGGGTTATTCGCGTGGCGGGGATGAACCGAGGACGTCGGGCCTCGATATTTTAGGTTCAAGCCTGACAGATTAGGACTGAGGGCCGAGGTCCGGCGCCAACTTGAGGGTTCGCCCTACAGATTTTAGGCGGCGTGATAAATTCCCAGCACTTTTACCAGGTCAGCCACTTCGCCCAGGTGGTGCAGTGCATTGCGAGCAGCCTGGTCATCCCCGCGCAGGAAGTCGGCGTAGAACACGTACTCCCAGGGCCGCCCGCGCCGGGGACGCGATTCGATCTTAGTCAGGCTGATGTCGCGCAGCGCGAATACCGCCAGCGCCTTGAAAAGCGCGCCGGCGACATTCTTGACACTGAAGGCAATCGACGTCTTGTTGGCTCCGGGCAGAATTCTGCGGGTCTTTCGAATCAGAAAGAACCGGGTGAAATTGCGTTTGTCGTCTTCAATACCTGCCGCCAGGATCCGGCCTTTGTACTCTTTCGCGGCCTGCACGGCCGCAATTCCTGCGGCACTGACCAATCCGTTTTCGATCACATGCTTTACGCTGCCGGCGGTGTCGTAAAACGCGACGGGTTGAATCTTGGGGTTGCTGGCGAAAAAGTCGCGGCACTGCTCCAGTGCCACGGGATGCGAATAAGCCTGGCGCAGGTCTGAACGTTTTACTCCCGGAGCAGCAATCAGGTTATGAACGATGCGCAGCCTGAGCTCTCGCTGGATAAAGACCTGGTGGGCCAGCAGCAAGTCAAAGTGTTCGGTCACGGATCCGGCCAGGGAATTTTCGATGGGGATGACGGCAGCCGCCACCGAACCTCGTCTCAGTCGGTCGAAAACCTCCGCGGAGCGTGCGCAGGCGACGATCTCGCCGCCCGGCTGCAAACGCCGCGCGGCTTCGTGACTGAACGAACCCGATTCTCCTTGAATCGCAATCTTCATTGCGGCAACTTAGCTGGCCGCGGCGGCGAAAGCAAATTTTTCTTCATCACGAGCGCGTCCAATCCACCCGAGTAGTAGCGAGGAATGGTCTTCACCACGCTGTATTTGTGCGTCTTGTAAAAGGCCAGGGCGATCCGGTTGTCGACCGCGGTTTCAAGAATCACAGTGTGACAGCCGGAGGCGCGTACCCGGTCTTCGGCGATCCGGAGCAATCGCGACCCGATGCCGGCCCCTCGCGCCTGGGGCAGCACATCGATCGTGATGATGTGGCCACCGCCCCGGCTTGCCGCTTCGGCGACGATAAATCCAACGATCGCCTCGGGAGACCCAGGCAACTCCCGACTTGCCCCACCGCCCGCCTCCTGGGTGGCTGGCTTTCCCTCCATGGTCGACTCCGCCACCAAGGCAAAGGCTCCCGGTCGGCGCAGATATTCCCCAAGTTCCATCCGGCTGTAGGAAATTCCCGGCGCAAAGCATTGCTGGTCAATGCGCCACAGGGCTTCAAAATCGGTCTGCCGGAAATCCCGAATGCTGAATTTCACGGATTCAATTGTAGCCGTGAAGCGGTCCCTTGGCCGGATTCAGCCCTAGTCCACTCCTGGGTTGGACGGCGTGGTCGAGAAAGGTAAGGAACCTGTTGCGATACTTGCGTCACAAGTCGTAATATTCGCAGTGAGGGGTTTCCGTGGGACGCCTGGTGCTCATCGACGCGATCAGTGCAGCAGTCCTACTGGGGGCGTGGTTCTTTTATTTTACCCGGTATAACCGGCGCAAAGGAGCACTGGCGCTTCGCTGGGTAGAGTCTGCGTGTTCCACCAAAGGCCGCGTGCTCGACTCTCATTGGTTGAGCATTACTCTTCTTCAGGCCCGCCTCGGGTTTACCTCTCACTGGTTCGACAACGCCAGGGTAACGATTCGTTTACAGCCGCGCCCGATTCCCTTCAAGTGGTTCGTCAGCCTGTGGCACAAACAGAAGGAAACCCTTACGTTTGAGGCCGACCTGGGCTGTGCGCCCGGATTCGAACTCGATGTTTTCCGCCACCGCTGGTTGTCCCAGAAACACGGCAACCTGACGACAAGTTCGCGAGATTGGTCGGTGGCTCGGCCGGGCCCGGTTGTTCTGACCACACGAACGCACTGGACGCAGGAACTTTCTCCGGTGGTGAACACCTTGATCACCTCGCGCGGACACAGCCTGATGAGTGTGCGTTTTCGCTCCGAGTCGCCTCACCTGGCGGCTACCGTTCCTCTGGAGGCGCTGGCGGACGAGCAGGGTGCCGCAGGTTTCTTGAGCGTACTTCGTGAACTCGCGACCGGAGCATCCGCCTCCCACCAGTAGGCCCCATAACCATCCAAGCAACCGCCGGCCGCGTCGCGTTGACTTGCCGGAATGTGCAGCCTACCATCACCCAGTGGCAGAATTATGCTGGGCCAGGTCATTTCTCACTATCGCATCGAGGAAAAACTGGGTGGCGGCGGCATGGGCGTCGTCTACCGGGCTCAGGATCTGCGTTTAGGCCGAAGCATCGCCTTGAAGTTCCTTCCCCCGGAGCTTGTCCGCGATTCACAGGCTCTCGAGCGATTTCAGCGTGAGGCCCGGGCTGCCTCCGGCCTGAACCACCCCAACATTTGCACCATCCACGAAATTGACCAGTTCGAGGGTCAGCCCTTCATTGTGATGGAGTTGCTCGAGGGCACGACTCTGAAGCACATGATTACCGGCAGACCGCTGGCGGGCCCGCAAATCCTGGAGATCACGATCCAGATCGCCGACGCTCTCGAAGCAGCCCACGAGTCGGGAATCGTTCACCGCGACCTGAAGCCGGCAAATATTTTCCTAACCAGGCGCGGCCAGGCCAAAGTGCTGGATTTTGGATTGGCCAAGCTGGTTCCGGCGGCGCGCCCGATTGCGGAGGAGAGCGGAGCCTCGGACCAGGTCACCTTGAGCGGGATTGAACACTTGACCAGTACCGGAGTGGCGCTGGGTACGGTCGCCTACATGTCGCCCGAGCAAGCCCGCGGGGAAGAGCTGGACCGCCGGAGCGATCTGTTCTCCTTGGGCGCCGTGCTCTATGAGATGGCCACCGGCAGACTTGCCTTCGGCGGAGGAACCACCGCGGTCGTGTTCGAGGCGATCCTCAATCGCGCGCCCCTATCCCCCGCGCGAGTGAATCCGGAGTTGATTCCCGACATTGGGTGGATCACCTCGAAGCTGCTGGAGAAAGACCGCCAACTGCGCTATCAGTCCGCTGCCGAACTTCAAGCCGACCTCAAGCGGGTTAAACGCGACACGGAATCTTCCGGCGTTCCCACCTTCTCAGCCGCAAAGAGTTCCCCCTGGCGGAAGCCCGGCATCACCGCCGCTGCCGTTGTCCTGGCTTTGCTCCTGCTGGTGGTATTGCTTCCGCACAGCTGGCGTGCCCGGTTGCTCGGAGGCGGATCGGGCCACATTCATGCCATCGCCGTGTTGCCCTTCGTGAATGTGGGCGCCGATCCCAATATCGAATACCTGGCCGACGGAGTGACCGAAGGAATCATCAGCAGCCTTTCCCGCGTGCCGGAATTGCGCGTGATGGCCCGTAGCACAGTGTTCAGCTACAAAGGCCGCGACATCAATGCTCAGAAGGTCGGCAAGGAGCTCAACGTGGACGCCGTGCTGATGGGCCGGGTGACCCAACGCGGAGACACATTGATGATCCAGACCGACTTGGTGAAGGTCTCTGACGGCACCGAACTTTGGGGCGATCAGTTCAATCGCAAGGTTGTCGACCTGATCGCGGTGCAGGGAGACATCGCGCGAGAAATCTACGACAATCTGCGTCCCAGAATTGTGGGAGCGGAAGAGTCCGCGCAGGTGGCTAAACACGACACGGAAAACCCCGAGGCGTACCAGCTCTATCTGCAGGGTCTTTTTTACTGGAACAAGTGGACGGAGGAGGGATTCAGGAAGGCCACCGACTACTTCAATCAGGCGGTCGAAAAGGACCCCAACTACGCGAAGGCTTACGCCGGGCTTGCCGACACTTACAATTTTCTGGGTGAATCCGGGTACATCGCTCCGCTGCAAGTCTGGCAAAACGCCAAATCGGCAGCCACGCACGCGGTCAAGCTGGATGACAACTTGCCCGAGGCTCACATTTCCCTTGGGCTGGTGCGCGAAAGTTACGATTGGGATTGGCTGGGAGCGGAATCCGAGTTCAAACGGGCGGTCGAACTGAACGGTAACAATGCCTCCTCGCACCAATGGTACGGCGATTTCCTGACCCGGATGGGCCGCTTCGATGAAGCCCGTGTGGAGCTGAAGAAGGCCCAGGAACTGGACCCGCTCTCGCTTCTCACCAACACCAGCCTAGGGCGGCAACTGTATTTCACGCGCCAGTACGATGCTGCCGTGCAGCAGCTGACCAAGACACTAGAGATGGACGCCAAATTCGTGCCTGCACAGCACGCCATCGAAGCTGCCTACGCACAAAATGGAATGTTCAAAGAAGCCATTGGCGAACGGCAAAAAGTGCTGACGCTTTCGGGCAATCCCGACCTGGCTGCTGCCATCGGTGAGGATTTTAACGCCTTCGGCTATCCCGGCGTAATGAAGAGTTGGTTGGAAGGCTTGAAAGAAGTGTCCAAACGGGGGTACGTGTCGTCCTACAACATGGCTCAAATCTATGCCCGCCTGGGAGACAAGGGCCGGGCGCTCGCGTCGCTCGAAACGGCTTTGGAGCAGCGCGACAGCAACCTCACCTACGCGAGAGTCGAACCTGCCTTTGACAACCTGCGTTCCGACCTGCGATTCAAGAGGGTTGTACAGCAGCTCAACATGCCGCAGTAAGGTGGAGCGACAGCCAAGCCAAGGCGGTGAGCGTCGCACTGACCTGCGCTGCCGTCAACCTGAGCGACTTCCCCGACGCATCGAGACTGGCCATCCTTACTAATAAGACTAGGCTAAACCCTAGGAGCCTCTGCCTCGACCCTAGCGCAGCGGATAACCCGCCTCGCCCGGCAGACGACCGTCCACTCGCAGAACCTTCGATCCCGGCTTTACGTCTTTGCTGTCGATGAATGCGATCGCTCCGGGTATGGCGGTCACCAACTGATTCGCCATATCATTCGAATACACGAGTTTGGGAGCCGTAGCCGCTTCTGCTCGAAAGATCTTCGCAATCCAATACTGTTTGAACTGCGACTCCGACATCTGGTAAATGATCTTCAAAACCACGTCCCGCTCGCGGGCTACAGGGGCTCGAATGAGCAGAACCACAGGAACGTTGGTGCTCCAGTACTGCCGGTCGCCGAGAAAAACCTTGCGCACATCCGATAAGGTCAGATTACTGACCGGGGTATCGGGGTGTACCACCACGGCGACGTCAACGTCGTGCCGCTGCGCGGCCAGAGGGTGCAGAAGCGCGAGGCACAGGCAGCTCAGCATGAAGGCTCGGGAGGCGAATTTCCAATGGGTTGTCATGTGCGTGTCAGAAGGTAAACGACGTCTGGAAAAATGCCCCGTTCACCCGGGGCAGGTTCACACCATGACGGCTGTTGCGATACTCGCCCTTGAAAGCAGCGTAGTTCGTGATGTCGTATCGGACCCCGAGCGTCGAACCGGAAAGATCCAGTACATCCAGCAACGTGGGATCGCTTTCAGGCTTGTGAATATATTCGTATCGATAGTATGGCTTCCATTTGCTTTGTTGCCAGGGCAGGCGGTAGGCGAGCTGCACGTAGAATGCCTGGCTGTCCCAGGTATCGGCAGTCAGTTCGTCGCGATGATGAACATTGGCGTACTCCGCCAGGAACTCGGGCTTTTCCTTGGTCCAGACCACATCGGCGGCTGTGATCCACTCGCCGAAGTTCTGACCCGGTTTCGGCGTGAGCTTATCCCGATATACCGATGCGCCAACCTGAAGACCGTAGAAACGGGATGGCCGGGCATAAATATTGGCCACCCACGACCGGTTGTCGTTGGAGTCGCCGCTGTCGCCTGATTTGCTCAACAGCGATGATCGCCCGTTGCCAAGGCCGACGTTGTAACCCAGACCCAGTCCGCCGGAGGGAATATTGCCTTCCGCCTCCACCCCGACAAAATGGGTAGGAATGAAGGTTCCGCCAAACTTGACCATCTCCGGGCGGGCGATGGTGGTCTGCAGCCAGGCCCCGTGGTGAAAGGCAGCATTCCAGTACCCGATGGGAGTGTGGTACTTGCCAAACGAGAGTTTGAAGTAGTCGTTGTAGTCGTAGCGGATGATGGTTCGCTCCACGCTGAGGTCATATCCTGTTGGCTGCGCGGTGAAGCTTACTTCTCCGAAATAGCTGACTTTCTCCGACAAGGGAGAGGCCAGGTGCAACACGAATTGTCCCAGATTGAATCCGCTCACTGATCCCTTCTGATCGGTCGCGGAGAAGTCCACGTCGCCGAATCCCCGGATTTGCAACGACGGAAAACGTCTCTCGGTATCCCGGATTTCGCCCATGCTGGCGTGGTCTTCGTGTTGCGCGCCAGGACTCGGCGGGGCGACTGGAGGCGGAGCGGGAGTTGCCACGTCGGCCTGGGTTGCGGTCTCCGACGGAGCGGGCACAGCCGCCGCAGCGGCCTGGGCAGGGGCCTCCTGCTTGCGCTCGCGATCCTCAAGCTGGTTGATCCGCCGCTCGAGCTGCTCAATGCGCTCAAGCAGACTCTGGACCGTCGGCTCGGCCGTGGCCGACGAGAGCGGAGGCGACTGTGCCAGCAATGCGCTGGGGGGCAGCGAGAATACTAGAAGCAGCAGAAGCCAGCGAGAGCCCATAAATCTCCTCCTACAAACGCAGTCAGTAGCCCGGTCATTTGGTAATCCCGTCATGGCAATCCGGCCGTGCGCCCTATGCGCGCACGGCTGCCAAATTCCGCAATTCAGTCTGGAACTGTACGACGATCCGTCCGCGTCAGCAGAAAAATCGCTAGCAGATCATCCGCCGAAAATATTCCGGTTCAGAAATTCGTTGCGAAACTTGCCCTGGGGGTCGTACTGCTTGCTCAAAGCAACAAACGCCGGCAATCTTTCGTAAATCGATTTCAGTTGCGCCGGGGACGTGGTGAAGAGTTTTCCCCAGTGAGGCCGCGCCTGGAACGGAGCCAGTTCCCTTTCGATCACAGGCAGCAGCTTGCTGACGGCAGGCCAGTCCTGCTTCCATGTAAAGTGAATCGTGATGCAGGGCTGTTTGTAGCAGGGACTCATCCACAGAGTGTCGGCGGCGATGGCCCGAATTTCAGAAATCATCAAGTGCGGACCCACTTGATCGCGCAACCGTTCTACAGCCATGATGGCTTCGACTGCGTGCTGACGAGGCACGAAATATTCCGATTGCAACTCCTTGCCCGCGCTGGGGGTAAAACCCATGCGGAAATGCGGCAGCCGTTCATACCAAGGGCCAAGCACACCCATCTGTTCAGTACAATTTTCGGCCGACAGTTCGGCGATGGGATGAAGATTCCTCGTCGCGAGCTTCGCCCCGAAGAATTCTGGAGCCGCCTTAAAGGCTTTGCCTTCTTCCACCCGGCTCTTGATCCAGACTTCATTAAGGCGTTGTCTTTGCCAGTCG
>JACXTT010003327.1_pt1 | contig 24864 bp, 21 predicted proteins | sample 9270951 | NCBI WGS metagenome assembly JACXTT01 (sample SAMN15532306, study PRJNA645909) | rock metagenome | isolation source: weathered quartz diorite | place: Puerto Rico | collected 2017-06-21
CTCGTCCCTGTCGAACTGCGAAGCCTTCCAGGCCCGCCGCATGCAGGCCCGCTTTCGCAACGCGGCCGGCAAACCGGAACTGCTGCACACCCTGAACGGCTCCGGCCTTGCGGTGGGCCGCACGCTGGTGGCGGTGCTGGAGAACTACCAGCAAGCCGACGGCAGCATCGTGATCCCGGAAGTTTTGCGGGGCTACATGGGCGGCATCGAGCGCCTCAGCGCCTAATTTCAGCGGAAACGGGGTAAATCCACCATTTGCCCCTTCCATTTCCCGCTGGCTTTGCTATAATTTTGTCCTCGCAGTGCAGCGCGACAGAATTTGAAGACCACCCTTGTGCTACTCACCTGGCCAAGAGTTCAAATGAAACACCGGAGAGGTGGCAGAGTGGTCGAATGTACCTGACTCGAAATCAGGCGTACGTTAAATCGTACCGTGGGTTCGAATCCCACCCTCTCCGCCAGTACCAAGAAAAAAGGCCTCCCCTGCGGGAGGCCTTTTTTCTTGGTACGGACGGCGAGGGTGGGATTCGAAGGGCGGGGCGTACTCGCCCCGCACTCTCCGAATCGCCCATCTTCTGGCGCCCCGCGCCAGGGCGCCTGAGGCGCCCCTCTCCGCCAGTAGCATAGAAAAAGGCCTCCTGCGGGAGGCCTTTTTCATTTCTGAAGCGACGTGCAGACTTCGCTCACGCGCTCAATCGCCATGATACCCCCCAACCAGGCGCGAAACCGGCTGGCCCCGCTCACGCACCACGCTAGCGCAGTCTGGCCTCGCTCGGCGCATATCCGAACTGCGCCTTGAACGCCCGGCTGAAGGCCGCATCGGAGGTATATCCCGTCCGTTGCGCGGCTTGGGTCACTTTCAGGCCGCCGCTGGTGAGCATGTCGGCGGCTAGGGTGAGGCGCCAGCGCTTGACGTAATGGAGCGGCGACTCGCCGACGCGGGCGGTGAACCGTTCGGCGAAGACGGAGCGCGACATGGCGGCGATGCCGGCCAGCTCCCTGATGGTCCAGCCGTGGAAGGGGGTGGCGTGGATGGCGCTGAGGACGCGGCCGATGCGCTCTTCGCCCAGGCCGCCCAGCCAGGAAGCGGGCCGGGTCTGGCCGGCGGCCCAGGTGCGCAGGGTGCGGATCACCAGCAGGTCGATCAGCCGCGAAATCATCAGCGAAGAGCCGGGTTCGACTTCCTGCGATTCCTTCACCAGGAAGTGGGCGATGGCATCGAGCCAGTCGGGCGTCTTGCCGTCTTCGCTGGCGATATGCACCACCACCGGCAGTGCCGCCATGACCGCGGCAAGCGAGCCGCCTTCGAAGTTGAACAGGCCGCCGACGATGCGGGTGAGCGGGCCGCCGCCACCGTAATCGAGTGCCGAGCGGCCGCTGTTGAAGTGGTGTGCGATGAGGGTATCGATGCCGACCGCCGCGGTGTCGGGCGTATCGCAAATCGTATGGCCGGTACCGTGTGGCAGCAGCAGCATATCGCCCTTGCCGATGGCGACCGGGGCGGCGCCAGCCGTCTTGAGCCAGGCTGCGCCCTGTTCGACGAAATGAAAATGCGCCGCGCCCTTGCCATACGCGATGGCCCACGGGCCACTCAAATTGGCGGAATAGACCAGCTCGCCGCGCAGGCGAATCATCGTCAGTACCTGTGACAGCACATCGGTGCGGGTGGCGGCCATCCCGTAGTGAATATCGGAATCAGGACGATCGGTCATGAAGTGCAGCCTCCCGGATATGGCCGCTGATGGCCGCTGTCGTTATGCTTTGTCTTGTGGATGTTCCCTCACAAAACCCTCAATCAGGAGTATGACATGAATGCAATTACCAAGGTATTGATCGCTTCCACCGCCCTCGTTGGCGGCGTTGCAATGGCTGCAGAAAAGCCGGCCGTGGCGCTGGTGCACGGCGCGTTTGAAAACGTCCAGGTCTGGGACGGCCTGGCCACGAAACTGGGCGCCGACGGCTACCGCGTCATCAAGGTGGACTTGCCCGGCCGCCCCACCAATGCGGCCGCGCCCGACCAGGTCAGCCTCGCGCTGTACCGTGATACCGTGCTCGCAGCGCTGGCCGCTGAAACCAGGCCCGTGATGCTGGTCGGTCACAGCTTCGGCGGCTTCACCATTTCTGCGGTGGCCGAAGCGGCGCCGCAGAAAATCAAGACCCTGGTCTACGTCGCCGCCTACCTGCCGCGCGATGGCGAATCGATGCTGAAACTGGCGACGGGTGATCGCGACAGCAAAGTGGGCCCCGCCCTCAAGATCGACGAGGCGCACGGTCTGGCCAGCATCGACTACGCCGCCCGCGCCGACCTGTTCGCCAATGGCGCGCCGGCTGGCCTGCGCAAGGTCCTGCCCGACCTGATCCTCGACGAGCCGCTGGCGCCGATGGCCACCCCGGTCCAGCTCACCGCCAGCCGCTTCGGCAAGACCGACAAGGTGTACATCCACACCGCGTTCGATCAGGTGGTCAGTCCCTGGCTGCAGCAACAGATGGTGGCGGCCAGCCCGGTACGCAGCAGCTATACCTTGCAGACAGGCCACACACCATTTTTGACCAACGTCGATGGACTTGCCGCGGCAATCGAACAAGCGGCACGCTGATGGCAGGTGGCGTGGTCGAGCCGCCGGCGCCATCGATGCGCCGGCGGCTGGTGCATCGCGGCCGGATGCAACACCGGCTCGCAGCGGCGTTCAGGCAAACGACTCCCGGATCTGCGCCGCTACCAGTTGCGGGGCCTGGTTGTGGGGATAATGTCCCACCCCGGCAAGCAGCTTGAACTCGACGCCGAGCCGTTCAGCGAGCTCTTCGCCCATGGCCTTGTTGATGTAGGGATCGAGTTCGCCCCATACCACCTTGACCGGAGTCTTCAGTCCATCCATCCTGCGTTCGAAGTCGTCTTCGTCGCGGGTGAAGAACGAGTAATAGTGGTAAAACGCATCCATCGTGGTCAGGCCATCGTGGCGCCAGTGCGCGGCCATATCGTCCTTGACTGCCTGTGCGACGTCGAATTGTGCATGCGCGGGCAGGCCGGCGCCGAAGCCCCGGCCCCCGACCAGACTTTGCCATTCCCCGTTCCAGCGATCGCGGATCTGGTCCGACAACGGTTTTTCCTTCAGATCGCGCAGGTCCGGGTACATGAATTGAGGCCGGTTGAAAGGGGCGAAGTCGCCCACGATGATGCGGCGTGCGATGGTGTGGTCGTCCAGCGCCGCGAGCAAGGTCGGCAGTCCACTGATGTCGGTCGCGTAGATGGTGAGCGTGGCGCGATCGATACCGGAAGCGGCGATGTACTGCCTTAGCAGCTTCGCGTACGTGGCGGGCGCATAGACGAAGTCTTCCGGGGCAGGGCGCGACGAGGGGCCGTAGCCCGGCCAGTCGAAGCTGTGGACATCGTAGTCATGCGTCAGCGCGTCGGCAACGTCGCGCCAGGCATACAGCGTTTCAGGAAAGCCGTGCAACAGCAGCACCGTTCCCTTTGGCTGGTCTGCATGGGCGACCATGCGGCGAACTGAAATGCCCTCGCCAAGGTCGATCATCCCGATCTCAGGGGTTGGAGTGCGCGGTGTATTTGAAGCGTTCATTTTTTTCTCCAGTTAAAAAATTTGATGACAGTTGGCGGCCGTCCAATGCGGCGCGACCGCCTCAATCGATTCGTTCGAGGCAAAGCGCGATGCCCTGTCCGCCGCCGATACACAGCGACACCACGGCCTTGCGCTCGCCGCTGCGCGCCATGGCGTGCGCCACCTTGGTGATCAGAATGGCGCCGGTGGCGCCGATCGGGTGGCCGTGGGCGATGGCGCCGCCGTCCTTGTTGAACCGTTCTTCGTCGATGCCCAATTGCGACTGCACGGCCAGGGCGATGGCGGCAAAGGCTTCGTTCACTTCAAAGCGGTCGACGGCGCCGAGGTCCCAGCCGGCGCGCGCCAGCGCGGTGCGGATCGCGGGGATCGGCGCCATGCCGAACATGCCCGGCTCCACCGCGGCCAGGCCGATCGAGCGGATCGCCAGCATGGGCGCCAGGCCCAGTTCGTCGGCGGTCGCGCGGGTGCACACGAGCATGGCGGCGGCGCCCGCGTTGACGCCAGGCGAATTGCCGGCGGTGATGGTGCCGTCCGGCCGGAAGGCTGGCCGCAGGCGCGCCAGTGCGGCCAGCGTGGTGTCGGGGCGGCCTCCTTCGTCCACCGCCACCGTCAGCGTGGCCTTGCGGGTGGCCACTTCCACCGGCACCAGCTGCGCATCGAACGCGCCTTCGGCCTGGGCGCGGGCGAAGCGCTGCTGGCTGCGCAGCGCGTAGGCATCCTGCCGTTCGCGGGAGATGCCGTAACGGCTGACCAGGTCCTCGGTATGCCAGCCGGAGTGGCGGGCGGAAAACGCATCGTCGAGGCCGTCGAGCAGCATGGTGTCGCGGCACTGGGTGTCGCCCATGCGGCTGCCGTGGCGCATGGCGGGCAGCACGTAGGGCGCCGCGTCCATGTTTTCCATGCCGCCCGCCACGACGCATCGCGACAGGCCGGCGCTGATCTCGGCGAAGGCGCTGGCGACTGCCTGCGCGCCGGAGCCGCACACGCGGTTGACAGTAAGGGCAGGCACGTCGACGGGCAGGCCGGCGCCGATGGCGGCCTGGCGGCCAGGGTTCATGCCGGCACCGGCCTGGATGACGTTGCCCATGATGACGGCGTCGATGACGCCGCCAGGCACGCCGCTGCGGGCGATGGCGGCGGCGATGGCACTGGCGCCCAGGCTGGTGGCGGGCGTGTCCTTCAGGGCGCCGCCGAAAGCGCCGATCGGAGTACGGCTCGCTGCGCAGATGACGATATCGTTTTGCATGGTAAGTTCCTTTGTGGATGGGTTACTGTCCGGCGTGACGCCAGAATGCCTGCATGCCGCGCATGACGGCGGGCCGGCCGGCGCTGCGGGCAAACCAGTCCCGCATGCGTGGCAACGCATCCCAGTCGATCTCGTCGGCATAGGATGCGCACACGGTGTAGGCGGCGATGTCGGCCATGCTGAATGCGGCGCCGGCGATCCAGGGCCCGTCGGCGAGATACTGTTCGGCGCGCGCCAGCGCGGGCACCACCCGTTGTCCGAGTTCGGCCGCCGCCGGGCCGAAGCCGGCCAGCCGCAAGCGAAAACCCACGTGCGAGAAAGCGATCACGTCGGTCAAAAAATAGAAATAGCGTTCCATGACGATGGCCCTGGCGGCCTCGTCGTTGTCGGGGGCAAGCGTGCCCGGTGCGATCCGGTCCGCATGGAACACGATCGCGTTCGACTGGGTCAACGCCAGTTCCGCGCCCGCATCGCCCTGTAACAGCACCGGCACCTTGCCAGCCGGGTTAAGCGAGAGAAAAGCGTCATCGAGCTGTTCGCCGTGGCGCAGGTCGATCAGCCTGGGGATGTAGTCGATGCCCGCCTCTTCGAGCGCGATCGCGGCGCGAAAACAGTTTCCGGTGGGGGCGCCGAGCAGAGTCAACGTGGTGGTCATAAGCTTCCTTGAGAAAAATTGCATGGGGCCGCTGGCGGATTCAGTGCCGCGCCGGCCGGGGAGAGGGCGGGATGCTGGCCTTGATGTCCGCCAGCTGCCGCTGCATGAGTTGGCGCTGTTGCAGGGGCAATCCCATGTCGCGGTTGATGTCCGCCTCCATCGTCACGGCATGGCTGCGCAAGGCACTGCCGTAGTCGCTCAGAAACACGTCGACGGTACGCTCGTCACCGCTGCTGCGCACCCGCTGGATCAGGCTGAGTTCTTCCATGCGCTGCAAAATGGGACTGAGCGTTCCCGACTTCAGTGACAGGCGTTTGCCGATGCCCGAGACGGTCAGGGTGCCCGCCTCCCACAGCGCCTGCATCACCAGGTATTGGGGAAAGGTCAGGTCGAGCGCTTTCAGGCGCTGCAGGTAGAACTTGTTCATTGCCAGCCAGAGCGCGTAACTGGAAAACGCCAGGCTGGCGTCCAGGCCGATGCCGGCCGCGGCGGCATCGGTGCCGGGTCGGTCGCGGTGCTTTTGCATGGCGTTTTCAGTGTGCCCGGCCATGGCGCAGCGCCGCAGCCGGCGCCCCCGCCTTGAGCAGGGCGAGGTTCTGGCGAATCGAGAAAATGTGCAGGAAGATGGCCAGCGGCGCCAGGAAAGCGGGGATCCAGACGAAGGGCCAGGCGCCAAACGCGGTGAAGGCGGGGCCGGGCCAGTGCAGGTGAAACGGACCGGGCAGGGAACTGATGGTGGTGACGATGGTGTTGAATAAAACGGCCAGGCTCAGCGCATTCCAGGTGATGACGAAACGGGGGCGCAGATCGAAGCGGCTGATGGCGAACGCGATCAGGGGCGCGCTCAAGCCCACCAGCACGTCGAAGTTGCGGCCCTCGAAGGTGACCTGCACCGGGGCGCCGCCGGTGGCGAACAAGCCCCAGAACGACAGTTCGACGCCGATACGGAATGTCTGGAAGGCCACCGCCCAGTGGCGCGGCGCAGCCAGCAGGGCGGCCCGCACCGGTTTGCTCATGTGCAGCAGCACCACCCCTGCCAGGGCGGCGAGGGGAACCAGGGGGAAGTGGGGCGGCTTGGCGTCCCACTGCGACAGAAAGCCGCTCGCCGCCAGCAGCGCGGTCAGGCCCAGCCAGGCGGCGATCACACCGAACAGCTTGTAGGCCGCCGCCGTCGCGGCGGGATAGCCGGCCAGGCGTAGTGCGCGCCGGGACAGCATGGCGAAGCCGGCCGCGCAAACAATGGCAAGCAGTCCCAGTCCCATAAAGAGCAAGTTGCTCATGTCGTTCTCCTGGATGTGATCAGCAGCGTGAGCGCCGCAATTAAGGAATAAATTAAAATCTAAAAATAGATTACGACAAAACTCTAAAGATTGCAAAGTATTTTTTGCTGGCGCTGTCCGGCGTGCGCCTGCCGCTGCCGGCACGTGCCCAGGTAGCCTCGCCAAGGAGTCAGGCTGCACGCCGATTGGATTGCAGCCCCTCTGCGGCGCACACCGATTGTCCCCTGCAGCGGCCCGCCTGCCTACCTATGCCTTGGTATGTTCGTGATGGAGGATGAGCGTGATGTCTAAAATTAGAGTATAGTTAAACTCTAATAAATGATCTGCAAACGAGGTGCGCCATGAAAAAGTCCCGCAGCGAAACCGCTTTGACGCGGCGCCACATCTTGAGCACGGCATCGAAACTGTTCCTGGAACAAGGACTGGCCGATACCGGCATCGCCAGCGTCATGACGGCCGCCGGCATGACCCAGGGTGGCTTCTATCGCCACTTCCACTCCAAGGATGAGCTGATCGTCGAAGCGAGCCGAATGGCCAGCGAGGACATGTTCGAGATATACCAGGGCGCCGTGCAGGCGCTGCCCCCGCGCGCGGCCCTGCGCACGGTGGTCGATCTTTACCTGCGCCAGGCCGAGCACGAAGAAATGAATGTGCTGTGTCCCCTGCCCAATCTCGGCAGCGAATTGCGCCATGCCGACGTGCGCGTGCGCGATGCGGCCATGGATGGCCATCAGCGTATCGTCAAACTGGTCGGCGAGCTCACCGCGAAGCTGCACCTGCGCGAGCCGGAAGCGGTGGCCGATGCGATCGTCTCGACCATGGTCGGGGCGGTCATGCTGTCCCGTCTTGCCAGCACGGCGGCCGCGGTGGAGACCATCCGCAACAGCGCCCGCAGCGGCATCGAGACCCTGACCGGCGACGGCCGCGCAGCGCCATTGCATACCAAGGTTTAATTGCGCGCGCCGGCGCGGCTGCCGATACTGGACTTTCACTTTCAAGGGGGGCAGCATGTCACGCTTACTGAGTATCCTGTGTAATACAGTCTTTGCCGCCGGCGTGCTCGCCGGCGCGCCAACGTGGGCGGCGGGCGATGAGCCTGCGGGGCGCCACCCGGTGCCGGCCACCACGGTGGTGCTGGTGCACGGCGCCTGGGCCGACGGCAGCAGCTGGTCGCGCGTCATCGCCCAGTTACAGCAGCGCGATGTCAAGCTGATCGCCGTGCAATTGCCCCGTGCCAGTCTCGACGGCGATGCCGCCACCGTCCAGCGCACCGTGCGCTCGCTGCAGGGCCCGGTGCTGCTGGTGGGCCATTCCTACGGCGGCGCCGTGATCACCCAGGCCGGCAACATGCCGCAGGTGGCCGGCCTGGTCTACGTCGACGCCTTCGCGCCCGGCGAAAACGAGTCCATCAACGATCTGGTCAAGCCGTTTCCCACCCCGTCCTGGGTGGCCGGGCTGGTGCCGGACAAGGGCGGCTATCTGCGTCTGGACGACGGCGCGTTCTTCGGCAGCTTCGCGCCCGACTTGCCGCGCGCCGAGGCGCGGGTGTTGTCGATCACCCAGGGGCCGGTGTTTGCCCATGTACTCGACGACAAGGTCGGCCAGCCCGCCTGGCGCAGCAAAAAATCCTGGTGGGTGTACGGGTCGGCCGACCAGATCGTGCCGGTGCAGCTGCAGCTGGCCGAAGCGTCGCGGATCGGCGCGCGCGCCCTGGTCAAGGTGGAAGGTGCCGGCCACCTGGCGCTGCTGTCGCGGCCGCACCAGATCAGCAAGCTGATCCTGGATGCCCTGGAAGAAGTCGAGCCCCGCTGAGTCAGGTCAGCGCGCTGTTGCCTGAGCACCAACGACTTGCAACTTGCAAGTGGTTGGTGCACACTGGTGCCTTCACAGGAGGCACCATGAAACGCACCGATTTTTCCGATATGTTCTGCCCGATCGCGCGCGGCCTCGGCCGGGTGGGCGAGTGGTGGAGCATGCTGATCATGCGCGAAGCCATGTATGGTGCATCGCGCTTCGACGAATTCGAAAAAAACCTCAAGATCGCGCCGAACATGCTGACCCGCCGCCTGGCCGATCTGGTTGAGGCGGGCCTGCTGGAAAAGCGCCAGTACTGCGAACGTCCGCCCCGCTATGAATACGTGATGACGCCGGCCGGGGTCGCCTTCCAGCCGGTGCTGCTGGCGCTGGCGAAATGGGGCAACGATTTCTTTTCTCCCGACGGCGCCACCGTCACGATGGTCGACCGCGCCAGCGGCGTGCCGATCGATCCCGTGCTGGTCGATGCCGCGACCGGCGCCCCCTTGACGCAACAGAATGTGGGCTTCGTGCCCGGTCCGGCCGCCACCGAGGGGGTGGTGCGCCGGCTGCAGCGCGCGGCTGCCCACCACGAAGCCGTCGAAGGCTGAGCACAGGCGCGATGCATACTTAGTGATAACTTGTTGGCGATAAATTTGCTGTCTATAGTCCAGACCACACTGCCTGCATCGCAGTTCGCCTGGCATGATGGTTCTCCTTTTCCAGCGATGTGATGGCGGCAGACCGGGCTGGTCCCGGACTTTTCCACCCACCGTGAAGGAAACGCCACCATGAATTTTCCCCAAGACAAGCAAGGCGCCGGCCGGCGCAATTTTCTCAGCCTCGCCACCGGCGTCGCCGCCCTTGCCGGCGTGGCGGGCGCCGCTCCGGCGCTAGCCCGCGCGCGCCAGTCGGCCGACCACGCCGGCGTGGCCGGCATCGCGCCCGGCATGGCGCCTCCGGTGTCGAGCGTCGCACCGGTGGCGCACCGGATCGCCCACGACGGCCACATGATCCACGCGCTCGACTATCCCGGCCAGGGGCCGGCGTTTGTGATGCTGCACGGCTTTCCCGACAACCTGCACATCTACGATTACATCGTGCCCCTGTTGACGGCGGCCGGCCGGCGCGTGGTGGTGTTCGATTTCCTCGGTTTCGGCGCTTCCGAAAAGATCAGCACGCCCGGCTACTACAGCTTCAAGCAGCAGGTGGGCGACGTGGCAGCGGTGGTCGATACCCTGAAACTCGATAAATTCGTGCTGGTCGGCCACGATTCCGGCGGCCCGTGCGCAGCCAACTATGCGCTCGACAACCCGGGCCGGATCGCCTGGCTGTGCCTGATGAATACCTATTACGCCGAGTCGCCCACCAACCGCCTGCCCGAACTGATCGAGCTGTTCGGCGATCCCTCGCTGGCGGCCCTGTCGTCGGCGTTCATCAACGACCGCGAAAAGATGGGCTGGCTGATCAATTTCCAGAAGAAGCAGTTCCAGGTGAAGATGCCGCCCGAACTACAGCAACGCTACGACGGCATCCTGCAGCCCATCGTCGACGCCAATTTTGCCGGCGGCGCCGCTCCGGCTTTCGTCCAGATGACCGCACAGGTGCGCGACAGCGTGGTGTACAACACGGGCCGCAAGCCGCAGGCGCGCAAGTTCGGCCCCAAGGTCAAGCTGGTGTGGGGATCGCTCGATCCCTACCTGACCCCGGCCGCGGCGCAGGTGATTGCAGCGAACTTTCCGCGCGCGCAAGTCAAACTGGTGCCTGCCGGCCACTGGCTGATGATCGATTTGCCGGACCAGACCGCCAAGCTGTTGCTGGAAGGGGTTTAAGGGAGATGGGCAGCGGCGCCTGCCGCTGCCCGCGAACGAGCCCGGTGCCGCTGCAGGCGGCTTAATGGGCGTCCGCCGACGGCGCTTTTGGCGGCGCCACTTTCTTCATCAAGGGCACCATCAGGGTGGCGATCGTAAAAGCCGCCATGATGAACAGGAACACATCGCTGAAGCTCTGCGTCTGCGCCTCGCGCATGGTCAGTTGCCACAACTGGCGCGCCGCCACCGATTGCGACGTCAACAGGTCCCCGCCCAGCGCCTGCACGCTTGCCGCGCTGCTGGAGAGGAAATCGGTCAGCGCGCCGTTGCTGGCATTGAGATGCTCGGCCTCGCGCAGAAAATGCATATTGGTGCGGTTATTCAAGATCGTCGCGCACAGGGCGATGCCGATGGCGCCGCCCAGATTGCGCATGGTATTGAACAGACCCGAGGCCAGCCGCAACTGCTTGGGGCTGAGCGCGCCGAGGGTCAGCGTGACGGCGGGGGGCACGGCGAACTGCTGGCCGATGCCGCGCAAGGCCTGGGGAAACAGCAGCTGGGCAGCGCCCCAGTCGTGGGTGATGGGGGCGAAATTGAACATCGACAGGGCGAAGCAGCCCAGGCCGAACATCATCACCCAGCGCAGGTCGATGCGGTTGGCCACCATGGCGTAAAAGGGAATCGCCAGGATCTGGAACACACCCGTGGAAAACACCGCGAGGCCGATGTCGAGCGCGGAAAAGCCCCGCACCCGGCCCAGGAACAGGGGCGTCAGATAAATGGTGGCGAAGATGCCCACGCCGGTGACGAAGGAAAAAAAGCAGCCGAGGGCGAAATTGCGGTCCTTCAGGGCGCGCAGATCGACGATCGGGTTGTCGAAGGCCAGGCTGCGCCAGATGAAGCCGATGCCGGCCAGGCCGGAAATCCAGGCGGTGGCGGCAATGACGTGATCGCCCAGCCAGTCGAGGCGGGGGCCTTCCTCCAGCGTGTATTCGAGGCAGCCCAGGAACAGGGCCATCAGCACCATGCCCAGGTAGTCGGCATTTTTCAGCAGCGACAGGTCGGGACGGTCGATTTTGACGAGCATGGGAACGACGATGGCGACGAACAGCCCGGGCAGCAGATTAATGTAGAACAGCCAATGCCAGGACACATGATCCGTAATGAAGCCGCCCACCGTGGGGCCGAGCGTGGGCGCAAGCGAGGCGATGGCGCCGATGGTGGCGGCGGCAATCACGCGCTTCTTGCCTTCGAAGAAAAAGAAGGCGGTGCTGAACACCAGGGGAATCATCGAGCCGCCCAGGAAACCCTGCAGGGCGCGGAAGGCGATCATGCTCTGGATGTTCCAGGCCACGCCGCACAGCATGCTGGCGATGGTAAAACCCAGTGCCGACGCGGCGAACACCCAGCGGGTCGACATCACCCGCGACAGCCAGCCCGACATGGGAATGACGATGATTTCGGCGATCAGGTAACTGGTCTGCACCCACACGGTTTCGTCGGCGCCGGCGGAGAGGCCGCCGCCGATGTCGCGCAGCGACGCCGACACGATCTGGATGTCGAGCAGGGCAATGAACATGCCCACGCACATGGTGGCGAAGGCCAACACCTTCTGGCGGTCGGTCAAGACCTTTGCTTGCCAGGCGGCCGGGCTCGAGGCGGCGCTCATGGCTTGACTCCGGCGTCCTTGCGCACGTCCACTTCCGCCGTCACCGACAGGCCGGGGCGCAGGGTGCCGAGGGCCGCGTCCTTGGCGTCGAGCACGATGCGCACCGGCACGCGCTGGACGATCTTGGTGAAGTTGCCGGTGGCGTTTTCCGGCGGCAGGATGGAAAACTGGGCGCCGGTGGCGGGCGCCAGGCTGGCCACCGTGCCATGAAACTGCTTGCCCGGCATGACGTCAGCGACGATGGTGGCGCGCTGGCCCGGCACCATGCGGGCCAGCTGGCCTTCCTTGAAATTGGCGTCCACCCACAGGCCTTGGGCCGGCACCACCGACAGCAGGGTGCTGCCGGCGCCGGCGTAGGCGCCGGTGCGGGCGCGGCGGTTGCCCACGCTGCCGTCCATGGGGGCGCGCAGCACCGTGTACTCGACGTTGAGTTTGGCGATGTCGCGCTCGGCGACGGCCTGCGCCAGCGCGGCCTCGGCCTGCTTGCGGCGGGTGCCGATCACGTCGAGCTCGCGCTCGGCCGCCAGCAGCTGCGATTCGCTCTTGCGATCGCCCGCCTGCGCCTGCTTGTAGTCCGCATCGGCTTTTTGCGAACTTTGCAGCGAGACCGCTTCCCTGGCCTGCAGGCGCTGGTAGCGCAGCTGGTCGTCACGGGCCCGTTCCGATTCGGCGCGGCTGGCGCCCAATCCGGCCCTGGCCTGGCCGATCACGGCCTGCTGCAGCGAGCGGGTCGCGTCCAGATTGTTGATCAGCGCCTGGGCCGCGGCGACAGCGCCTTCCGCTTTCGACAGGGCGGCCTTGTAATCGCGGTCGTCCAGGGTGGCCAGCACCTCGCCGGCGTGCACCAGCTGGTTGTCTTCCACCAGCACCTGCTTGATATAGCCGGGCACCTTGGCCGTCACCACGGTGATGTTGCCACCGACGTAGGCATCGTCGGTTTCCTGCATGAAGCGGCCATCCTGCCACCAGTGCAGGCCGTACCAGGCCGCCGCGCCGGCCGCGGCCAGCGCCAGCACGGCCAGGACCAGACGTTTTTTTCGGGGCGCGGCACGCTCTGCTGTGGCTGGAACGGTGGCGGTGGCGCGCTCGGCAGGTACCGTGGGAGCGGTGGGAGCGGTAGTGGTGGTCATGGCAGGGCCTCTTGTAATGGTCGGATGAAACGGGAAGGAAGGTGGTGTCTGTTCAATTGCCGGGTTTCGACCGGGTGCGCCTGGGCGGCGTGGTGAAGTGGCGCGCGCCCCAGGCCATCAGCGACTGCAGCACGGGCCGGAAATCACGGCCGCGGTCGGTCAACACGTATTCGAAGCGGGGCGGGTGGGGGCAGTACTGGCGCCGCTCGAGCAAGCCTTCCTCGACCAGCAGGTTCAGGCGCCGCGTCAGCATGCTGGGAGAAATGCCCAGGTTCTTCTCGAACTGGTCGAAGCGGGTGGTCCCTTCGAAGGCTTCGCGCAGGATCAGGGCGATCCACGCTTCACCGAAGCGCTCCAGCGCATGGGTCATCGCCAGCGCGGCTGGTCCGGCATTACCGCAGGGAGGAAGGTTTTTTTTCATGGTTGATTCAAACTGGTTGCTTTCAAGATGAAAGTAACTATATACTCGTAACTATCAACTTGCAAGTGACTTTTTCAAAGCAGCCATTTATTTTTAATCTAGCGCCGCGGCGCCCACTTTTGGAGCACACAATGAACAGCACGCCGACCCCTTCTTCCTTCAAGCGCCTCACCAGCACCCTGCTGGCGGCCATGATCCTGGCCGGCTGCGCCGTCGGCCCCGATTACAAGCAGAGTGCGCCCAACGTGGGAGGCAGCTTCCATACCCAGGCCGCGCTCGACCAGTTCAAGGGCGGTGCGGCGGCGCCCGCGCTGGAAGCCTGGTGGACCGGATTTCACGATCCTGTGCTCGAGCGCATCATCGGCCGCGTCCTGGCGCAAAACCTCGACCTCGATGCCGCCCTGGCGCGGGTCGATCAGGCCCGTGCGGCGGCACAGGCGGCCGGTGCGCGCCAGCTGCCGTCGGGCAGTGTCAGCGCCAATGCGCTGCGCCAGCGCCAATCGACCCTGAGCCCCCAGGGCAAGCTGGCCAGCCATACGCCCGATTACGACCGCGACCAGAGCGTGTTCGATGGCGGCGTCGGCGCCAGCTGGGAGCTCGATCTGGCGGGCGGGTTGAAGCGCGGTACCGAAGGGGCCAATGCCGAGGCCCAGGTGGCCGAGGCGGAACGGCTGGGCGTGCGGGTGTCCGTCACGGCCGAGGCGGCCGACGCCTATTTCCGCATCCGCGGCGCCCAGCACCGCATCGCCCTTGCCAACGACCAGCTGGCAACCAGCCGCAAACTGCTCAAGCTGGTGGAACTGCGCCAGTCCGAAGGCATCGGCGCCAGGCGCGAAACGGCGCAGGCCGCGGCCCGCGTGGCCCAGGTCAAGGCCAGCATCGCGCCGCTGGTGACGGAGCGCGACGTCCAGCTCAACCGCCTCGACGTGCTGATGGGCGTCCAGCCCGGGACCTACGCCGCTGAACTCGACGCCGCCGGGGCCGCCGCCATCACCGTGCCGGCCATCGCCTCCGCCGGCGGCCCCGCCGAACTGCTGCGCCGCCGGCCCGATGTGATTGCCGCCGAGCGCCGGGTGGCTGCCGCCAACGCCCGCATCGGCGTCGCCACGGCCCAGTACTACCCGAACGTGAGCCTGTCGGCCCTGCTCGGGTTTGCCAGCCTTGGCAGTAGCGGCCTGCTTACCGCCGCTGCCTTCCAGCCGCAGGTCGGCGCGCAGCTGCGCTGGCGCCTGTTCGATTTCGGCCGGGTCGACGCCGACGTGGCGCGCGCCAAAGGCGCCAATGCCGAAGCGCTGGCCGTCTACCGCAAGGCCATGCTGCGCGCGGTGGAAGACGTGGAAAACGCGGTGGTCACCCTGGTGCAGCTGGAAACGCAGAAGCAGGACCTGAGCGAGCAGTCGAGCGCCCAGCAGCGCTCGCGCGACGCCGCCGAGGAAGCCTACAAGGGCGGCGCCGTCAGCCTGTACGAGGTGCTGCAGGAAGACCGCCTGCTGCTCGACGCGCGCGACCAGCTGGCGCGGGCGGAGGCCGACCAGGCACGGGCCGCGGTGGCATCGTTCCGCGCCATGGGCGGCGGCTGGTAAAGACGGGCGGTGCGCACCACGCCGTCAACGAGCCCTGCATACTTTGGTAGGGCTTGCGGCGTGCATGCGTGCTCTCCATACTTGAATTCAAAGCCAGACTGCTGGCCGATTGCATCGGCGTCAGCGAGGCTGAACCCGACTCACCTGCAGTCGACGATCCTGTCGTGCGGCGGCACGCGACGCTGAGGCAGCGTGTGCCATTCCGCCCATGTCGTATCCGTTTTACCCGCACAAACCATAACCGGAGCATTCACAATGTCTGTAAATCACGAGGAAACATCACGCGCCATCGGGCTCCCCCCGGTGCCCACCACCAAAATTCTCGCCATTGGTACGCTTGCTGATGACTTCACGCTGGAGAAGCGCCGTCTGCTGATGCCGAAAGAAGTCCGCGCGACCGTCAGTCTGTATTTAGGGGCGAAAATCGACCAGTTCTGGTCGCGCCAGGACTTCAAAGGCGTCGTTTTTCTGATGAATGTGACCGCAACGGAGGAAGCACACGAACTGCTCGAAAGTTTGCCGCTTGGTGTCGCGGGGATGATGTCGTTCGAACTGATTCCCTTGGGGCCTTTGCGCCCACTGCACCAGCTGCTTGCTGTTCCCGAGTAAGCACCCTGGTGCGCAGCGCCGCATCGTTGCTGCCGATGGACAGTCCACCCCGGCAGCAACGACGCGGCGCCTGGCTTCAGCTCCTGGCGGGCGCGTCGCGCCAGCCGCCGCCCAGGGCGCGGTAGAAGCCGATGCGGTTCTGCAACTCGGCCAGGCGGGTGCGCACCGACTGCTGCTGCACCGCGAACAGCGAGCGCTGGGCATCGAGGTATTCCAGGTAGCTCGACTGCCCGCCCTGGTAGCGCTGGCGGGCCAGTTCGGCACGTTTCTGTTCCGCCGCCTCCTGCGCTTGCACCGCGCGTAATTCCTCGCCCAAAGTAGCGCGACCGGCCAGCGCATCGGCCACTTCGCGGAACGCCACCTGGATGGTCTTGTCATACTGGGCCACGGCGATTTCGCGGTCCACCTTGGCAGCGCCCAGGTTGGCGCGATTCCTGCCGCCATCGAAGATCGGCAGCGTGATCTGCGGCAGGAAACTCCAGGCACGGGTGCCGCCGTCGAACAGGCCGGAGAGCTCGGTGCTGGCCGAGCCAAATGCACCCGTCAGTGAAATACGGGGGAAAAACGCTGCCCGCGCCACGCCGATATTGGCGCTGGCCGCCTTGAGCAGCGCTTCCTGGCGGCGGATGTCGGGCCGCGCCGCCAGCAGATCGGACGGCAAGCCCGCAGGCAGGTCGGCCATGATGGCGCTGTCCCAGGGCGCTTCCCCCACCGGCAACAGGCCGGCGGGCAGGCTGCGCCCCACCAGCACGGTGAGGGCATTTTCGTCGACGGCGCGCTGGCGGGTGGCCTGGGCCAGCGCCGCACGGGCCGCTTCCAGCAGCGACGCCGACTGGGCCAGTTCGAACTCGGCACTGGCGCCGGCATCGCGCAGGGCGATCTGGCGCTGGTGCGAATCTTCGCGGCTGGCCAGGGTCTGGCGGCTGATGGCCAGCAGGCGGCTGTCGGCCAGCACCGTTTCGTACACCGTGGCCACCTCCGCGATCAGACTGACCTGCGCCGCATGCTGGGCTTCCTCGGTGGCGGCGTAACGGTCCAGCGCTGCCTGGCTGAGGTTGCGAACCCGGCCGAACAGGTCCAGTTCGAACGCCGTCACGCCCACGCCTGCCGTATAGCTGCTGGCAACCCCGCCCTGACCGCCGGGGGCCAGCTGGTCGGGCACCCGCTGGCGGGCGCCGGACAGGCCCGCGTTGACGGTGGGCAGGCGGTCGGCGCGCTGCACCTGGTACAGCGCGCGGGCCCGTTCGATGTTGAGCACGGCAACGCGCAGGTCACGGTTGTGTTCCAGCGAAAGGGCGATCAGTTGCTTGAGCTTTTCGTCCTGGAAAAAATCGCGCCAGTCGATGTCGTGCGCCGCCATTCTTGTGTCGGCCTGGGCCGACGGCGCCAGAGCGCCGGGCCAGCTGTTTTCCACCGGCAGGGGTGGGCGCTGGTGCACCGGCGCCAGCGAACAGGCCGACAGGATCAGGGCTGCCAGCACGGCCGGCACGGTGCGGGCGGCGCGGGCTGGGCCGGCCTGCTTGATTATCGTGTTCATGCTGCTTCCTTCTCGTAGAGGTGAATGGCCGCGGCGGCGGGGGCCAGCGCCGCCTGGGTGGTCGGTTTGCTGACCTTGAACCACAGGGAGTACAGGGCGGGCAGGAACAGCAGCGTGAGCAGGGTGCCGACACCGACACCGCCGATCAGCACGTAGGCCAGGGGACCCCAGAAGCTCGAATGGGTCAGCGGGATGAAGGCCAGCATGGCAGCCACGGCCGTCAAAATGACGGGGCGGGCACGCCGCACGGTCGACTCGACCACGGCTTCGTAGCTCGTGGCGCCATGTTGCAGGTCATGCTGGATCTGGTCGACCAGGATCAGGGTGTTGCGCATCAGGATGCCGGCCAGGCCGATCAGGCCGAGGATGGCGGTGAAGCCGAAGGGCTTGTTGAACAACAGCAGGGTCGGCACGGCGCCTACCAGGCCCAGCGGCGCGGTGGCGAACACCATCCACATGGTGGCAAAGGAGCGCACCTGCAGCATGATCACCAGCAGCATCAGGATGATCATCGGCGGGAACAATTTGGCCAGCGCGACGTTCGCTTTCACGCTCTCTTCCACGGCGCCGCCGACGTCGATGTGGTAGCCGGCCGGCAGGCCGGCCTTGATGGCAGCCAGCTTGGGCACGATCGCCTTGGTCACATCGGGTGGCTGCACGCCGTCACGCACGTCGGACTGCACGGCGATGAACGCTTCGCGGTTGTAGCGCTTGAGCATGGCATCTTCCGTTCCCGCTTCCATGCGGGCCACCTGGGACAGGGGCACGCTGGCGCCGCTGGCGGTGGTGAGGTTGAGGTTGCCGATGTTGTCCAGGCTGGTGCCTTCGCTGCGGGGCGAACGCACCACCACTTCCACCGAGCGCAGGCCTTCACGGACCTGGGTCGAGGGCACGCCGTTGAGCAGTGCCTGCAGCTGGTTGCCGGCGTCGCGCGGGGTCAGGCCGACCTGGCGCAGGCGCTCCTGGTCGAACACCAGGTGCTGGGCGGCGGTACGGTTGCCCCAGTCGAGGTGGACGCCGCGGGTGTCATGATTCTGTTCCATCACTGCGCGCACCTGTTCGGCAATGGTGCGCACCTGGCCCACGTCCGGTCCTACCACGCGGAACAGCACGGGGTAGGGCACGGGTGGGCCGAACACGAACTGGGTGGCACGCACCCGGGCCTGGGGGAAGCGGCCGGCGTCGATCATCTTCTGCATCTTCTGCTTGAGGATGTTGCGGGCATGGGCATTCTGCGTCAGGACGATCAACTGGGCGTAGGCCGTGTTGGGCAGTTCGGGGTTGATGGTCAACAGAAAACGCGGGGTGCCCTGGCCGACGTAGCTCGACACATGCTTCGCTTCCGGTTCGCGCTTGAGAGCCGCTTCGATGTCATGCACCACGGCGTCGGTGGCGGCAAAGGCGCTGCCCGGTGGCAGGTTCACTTCGATGCTCAGCTCGGGCCGCTCGGAATCGGGGAAGAACTGCTGCTGCACGGCGCCCATGCCCAGCACGGCGGCGAGGAAGACGGCACCGGTGGTGCCGGCGGCAATCCATTTGTGGTCGACGCACCAGCGCACCACGGCGCGCAGGCGCTGGTAGTTGGGGGTGTTGTAGATGGCTTCATGGCCGCCCGCCTTGACGGGTATCTCGGGCAGCAATTTCACGCCCAGGTAGGGAATGAAGTAGACCGCCACCGCCCAGGAGGTGATGAGGGAGAAGGCCACCACCCAGAAGATATTGCCGGCATACTCACCCGCGGTGGAGCGGGCGAAGCCGACCGGCAGAAAGCCGATGATGGTCAACAGGGTGCCCGACAGCATCGGCGCGGCGGTGGAACTCCAGGCGTGGGTGGCGGCGGCGACCCGGCCCATGCCTTCTTCCATCTTGACCACCATCATTTCAATGGCGATGATGGCGTCGTCCACCAGCAGGCCGAGCGACAGGATCAGGGCGCCCAGCGTGATGCGGTCGAAATCGCGTCCCGTGAACAGCATGATGATGAACACGGCCGCCAGGGTCAGCGGCACGGCGGCGGCCACCACCAGACCGACGCGCAAACCCAAGGTCAGCAGGCTGACCACGATCACCACCGCCAGGGCGACCAGGAACTTGATCATGAATTCATCGATCGAATCCTTGATCGCGCGCGACTGGTCCGATTCGAGCTTGAACACCAGGCCGGCCGGCATCGCTTCGCTGATGTTCTTTTGCTCGGCGGCGAGCGCCTTGCCGAGATCGAGGCCGTTGTAGCGCTTTTTCATGACCACCGCCAGGTCGAGCGAGGCTTCACCCTGGTTGCGGATGACGAAGCTGGCCGGATCTTCGTAGCCGCGCTTGACTTCGGCGACGTCGCCCAGTTTGAGGGTACGCTCGCCGGCGATGATGGGCACGGCCTTGATGGCTTCGACACTGTTGACGGCGCCATCGAGGCGCAGTTGCACGCGGGGGCCGTGGGTGTCGACGAAACCGGCCGAGGTCACGTCATTCTGGCGGCCGAGGGCGTCGATGACGTTCTGTGCCTTGATGCCCAGGGTGGCCAGGCGCTGGTGGGAGATTTCAACAAAGATCTTTTGCTGCTGTTCGCCCAGGATATTGACCTTCTGCACGCCGGGGACGCGCAACAGGCGCTGGCGCACTTCTTCCGCCTGCAGCACCAGCTGGCGGTGCGGCAGCTGCTTGCCGGTCAGGGAGAACAAGGCAAAATAGACGTCGGAATACTCGTCATTGATGATCGGACCGACCACGCCGCGCGGCAGGTTGATGGCCTCGTCGCCGAGTTTCTTGCGCACCTGGTAGAAACTGTCCTCGACTGCCTGCGCATCGGCGTCGTCTTTCAGATACAGCTTCATGATGACGATGCCGGGACGGGCTGCCGTTTCGACGCGGTCGTAGGTGTCCAGCTCCTGCATGCGTTTTTCGAGGCGGTCGGCCACCTGGCGCTGCATTTCCTCGGCAGTCGCGCCGGGCCAGCTGGCCGTCACCGTCATCACCTTGACGACATAGGTCGGGTCTTCGGCGCGCCCGAGGCGGAAAAAGGCGAAGGCGCCGGCGGCGACGATGGCGATGATGAGGAACAGGGTGATGGCCCGTTCCTTCACGCCAAAGGCGGAAAGATTAAAGCCGCTCATGATCCGCTCCCCGTGTTCACCGCTGCCAGCAGTTGCACTTTCTGGCCGCTTTTGAGCAGGTGGCCGCCGAAGGCCACTGCCCGTTCGCCCGGCGCCAGACCCTCTGCCAGGCGCGCCTGCTCTTCACCGAGCTTGCCCACCTTGACGGGCCGGAACGCGATCGTGGAGCTTTTGCCGTCGATGACCCACACGCCCACGCCGCTGCCCTGGTCGACCAGGGCGCTGACGGGCACGCTCACCTGGGCGGCGCCGGCGGCCGCGTCCTGCATGTTCAGCGTGACGGTGGCGCCCAGCGGCGCGTCGCCGGCATTGCCGCCGAGGGTATAGCGCGCCAGGTAGGTGCGGGTGAGGGGATCGGCCACGGCGGCCAGTTCGCGCAGGGTGGCGGGATAACTGGCGCCGGCCTCGCTGTACAGGGTGGCGGTGGCGGGGCGCTTGGCCAGGGCCAGCGCCGTTTCCGGCAGGTAGACCACCGCTTCGCGCGCGCCCTCACGGGCCAGGCGCACCGTGGTCTGGCCGGCGGCGACCACCTGGCCGACGTCGGATGGCACTTCCAGTACGACCCCGTCCATGTCGGCCACCAGCACGGCGTAGTCGCGCTGGTGGTCGCTCTGGCGGGCCCGGGCAGTCTCGGCCCTGGCCTGGGCCATCGCGGTTTCAGCGGCGGCCTTGGCCTGTTCATAGGCCTGGGTGGAGACGGCGCCGGTGGCGAGCAGCTTGCGCAGACGTTCCTCGTCGGCGACGGCCTGGACCTGGCGGGCCTGGGCCGCTTCCACGGCCGCATGGGCGGCGCCGGCGGCCAGTTCATAGTCGACAGGATCGATCTTCATCAGGGCCTGGCCCTTTTTCACGCGCTGGCCGGGGTCGACCAGGCGCTCCACCACCTTGCCCGCAACCCGGAAACCCAGATTGCTTTCGGTACGGGCATGCACCACACCGGTGAAGGCGCTGGCGCTGCTGGCGGCTGCGCCGGCGGTGAACCAGGCCACTTTTGCCAGTGGCGGTGGCGGCGTTTCAGGGTGGCTGCAAGCGGCCAGGCTCAACAGCAGGGTTGCGCCGGCAATGCTGCGGCGGGGCAGGGTGGAAAGAAAATCGTTCATGGCGGGCCTCATGGTTGGGCAGGATCGGTCGGAAAATTAAGAGTACATCTAAACGCTAAATAAAGATTATCTGCGAACTCTAAAAATGGCAAGCCTTTTTGAAAATTTTTGCGGTTTCGATTTTTTTCGTACGATCGCCAAAAAAAGCTTGCGGTTTTAAGAGTTCACCAGTAATCTAAATAAAGCGTTAAACGGAACTCTAAAAATCTCTCTCACTTCTAAAGGACATATCATGAACAAGCCCATCCTCGTTACCGGCGCCACCGGCGCAACCGGCGGCTATGCCATCGATCAACTGCTGGCCAAGGGTGCCAACGTACGTGCACTGGTGCACAAGGAAGATGCCCGCGCCGTGGCGCTGCGCCAGCGGGGCGTCGACGTCCGGGTCGGCGACCTGGAAGATTTCGCGGCCGTGCGCGCCGCCTTGCTCGGCATCGACACCGCCTATTTCGTCTATCCGCTGGAAGCGAACATCCTGCAGGCAACCGCGTACTTCGCCCAGGCCGCGAAAGACGCCAGCGTGCGCGCCGTGGTCAATATGTCGCAGCGTACGGCGCACGCCAATTCGGCCAGCCATTCCGCCCAGGATCACTGGGTTGCCGAGCGCGTGTTCGACTGGTCCGGCGTGCCGGTGATCCACCTGCGTCCCGTGCTGTTCATGGAGTGGCTGCTGTACCCCTTCCAGACGCCGGTGATCGCCGGTCATCGCACCCTGATGCTGCCGGGCGGCGCCGGCCGCCATTCCCCGGTCGCCGCCTACGACCAGGGCCGCGTCATCGCAACGCTGTTGCAGGATCCGGGGGCGCACATCGGCAAGACCTACAATCTGTACGGTCCGGAAGAACTCAGCTACGCCGACATTGCGCAAAAAGTGGGCGCGGCACTGGGGACGGAAATCGCCTACGTGGCCGAAGATCCCCAGCAATTCGTCACCCGCCTGCTGCAGGTGGGCGTGCCTCCCTACGTGGTGCGCCACCTGAGCGCCGTGTTCGATGAATACCGCGACAACCTGTTAGATGGCAGCAACAACATCATCGAGGCGCTGACGGGCATTGCGCCCATGAACATCAGCGAATTTGCGCTCAAACATGCTGACGCCTTGCGTGGCACGGCATAAAGGCCAACCGCGCGGAGGAAATTAGAGTACAATTAATCTCTAATGGCCTCCGCGTGGCCTGCAAGGAGCACTGATGAGAAAGTCGAAAGCCGAGACTGCCGAGACGCGCAAGCGCATCGTCGCAGTGGCATCCAATGTATTTCTGAAAAACGGGCTGGCCGCCACCGGCATCGCCGACGTCATGGTGGCGGCCGGCATGACCCAGGGCGGCTTCTATCGTCACTTTGAATCGAAAGAACAATTGATCGCCGAAGCCAGCGCCGCCGCATTCGGCGAACTGTTTGCCATGTTCGACGCCTATACGGCCGGCAAGCCGCCGCAAGAGGCCCTGCAGATGATCGTGCAGCGCTACCTCAGGCAGTTGCAGGTGGAGGATGCGGTGTACCTGTGTCCCCTGGCAAACCTGGGCAGTGAACTGTGCCATGGCGATGCGCAGGTACGCAGTGCGGCGGGCGAGGGCTACGCCGGCCTGGTCAAGCTGGTCGCGGCCCACCTGATGCGCATGGACGTGGTCGACTACGTGGCGGTGGCCGAGTCGGTGGTGGCCACCATGGTGGGCGCCGTCTCGCTGTCGCGCCTGCCGGTCGATCCCGCGGCGAGCGACGCCATCCTCGCCAATGCAGAGCACACCATCGCCACCCTGCTGCGCAACGCCAGCACCAGCAAGACCCTGCACTGAGCCTGCCCGCCGCAAGCCAGTCCTGCCGGCGCCGGCAGGCTTGCTGCCGCCTATACCTTGGTATGTTCAAGCCGTTCCGCGACGGGTTTTGCTTGCGTTTTATAGATTTCTACCGTAATCTATAAAATAAGCGGTCGGATGATTTCTAATTTACGCCATCCGGCGCTACCTCTCGTCAACCGGAGCGAACCATGGACCATCCCCCCGCCAGCGCCGCCAGCGGCCGCATGCAGCTATTCATCATCTCCTTTATTTCATCGCTGGTGATGCTGGACTCGAACGTGGTCGCGGTCGCGCTGCCCACCATCGCCAAGTCCCTCAACGCCGATTTCGCCGACGTCCAGTGGGTGATCACTGCCTACGTGCTGCCGTTTGCCGCGCTGCTGCTGGCGGCCGGCTCGCTGGGCGACCGCATCGGCCGCCGCCGCGCCGCCCTGATCGGCCTGGCGGTGTTCGGCGCCGCCTCGCTGGCCTGCGGCCTGGCCGGCACCCCGACCATCCTCAACGTGTCCCGCGCCGTGCAGGGCGCCGGCGCCAGCCTGGTGCTGACGGCCTCGCTGGCCCTGATCAACCACAACTTCACCGGCGCCGCCCGCGCCAAGGCGTTCGCCTTCTGGGGCGCCAGCCTGGGCATCGCCATCACGCTCGGTCCCATCATCGGCGGGGTGATCGCCAGCGTGTTTGGCTGGACCTGGGCCTTCCTCATCAACGTGCCGATCTGCACGGCGCTGTTCTTCGCCGCCATCGCCACCATCGAAGAGTCGCGCGATCCCCATGCGACGGGCCTGGACTACGCCGGCATCGTCACCTTCAGCGCCGGCCTGTTCCTGGTCACCTGGGCCGTCATCGATGGCAATGCCCTGGGCTGGACCTCGCTGCCGATCCTGTGGCGCGCCGGCGGCGGCGCCGCGCTGCTGCTGCTGTTCTACGTGGTGGAGCGGCGCCAGCGCCGCCCCATGCTCGATTTCGCCATCTTCAATTCACGCCATTTCATCGGCACCGTGGCCGCCATGATCGGCTACGCCACCGGCGCCCAGGTCATGATCTTCTATTTGCCCCTGTACCTGCAAAACGCCTTTGGCTTCGCGCCCGTCATGGCCGGCATCGCCATGCTGCCGTTCGCCCTGCCCATGTTCGTGGTGCCCCGTCTGAGCGTCCAGCTGGGCTGGCTCCCGCGTAATATGCTGGCGGCCGGGCTGGCCGTGACGGCGGCGGCCAACCTGGCGATGGCCGCGCTGGCCACCGCGCAGGCGTCCTACTGGTGGTTCGCCGCCGCCATGACGGTGGCCGGCATCGGCGCGGGCGTGCTCAACGGCGACACCGCCAAGGCCCTGCAGGGCGCCTTGCCCGCGAACCGTGCCGGGGTCGCTTCCGGCATCGGCGCCACCATCCGCTTCGTCGCTTTGCTGTTCGGCGTGGCCGGACTGGGCGCGCTGCTGGTGGGCGCCACCGTCAAGCATTTCGCGGCCGGCACCGGCCCGCTCGGCGTGGCAAGCCACGGCGCGGCGCTGGCCGCCAAGCGCTACGCCGCCGGCGACCTCGCGG
>JACXTT010003329.1_pt1 | contig 24854 bp, 23 predicted proteins | sample 9270951 | NCBI WGS metagenome assembly JACXTT01 (sample SAMN15532306, study PRJNA645909) | rock metagenome | isolation source: weathered quartz diorite | place: Puerto Rico | collected 2017-06-21
CTAGAAGTGATCCGCGACGAGGGCTTGAGCGGGAAGGACCTCGAGCGCCCGGGCATGCGGCGCCTCATCGCCGCTTGCCAGGCGGGCGAAGTTCAGGCCGTTGTCGTGGTGAAGCTCGACAGACTCAGCCGCCGCACCCGCGACCTGCTCTACTTGATCGAGGACGTGCTCCAGGCGCACGACGTCGCCCTGCACAGCCTCGCCGAGAGCGTGGACACGGCGAGCGCGTCGGGTCGGTTCTTCCTGAGAATCATGGGCGCTTTGGCCGAGATGGAGCGCGAGCTGATCGGGGAGCGCACGGCGGCCGCCCTGGCGCACAAGAAGGCCCGCGGGGAACGTCTCGGCACCTCGCCGCTCGGGTACCGCACGCCGGCGCCAGGCCAAGCGCTCGAGCCCGTTCCTGAGGAGCAAGCGACGATCCGGCGGATCCTCGCGCTCTGGCGCGGGGGCCGCAGCTACCGCGCGATCGCCGCCCAGCTCATGCGCGAGGGCCGGCGGACGAAGCGGGGCGCTCGCTGGCACCACTCGACGGTCGCGAACGTGGTCCGAACCTTGGAGCTCGCGGCCGTATCTTAGCCCACCGCAACGCACTGGCGAACAAACGCTCGTTTGTTGTCCACCACCCCCACCGATCTGTTGAGATCTAGCGACCTCCCCCTAGGGCCTTCACGTTTGTCGCTCACGAGTACCGAGGGGGCGGCACGATGGCTGACGTCTGCCTGATCTGCCGGGGCGCTACCATCCAAGACGGCGGGGTTCACCCCAGAAGCGCGCTCATGCGCTGGGTCACGTGCTTTGCGTGCGGGCGCTACTTCTTTTCGGTCCCAGAGGCTCGGGACGCCATCAATGGCCTCGGCAACGATGACCGTTTCACCCTGTCTGCTCTCACTCGTCAGGCCTTGGATTCGGGCGCACCGATGGAGCTCAAGCGTGACAACCTGATCATCGAGGCGGCGCCGCGCCTGGCGTTGTCTGACCGCCTCGACCGCTTGCTGCTTTTGCTTGATGAGCGCGCGAGCGACTACCTATCCCCCGTCGTCCTGAACAAGGACCACGACTTCCCGCTCGTCTGGGCCCGTGGTCCGGCAGGGATGAACGCGCTCGTCACCATCGCGAAGCAAGAGGGCTTGCTCCGAACGGACCCCGACCACGTGGTCCTGACTCCGAAGGGCTGGGCGCGCGTGTGGTTCGATCCGAGCCTCAACGATGCCTGAGAGGACGGCCTTAAAGCCGGCATCGAGCGTTCCGGGTACTTCCGCGCGCTGCGCGTCGACGCTGTCCAGCACAACGAGAAGATCGACGACCGTATTGTGGCCGAGATTCGGCGGAGTGGGCTCGTTGTCGCCGACTTCACGGGACAGCGCCCGGGCGTGTACTACGAAGCCGGGCTCGCGCGAGGCCTCGGCATCATGGTCATCTCGACCTGCCGGGACGACGCGACGAAGGAGCTCCACTTCGACACCAGGCAATACAACCACATCGTCTGGAAGACGCCCGCCGACCTCGCCGCCCAGCTCCACGACCGGATCGCGGCTACGGCGCTTCCGAAGGGCTGGGAGAAACCTGCTTGATTCGCAAGGGCAAGGTCAGGCACACGCCGAGCGGTGGCGAACACGCAGCGTTTTGGTTTGCAGGCCAAGCGTGGGGGCTCGAACAGAGCGGATCGGGCGAGTGGATCGTGAACTCGGTGGGCCACCATCCGTCCACAGGTCCGGCTCACCGCATCACGTTCGTGGCGAATGAGTCGCCCATCGAGAACGCGAAGGAGGCGATCCGTGCCTCGGGATGCGTGAGCGGATCGTGTCGCTGCCGGGCTGCGAGCTAGGCTGGGAGAGGACGTGCTCCGCGATTCTGTGCGATCCACGAAAAGCGATCCGGAGCCTAGGGGCCCCCGGAAGCGAAAAGGGGCCCTGCTGGCCGGGCACGTGCCTAACCTCCCCGCTCGAGCGAATGTATCGTTGACCCGAGACCGTAATCCTCCACCGGAGGACTCATCGTGTCGGCCCCCCTATTCGATTCGCAGGAACCAATTAGGACATTCGATGACCTGCACGACCTAGACGCGGAATTCCGCGAGTACGCATCCCGTTGGATCTTCCGCGGTCTCGCGTCAGTGGAGGATCCTCTCGAGAGGGAACTTGCGCCGAGTTTGGAGCGCGCACTCGAGCGGTTAGGACTCGATCGGGCGCATCGTGACCACGGCGCCACGAGATGGGAGCGCCGCTTGCTGGGGGAGTTCCAGCGGCACTTCCATCGGTATTCATCCCACGTACCCAGCGACGACATCGAGTGGTTCGCCATCATGCGTCACTATGGTGCCCCCTCGCGACTCCTCGACTGGACCTACTCGTTCTGGGTCGGCGTCTTCTTCGCTGTGGAGCGCGCGGAAGTCAAAAAGCCATCGGTTCTATGGGCATTGCCGCTTGATGAGTGGCACGAGCACCTGAAAAGGGTCAACCCGATAGCTGTGCAGCTTCATGAGATCCGAGAGAAGGGGGGCATCTCGCCCGTAAAGATGAAGCGACGCGAGCACGCGGCGATCCTGAAGGAGAGCGAGCCCTGGGTGTGGCCCGTGAACCCCTTCTTCCTGAACGAACGTCTCGCGGCACAACAGGGGCTATTCCTGCTGCCGACGGACCTTAGTCGCTCGTTCGTCGATAATCTCTCAGCAACACAAGTGAGAGGGCGTGCCGGTGCTGGTCCGCGTCTCCGACGAATCACGCTCGTCCTTGACCGAGAGAATCTCGCTGACGTTTATCGCGAACTCTTCCGAATCAATGTTACGAAGACCACGCTCTTTCCAGGTCTGGGAGGCTTCGCCGAGCACCTCACCACGCGGCTTGCAATGCCGGAGCAGTTTGTGGGCGCTTCGCTGCCAGAGTGAGGGTCGTGGCTGCGCCCGCGAGCGGGAGATCGTCTCGTATGCTCAGTCCTCAAGGGGGGTAATGACGACGCAGCGCTCTAGAGGGCCAAAGCCTGTGCGGGGCGAGCCGGTCGAGTTCCTACAGGGGCCCGCTGACGGGATCGTGATGCGCGCGCGGGCGCCGCTGCCGGCTCGCGTGCGTTATCCCATGCCTCATGCCGATCATGTATACGTGCGGAAGGAGAACATCTTCGGCTGGCGATACGTCTACGCTGGCCCGAGCGCCGACCCCTGACCGACCTCAGTCGGGCTTCCGACCTCTCTCTCTGAGGAGCTCCATGTAGGCTGCCTCGGACTCCTCGAGCGCCCTCCGCGCCTCGGGCGTGTCGACATCGTCTCGAGAGACCGGGCGCTTGGTGGCGTGCGCGTTCAGGAACGCCGCCGGAAACAAGTACTTGCCGACGGGGACCCCGGAGACTCGCGTCGCGAAGGCCTCGAGCCTCGCTTGGGGCGTCGTCAATGTAACCTCGAAGATTTCTTGCGACTTTAGCGAACCGTCGTGGGCGCGGCGGACGCCGCGGAAGTACAAAGGATTCTCATGCAACACCACGCCGAGCTCCATTCGGCTCTCGTCGCTGCGCTCGTCGGTGAAGCCTTGCGCGAGAAGGCGCTCCGCCTGTTCGGGCCACGCGCCGTAGTAGAGCGTACGGGTCTCTGGTTGTGTCATCACGGGTGCCGTCCTTTGGGAAACTTCAACCGAAGCGCCCGTCGCTTGAACGCCGCGCGCTCGGCCGGCGACCAGCTGTCCAGGTCCGCCCGGTACTTGCGGATTGCCTGGTAGGTGGCGTCGCTAGGGCTCCGCGGTACCTTCTCGATCCTAACGATCGTTCGGGCGCCCACTGCGTGACGCGCCCTGAGGTACTCGTTCAACCTCGCGACGCAATCCTCGACGATCTGCGCCCACAGCTCCCCGGGCGGCGGGAGGAACTGCCTCAGGAATGCGGGCGAAGCTCCCCGCAAAGACTGAAGCGCCGCGGCGACCGATTGCCATAGCAGTTCGCTCACATCGGCATCGGGGACGGGCGCGTCGAGCAGCTCGGCTCCCCGTCCCAAGAGCACCCATGTAGGGCTCAGCCGATCTTGAGCCGCCATTTTCACGATGTGGGACAGGTCAGGCGTCTTTGGTTGGCCGCCGAACCAGCCGGAGACAGTTGAGGGGGACACTCTGAGCCTCTGGGCGAGGTCTGATGCGTTTGCCGCCCGCTGGTTCGGCCCGGTGAGATAGAAGTGCCGCAGCCGCTCCCTAACGTCCCTCGCCTCGGAAACCGCAAGACCCAACCGCCCCACGCTAAACCTTCTTTCGATTAATCGCTTTCACGTCATCCCGAATTTCCACTGAACAAGTATGCCAAGTGCGGCGGTTACGCGCAATACTAGGCTGTGGAGTGGTTGCCGCCCCGTGTTCTACTTGGAGGAGGTCGAATGGAAGCGGACCGGATGATTCCCGGTGGCCATGCGGCAAAGATGCTGGGCGTGTCCCGGCCCACGATTACGCGGTGGATTCGCGAGGGCCGGCTTGGCGGATTCGTTCAGGCCAAGACGACGCGCGTCTCGTTGCGTTCGCTGGAGCAGCTCTTGGGCAGGACGGTCGAGCCGGAGCGTGACCTGGCCACCTCGACGGCCGCCTAACGACGCGAAAGGCCCGCGGCCAGGATCCGCGAGCCTCTCGCACCAACCGCACCGAAGAGAGGACCTTCAGTGCTCGGCGATACGGTATCTACGCAGACCCAGCCAGTCAATGGTGGGCATCGCGTCGCTGATGATCGCCTGCCCGTCACAGCACTCGGCCTCGCGTGCGTGGGCGAGCCTCTTGAGTCGCCGTGCTCCCAGCCTGAACACATCGGCGCGATCCTTGCGCGTGTAGTCGACGGACTGATTGAAGACGCTGATCGACGTCTCGGCCTCGCGACTGAGAGCAGTATCTACCTGCGCCGCCTAGGCGCGGCGCTCAAGTGGCGATCGCCGCGAGGTGCCGCGTAGATGCCGCGAGACCCCCGCGCCGCCACCGCGCCAGTCGCGCACGGCCATCTCACCAACACGGCGCCTGATCTGGAAGCGGAGATCGAACAGGTACTCCATGATGCACGGCACGACCTAAACGCGCCCCAGAAAGCACACTCGTCGGATTGTGGGCCGGCTTGGCCGCAGCTCCTGGCGGCGGCCCGTGCGGCGCAAGCGGTCCTCCGCACGACGGACCCGGTCGGACTCTCCGCGCAGGCCCTGCAACTCGCCGGCCGGGCGTTCGCCTACACGCTCGCGAGCGCCGGCCCGCGCACCCGGCTGCTCGGCTTCGTACTATTTGCAACCCGAGGGGCGAAGGGCGATCCGCTGGCCGACCGCCGTACCGTCGAGAACATCTGGAAGACGCTCGACGAGGTCCGCAGGCCCCAGGCACGGTCGCTCAGACGTCCACGCTCGGCTGGAGCCCGCCGGGGCCCACTGCCGGTGGAGGCGGCCAAAGCCGTGCCGCTGGACATCCTGCTAGCCCGGCTCGGCTTTGAGCTCCGCCGTGTAGGCCGCGAGTTCGTCACCCGCTGTCCCTTCCACGACGACGGCCACCCCTCACTCACCGTCAACGCCGAGCGCGGGCTCTGGTACTGCTTCCCGTGCGGGATCGGCGGCGACGGCATCGCGTTCGTCGAGCGGCTGCACAGCTGCACCTTCGCCGACGCGGTGCGGGAGGTAGCTCTCAAATGTTAAGGGTCAAGGACGGCCAGTTCGTCTCAATCGAAGCCGTCATGAACGGGAAGGGCACGGCTCGAGTGCATGTCTGGCGCCGAGAGCCGGAAGAAACGCTGGTCGTCGATGAACTCAGGCTGGCGTCTCTCAAGGCCCGCGAGAGACTGGTCAAAGAGTTGCCAGTGGACGTGCAAGCAGATGCCCGCCTACTGCTGCAGCAACTCGCGACCGAACTTCTTGTGGCCGGAGAAATGGACAACCAGTCCAAAGTCCACGCGATGTTCACCGACCCCGAACCGTGGCCTGTCGGCGTCGTTCTGGCTGAAGTGCTCGCCGAGACGGCTGCGTTCATCCTGCGCTACGTCATTGTGCCACAACCGACCGCCGACGCACTCGCCGCGTGGATCGCGTTCACCTACATGGTGCCTGTGTTCAACATCGCTCCATACGTCATAGCGCGATCGCCGGTCAAACGCTGCGGTAAGAGTCTGTTACTTGAGGTCGTCGAGCTGCTCGTCCACCGGCCGTTCAGCACCGTGAGTGCGAGCCCGGCCACGCTCTTCCGGGTGATCGACGAGTCGGCGCCGACGGTGCTCATGGATGAAGCCGAAACCCTAGGTGGCCAGGGGGAGCGGGCCGAAGCCGTGCGTGAGATTTTGAACGCTGGCTACCGTCGTGGCCCGGGCGTTCCTCGCTGCGAAGGCGAGAACAACGAGGTAAAGGTGTTCTCGGTATTCGGCCCGAAGGTTCTCGCCGCGATCGGCCGGCTCTGGGACACGCTCGAAGATCGAAGCGTCATCGTCGAGCTAAAGCGCAAGCGGCGGGACGAGTCGGTCGAACGCTTCCGGCGTCGCAAAGCGGAACCCGTCGCTCTAGAGCTGCGCCGGAAGCTCGTCCGCTGGTCCAAAGACCACGTAGATGGCCTTCGCGACATCGAGCCCACGCTGCCCGACTTCTTGGACGATCGCGCACAGGATTCGTGGGAGCCCTTGCTTGCGATCGGTTTGGCGGCGGGGGACGGTTGGTGCGAGCGTCTTGTGCGCTCTGCAAAGGCCCTGAGCGGCGTTCGCGTTGAAGAGGACGACGCTCCGGGCGTTCGCTTGCTCGGCGACTTGCGCGAGTTGTTCGAAGAGAGGAGGACGGACAAGATCGCGTCAGCCGACTTCGTCGAGTACCTGAAGTCGCTTCCGGACCGCCAGTGGTCAGAGTGGAAGGGGAAACCGATCACCACCGTCCAGGTTTCCCGTTTGCTAAGACCGTTCGGCATTAAGCCGAAGAAGGTTCGGATCGGGACCGCTGTGGTCCAGGGGTACGCACTGGAGGACTGTCAGGACCCAATCTCCCGCTACCACATTGTGACCAATCTCGAGAGGTCGGAAGCTGACCCGGACACCCGGAACAAGCCAGCAAGGACGTGATGAAGTCCCTGTTCGACGATCCGGAACGGGCGCCCCTTGTTCCGGATCCAAAGAACGCAGAAAAGACGCATGGCGACTCAATTGTTCCGGGTGTTCCTGATCAAACGCGGGGGACGGGCCCGGCTGTGTGGGATGCGCCGGATGACCTCCCGCCCGAGCCCGAAGGCGACGACGACGCCGGCGGCCAAGAGGCCCCGGATTCAGACGGCGTCAAGCCGTGAACGACCGGGGCTGGAGGCAGTTCGAACGGAGGCTAACACGTGCCAGGAGCGTGGGCCCGAGCAGGGTCGTGAGCGCAGAGGTGGACCACTTATCTGGCCTACACGCTTCTGCGTATCGCACCGTGCGCCTGCAAGTTAGGAGCAGGCGATCGTGACGGACATAGCGGTGGACATGAACGGGGCCTGCCCACGCACGATGGCCGACCTCGCAACCTGGTTGCGAGGCCTGCCGGAAGGTACCAGCCTGCCCGCTCGGGGTGTCGCGGACTACCTCGAGGGGCTGGTTGGGAAACCCGTCCAGGCTGTGCCAACCGCCGACTCCCAGCCCCGTCTGCCGTGGGCCGCGCTTCTGTGGCTAGTGCCGCCAGCCACACGGGTCGGCATAGCGGAGTTAGCAGAAGCTGTTGGGCGCCCGAAGTCGTGGGTGTACCGGCATACAAGCCAGACCGGCGAGTGCCCGCGGCTCCCTCACCGCAAGCTTGACGGGGAGCTCGTGTTCGTAGTAGGCGAAGTTCGTCCGTGGTTGCTGGAGCACGAGGTCGTGGTCGTGGACCACCGTCTGGGAGGGCCAAGGTATTCCGGCAGGACACCAAGCTCTCGTCGAGGGCGTTGCGCTCCGTGAGATACGCACTAGAAACCGGCAGCTCGGGCGGTGTGGCATCATTTTGGTTACACCTAGTGAGACTCTCCGTAACGCTGACTCGATTCAGGCTACCTACGTTTGTCACCTCGCCGGCCGCGGCCAAATCTCCAGAGCCGCTTTCGTCAGCGCTGCACCCCTCTTGCGTATTGAGGCTTCGTCCCACGCCCTGAGGGCAGTAATCTCGGTATTCAGATTCAGTCGCGAGTACTTGGCGATAGCCTCACGTTTCTTCTCCCACGGCCCGTTGGACAACTTTGGATTCAGCTTCGTCGTCAAAAGGGTGAGATTGCCCAATCGATGGATCGATGCGTCGCGCTCGGCTTCACGCTCAGGACTGGTCCCGTCCGGTAACGGCCAGTAGTCCCGCCAATCTTGTGGCATAACGTGTTCGATCGTGAGCTTTTGCACGATGCGTAGCTGCTCACTAAGCTCGCTGTGGAGATGAAGTTCCAAAGCTTCGAGGACTGCGCGGAGTTTTGGTCGACCGACTTTCCTATAGAGTGGTGACTCCTCGAGCGCAGACCGGAATTGCTTATCAGACGGCCACTCAGTGCTCTCCCCAGTTCCACTTACAAGGAAGTCTCGAACCAATCTCTCTGGTGATCCGTCCGAATCGGCAAGCCTCTTGGCTAAATCGAGAAACAAGCGGTTGTAGTTTTTGGGAGTCAGCCTACAAAGTGCTCGCCGAACCAGGAACGACTCGAGGTCGCCCAAGATCTCTCGCAACGCTCGCCTTTCCTTTGGTTGATTCAACCGGCTGAGCACCTCGAGCAATAACGGATAGACCGTGCTCGTATCTAGTTGTTCTAGGCGATAGAAGAACTGGCCTTCAACTGTCTCCGGTAGAAAGGACGAAAACGCGAGAAAGGTCCGGGAGTAATCGTGAATGGCTACAAGTTCACGACTGGGATTGACCTTGCCATCCCGCTTAGCGTATTGCTTGAACGTCGCAAACAAATGCGGGACCAATACCTCATGCTTCGTCGCCAAGGCCAAATAATGTTGGAGAAACAAATCGATTCGCGGTCGCTTGAGGCGCCCTTGGCGGATCTCCTCACGCCAGAATCCAGCGTTCTCCTCAAAGTCTGCCCAGTACTCGGCGTGCAACTTCTCTGCATCTAATCCCAAGTCCTCTGCCGCGTGAAACAGGAAATTCTTCACCAGGTCGGCCGGCAGTAAAGGCGTGCCGAGAGCGTTCAAAGTCTCGAAGATGAGTTGGGCGTCGTCGTCCTCGTCGAGTTCGATTACTACGACTTGCAGCTCATCCCTAATCCCACGGTAGAGTGCCGTGGCTCGTTCAGAACCACCCTTCGGCCCGTCTAGCCAGGTGTGAATTCGCTTCGCGAAGAAGGAGTACGCATGCGGAAGCAGCGTTGGGAACTCGTCGTCATCGGTGGACAGTTTATACGCCTTTCTCAGGCCTTCGACTGAGTCGGCAGACAGAACCTTACGGAAGTCGGGACGGTCCGTGTTGGTGGGCCACACCTTGTACCCCTCGTCGGGATCCGTACTTAGGTGGAGTGTGTTGCGCGTAAGCGCACCGAAGGCCTCGCTATGCTCTCGTAGCTTCAGCTGCCGGCACACATCCCGAGCTGCAGCTAGTATGATTTGGAGCGTGGTAAGCCGCTGCTGCCCGTCGATGATTTGCCGGGTCTCCACCGTTCCGATGGAATTAGGCAACTGGTCCAGTACGATTGCGCCGAGGAAGTAAGGTCGTAGCCCCGCTCTGTTCAGTCGGCCCGTCGAAACGGTTTCGATGGCTTCCCACATCGGAAGCCAATTAGCGCCAGCCTGCCAAACGTAGGGACGCTGGAACAACGGTGCGATCAACCGCACGGTTGGATCGAAGATTTTGCCTATGCTTCGCTTAGTGGCATCCATCTGTCGCGCTCGTTTACGCTTCGCTCTCAACGGCCATCCAGACCACCAGAACTACTTCATCCTCGTCGATTGGTGGCAACGGCTCCGGGGGCTTCCAAGGTTGTAATCCCAGCACCTTCACCTGCTCGACAATCTTCCGCGTCGTCTCAGCACCGCGCGCTGTCTCGGGGGTAAAGACGTTCCGCAGCGCTTTCTCAATGCGGAGTCCCCACGGCGCCTCGAGCGCTTCTACCACGCGATCCGCCTCGTCGCGTGTCATGCCCTCCGGGATGTCCGATCTCACGTGGGCAGCAGCGGCCCGAAACAGCGGTCGTATGGCGGGCTGAAGGTTCGCGGGGTCCGTGGCCTTCTGCCACTCGTCGAAGATGTCCTGCCGGGCGCGTTCCCATGCGGAGTAAGCACCATCCCTAAGATCACTAGGCATCACTCGTGGCGTTCCTTCGTTGCAAGTGATGCGGCGCAGGCACGCGAGCGAGTCCCGATCAACCTCCTTGGGGTTGTCCCACGGTACGAAACGAAGGAACACCCGGTCGTCCACGCGAGCGCAGAAGAAATGCCCGCGCTCTCTGCCCATCCGCATTCCTGAGCCAGCTGCACCGGGCAGGTCCTTGATCTCCCGCTCGTACCGCTCCAACGCTTTGCGTAGCTCCTGTCGGTACTCCTCTCCACTGTGGGCGTGCACGTCCTCGCCAGCGGTCTCAAACAGAGCGGCATCCCCGCGCTTTAGTCGGTCGATTTCGGCAAGAGAGTCTGCGAAGAAGTGTTCGCTTACTTTGCTGCCCGGAATCACCTCGTCTTCGAGTCCAACAGACGCGGCCGCCTGGGCCAACTTTCGGCGAATCCTGTCTTCCAACGCAAGTAACTTCTCGATCTGACGGTCCGGGAAGATACAGGTGAGGTAAACGTCGCTATGCGGGCTCCCGATGCGGTCGATGCGGCCGTGGCGTTGGACCAAGCGCATCGGATTCCAAGGCAAGTCGTAGTTGATGATCCGCGACGCCTGCTGAAGGTTCATCCCTTCGGCCAGCACGTCCGTCGTGATGAGAATGTCGAACCGATCTTCGGTGAACCCCGAGGGAGCCTCCGTCGAATCGGGGGCGAAGCCGTACACCGCCTCGCGACGCCCCACGTCTTCGTAGCCCTCCGTGCCCCGCACTACGGCCATGCGTCCACGGTAGGCAGCAAGGCGACGATCTGTGTCAAGCTTGTCCCTCAGGTACTCGGCAATCCACTCCGCCGTATCTGCGAAATAGTTGAAAATGAGCACCTTACGGCGGTTGCGAATTTCTGCGTCGGTCCTTCCGCGTTTCTCCGCATCTCGGAGGGCTTCCACCAGCGCTTCGGTCAGCAGCCTGAGCTTGGGGTCGTTATCAGGCGTGACAGTGGCCGCGCGCCGATGAAGCTGGTCAAGTAGCCGCCGGTCCGACTCGACCGCAGCCCGTAACCGGGGGACGTCGAAGTCCGTCCCCGCAAGCTGGGTTCCTTCGGCGAACAACTGCTCCCACGCTTCGTCGTTGTCGGTCTCCTCAATGTCTGCGAGTGCCTCGGGCGCGGGGATGACCCCGCTGTCTAGCGCGCGTAGGAAGTTGTCGTGCGTGCGGATCATCTTGGCGAGCGTGTTGGCGAATGCCCTCGCAGACGATTCAAACCGTTTGAGGAGCCCAGATCGAATCAGGCCGACGAGAGCCACCTCTCGTGCCTCTGGCTTGCCTCGCCGACGGTAGCGGCTCGGCCAATAGCGAGCCATGGTCAGGCGGGGATCGCCATCATCGGGCTGCAAGATGTCGGCAAATTCGTCGAAGAATCCCGGAAGCACCTCATCGAGGTCATAGGTCGCGGATGCGACGTGTGGCTTCGGGAACTGGATCGTGACCCTAGTCCCGTCCTTAAGTTCGACCTTATCACTTGGATAGTACCGCTGGACGAAGTGGCGTGTGCGGCGGACGGTTGTCGCGTCGAGGAGGTCGAACAGGACATCCGGTTTAAGAGTGAAAGGGTCCTGAGCCGCAGCTACCTGGAACCGACGCTTGAGCGAAGGAATGCCGATGTCGGCAAACACCGCATCGTGCCCTATGAAGTAGGTCAGCAGCTCGTAAAGATCCCACAAGCTGTTGTTGACCGGTGTCGCGGTCATCAAGACCACGTGTTTGGGCGGATCCCCACGCAGCAGCTTTCTGAGAGCCTGGGCGCGCCCGGTATCGGCGTGACGATACGCGTGTGCTTCGTCAATGACGACGACGGAGTACTCTTCTGGCCTCGCGTCCAGCCTCCCTTCGCTCACCTGTTCGAATGATTTCACTTCGACGCCGAGCTGGAACCGGGCCTTGAACCGTGCCCAAGTGCCGTCGCGGAGCGCCGCTGGCGCGATCAACAAGGCCCGCTGACGCTTCCGCTCAATGGTGTCGCGTAGCAGCTCACCAGCTAGGAAAGTCTTGCCGAGACCAACGCTGTCAGCGATGAGTACTCCGTTGTACCGATCCAAAATGCGTCGGCCGCGATCCAGGCCGTCATTCTGGAACCTCGTGAGGCGTATTTGGCCAGTTGCCGTCGCTTCCGCCGTCAGTTCCTTTCCATACCGCTCCCACAGCACCCGTAGATAGATGAGATACGGCGTGTATTCGGTGAACCGGGCCTCATAGATTGCGGCCAAATCGTACGGGACCGCTTCAATCCAAAGTTCTTCAAACCATCGTTCGACCTGAGTCGCGACGGCGGGCTGATACTGACCAAGGTTCAATTCTAGATTTGTGGTTAGACCCGCGACGGTAAAGTTGGACGATCCCGCGATGACACCGTTGCCTGCGGAGAAGAGGTAGGCCTTGCCGTGCAAGAACTGTTTCTCGTACCGGCGAACCTCGATCCGCCCAGAGCCAAGGAAATCCAAGAGCTGGCGAACAGCGCGGTCCGTGCCGGGTGTGAATTCGAGGCGGTCCCGGTCTCGTAACAGACCCTTGTGGTTCGCCTCGAGAGCGTCGCGCGTCAGCTTGGCCTCGAACCCTGAGCCACGAGGATCGACCAAGTGGCGAACTGGTCGGACCGGCGGCGGCGTGGGCTCCGCGCCAAGCAGTAACCGCACCTTACCGGCGCGCTCTAGTGCTTGGGCTACTCGAGCGAAACCTTCAGGGTTGAAGTAGCCCGTCGCAATGGCAACGTCCACAGGCTGTCGTAGCGCGTCAGCTAAATGATTCAGCCGGGCATTAAGCGCCGCGGCGAGGGTGTTGCCATTGCGGTTATCGACGAATTCTGGCTGGCTCACGCTAGACCCTTTAGGCTCTTGAAGTGCCTCAACGTGGCTTCCAACCGATCGTTGTAGTCCCACCCCTCGTGGAAAGTCTCGAATACGTGGACGACATCAGCTTCGTCGAGTCCGTACAGGTGCGCAATAGCAGCGTCTAGCTCCGTAATCAGATCATCCTGCTCTTCACGAGCGACTTTGCGAGGCTTGAGGTTCAACGCCTTGAGCCACGTCCTGAACCGCTGGTCGTCCCCGATAAGTCGGCTGGCGCAGTCGATGACGCGAAGTCGGAGTGGGTGCTTCGGCTCTGGCCTTGGGACCGGAAACGGGTTGAACATGAAGAAATTGACATGCGTCTCGACGAAGCGGCGAGCATACCAGTCGAGGGGGAGCGAGGACAGACAGCCCAACAAATAAGCCTGATCACTCACGTCCCCCCTCAACCACAAGAGATACGGAGCGGCATTGGTCAGGAAGACTTCGGGAGGGATTAGAGCCGCTATGACAGTACGCTGATTCGTCCGGTTGGTGATATCCCGGAACGCGATGCGCGCGCGCAGGCAGGGTAGCGTGCTCGTTTCTTCCAACCACTCTCTCGCGAATTCGGAGAACGCCGACTCTGTCTTGGCTGCTGAACGCAGCCGCTTGGCCTGGAGTGCCGGCAGAACCTTCCTAGGGTTTGCCCAAGCGTAGTACGTCCCAGTGTCAGAGTTCCAAAGATCGAAGGACTCACCTTTGTAGACTGGCCAATGGCCCTCGGGGCATTCCCTCGACCTCAGGTCCATGAGGGACTTGTCATTGGTGGCGTGAAGCTCCGCTTGGGGTCTTGCACGCCAAGAAGAACCGTCGTCAAGATCAAGGCGCGGCGCGCGGCGGAGTTTGGCGAAGACCGCAGCCGATCGCTCTGTAGGCAGCAACGGCAGCGACGCGGTGTCGTTCCAGGAAACGACGTCTTTGCCATAGAAGACGTTTGGTTCCCGAACGATACCAGCCTTGTAAGCGTCGTAACTCTGGTATGGACCACGTAGCTCAATCCTTGGTGAGTCGGCCCTTCCCCGTTCGATAGCCACGAGACCTATTGTGTACTGAGGATGGACCTCCTCAAAGACCCAATTCCGGTTGTTCAGCAACATCGTCAGATCGATGTCTTTTCCGCGCTGGAGCGCCGCTAGTCGGAACTCCGCGGAACCCTTTGCTGCGAGAGCTGACCGCGGCAGCACCACCCCAATTCGCCCTCCCTCCGGCGACACCAAGTCCCAAAAGCGCCAACAGAACGCCTTGTACACGTCCGGGTCCCCTGTACCCATCCCTGGAAACGGTCCCGACACGAGCACGTGGCGAAGTCGCTCGGCCCGGTCAACTGCGCCCTCGTAATCGGCGACCAAGTCTGGCCGTTCTCCGCGCAATACAGCCTTTCGTGCCTCTTGCTCGCGCTGTGGGAGCGATCGCAGCCCAGGGAAGTGGCGTGCCCAGAACGCGTCTTCCTCCACGGTCGCTTCCTCCCAAGGCGGGTTTCCGATGATGACATCGAACCCGCCCCGAGTACTCAGGAATACTTGGGGGAACGTGATGGGAAAGTGGAGCGGCCTCAGTCCGTCTAGGGCTTTTTCTGCTTTACGCACAAGGCTTTCGCCGAATACGTCACGTCGGGCCGCGAAGCGCGTCGCCACCTGCCCCTCCTCGACGGCTTGGCGAATGGATTCGTCGATGCGGGAGGCCGTCAACACAGTGAGTAGCGCCTCCTCTGCCGCGATCTTCCTGCGCGCCTCGGAGTAGAGCCCCTTCGCCTCCTTCACCTCTGCCGCGGTTGCGTCTGCGAGTCGCCCCAGTTTCGCGATCGGTTCGCGCGCTTTCGTGAGCCGCTCGGCGGCACTTGTGGCAAACAGGTCCCCCAGCTGGCCCTTTGCTTCATCAACGCCGCCATGCTTTAGCAGCAGGTCCGATGCCTCTTCGAAGGTCGCGATGCCGACGAGGGAGTTACCCAATGCGATGTTCGAGTCGAGGAAGGAGAGGGGAAGGCCGGGGACGAAGGTGTGGATCCAGAGCGACAGCCGCGCCAGCTCAACCGCGAGCGGATTGAGGTCAACGCCGAAGATACAGCGCCGCGCGATCTGACGACGCAGCAGTTGGGTGTCTTCGATCGGGTCCCCTATCCAATCTTGACCCAAACTTTCCAGCGCCGTCTTGCGGAGACGCTCCAACTCATCCGCCACTCCGGGGAGCGGACGTTTGGCCAGATAATTGGACAGCCGACGCTCTATTCGGTCCACGGCTGCCACGAGAAAGTGCCCTGACCCCATCGCGATATCAGCCGCTCGAAAGTCGAAGAAGCGGTCTGCAGCCTCCCGAGGGTCATACAGAGCGTCCAGCCTCGCGAGGTGGTCGTCGATGGCCGGCTCTAATGCGCGGTCGAGCAGGTGCTCGACGGCGAACGACTTCGTGTAATACGCCCCACTTGACTTCCGCGCGCCAGAGGCGTTGTGGAGGTACACCTGGCCCGCTTGCACCACGGGCGTCGCACTCTGCCTGACTGGTACGTAGACCTCAGTCCGTGGATCGACCGCCAGGTCGGTTTCTGCGACTGACAGCTCGCTCTCGAGTAGTCCCTCGTAGATTGTTCCGAACTCCCGAACGCCTAGGGACCGGAAGTCGATCGGCCCCTTTGTGCCCTCGTGAGTGCCCTCTAGCAGCAATCCGACTAACGCAGGCGCGAACCGCTCGTCGGGAAGCGTAAGTCGGGCCAGTTGAGCACCGAGCGCTTCGTCCGCTTCAAAGAGGCCGCCATTATACGCCGGGACGCCCCAAGACCGGTTGCCCTTGTCCACTGCCTTCCACAGGAGATTCACTTCGTTCCAGTAGAAGTCCTGCTGCTCAAACGGGGGCCCTCCCGCGATCACCGATGCGAGTTGCTTAGCAACCTCTTTGAGGGAGTGCTTGCGGTAGGTGCTGTTCTTGTGCAAGGGCAACCGCTCGTTATCCTCGGCGTAAGCGACGAACAACAGTCGGAAGAGGACGAGCAATGCCATCTCGTAGGTCTCGCGCAGCTGCTCAGCGGAGGGCGATCGGAGCCGTCGAGCCTTCACGATCGCCATGGCGAGACTAGGGATGACTTCCTTGTAGACTCGCTCGCGTAGTCTAGAGCCAAGATCAGCAGCGTAGTCCCCGCTGCGGTCCAGGATCGAGGTGAAGCTCCCCCCTTGGGAAAGCGCGTCAGCGGAGCACATCAACCACAGATAGCCCGCCTGTGCGGGGGACAGCAGGTCGAGATTCAGCTCCACGTATGTCTCGGTGCGTCCACGGCGGCCAGTCCCAACACCGGTTTTGACCGGGTAGACACGCAGGGTCGAACCAGCCAAGATCACCACGAAGTCGAGGTTCTCCTGGTCGGCGCGCGCGAGCGCGTGCGAGACTGGCGATAGGCCCCCAAACATGGGGTTGGCTGGTTCGATCTCATCGGGCCGCTCGAGGAACAACGCGATGGCCACCTTTGTCCCGCTGGCGACGAGAACTGACTCAGGACCAGGCAGCGGTTGGATCGAGTAACCCAGCCCCTCTATCAGCGGGCGCCCACGTATGCCAAGAAGGGGGCGCCCCTTCTCCCCTCCGCTGACCCAGTCCCTGCGCGTCGGAACGCCGACTTCTAGCTCGTGCAGGGCGAACAGCCCGGAGTTCCGCAGGCCGGGGATCCGAGCGTCGAGCTGTTCGAGGGCCTGAGACAACAGCCGGAGGGCAGCGTGCCGGTCAGGGGTCCTAAGAGCCGCATCGCACAGCCGCTCGATCTGCGTGCGGTCGGCGTCAGCCACGATAGCGAGGCTGTCGCCGTTTGGCCCGACGATGGCTGCGCGGCCATTGCCCCACAGTACGACAACCAGTACTGGCGCTGCGCGCCGGCCCAGGCGCGACTCATGAAGGCGACGAAGCTCAGGATTGGTCGGGCGGCGAGTGGCCTCGAGCACCCCCACCTCCAGGGCCATCGGACCCTGACCGAGGTAGAGGTCCAGGGGACGAAAACCTTCGGGGCTGTCGAGACTCAGGGGGCGCGCGTCGCGGTGCGTTAGGAAGGTCATCAACCCCCTCTAGCAACAAGGTTCAGAGCAGGATAACGATCGTGGGAGACGCTGTTAAGACACTCACGACACGAGTCCTCACGATCTCCAGCGTCTTGCTATTCTATTTACAGGCCGGCTGCGCGAGTAGGGCGTTTTTGCGGCAGCGAGGGTCTGGTTTGCGGCATCCGGAAGGTGCTGGACGCCTTAGCGCCTTCAGGCGGAAGAGCTTCAATGAATAGACACGATTCGCCGACTACAACGTCACTCCTATGGTCTCTCAGCAGAGAAGCACTCTCTGCACTGGAAGCTCGTAAGGCCGCTAGCGAACTCGTCCGTACAAATAGAGTCTACGTAAGGACCCAGGTAAACGACTTCAAGTATCAGCCGGGAGGGCAGAGTTACTCAGCGTCTCATCATTACGTTCAGAAGCCCGAATGGCACTTCATTGACCAGTATACGTTTCTTCAGAACGTCGTAAAGAAACTTCCTGCCTACGCTGAAGGTGTTCGATTGCTCTCATCCCGGTATTCGGCGACTACGGCGCAGACCCAGTTCTGGCTTGACCGATTCGTTCAACGTCTGGTCAGTCAATCCTTGGAGAACCCAAATGATGGACTCGTGGTGGACCTCATTACCATGCTCATTAGGGATCTCGACAAGAGCCCCATCGACTGGTCGGTCATCGCCTACTTGAACCATGCTTGGCTTGAGAGCGACGCCTTTCAACTGGCACGCGAGACGAGTTTACGTCGCCCCCAGCCAAAGGACTTCGAATACGAGCAGCCGTTGGATTCCATATTACCTGCCTCCTCACCACTTCACTTGATGCCGTCCGCGATCCTTGAGGCTTCGATCCAGGCGAGGGAGGGGACCGAGGCCCAAAACGAACTTGATGCAATCCTAGACACACTACGCTTGTTCCGCCTGGGCGCCATCGGAGTGTTGAGGTATGAGTTGCGGCCGCAATCCCTGCTCTCTTTCGGAGGGACGGTTGGTCCAGGCCCGAGTGCCATGGGCGCGCATGATTGTACTCTTCGTGAGGGGGACGCGGAGCGATTGGCCAGTTTCTTTGCGCGAGTCAAGCCCCTTGTGAGCGCCAAAGCAAGAAGCAGTGAAGAGCTGAGCCTCCAACGGTTCAAGGACGCTCTCTTGTCCCCCTTGCCGGCCGAAGTCAGGGTCTCGACCGGGATCACTGCTCTCGAGTCGCTCCTCCTGCGCGAGCGGACCGAGCTCTCTCACCGACTCAGCCTTCGAGTTGCAGCTCTACTGGGTGCGGCCGCTGGTTACCCGTCCCTGGAGGTCTATGAGAATGTTCGCAGGGCTTACGAGCTTAGAAACAAGGTCGTCCACGGTGCCCCTCTAAGTCCAAAGGATAAGACTTCGGTGGGGGCTTCGAGTGATTCAATCCTTGAGTATTGCCGGTTGTCGCTCGTTATAGTCCTTGGTTTGAAGGAACGCATTTCGCCCGAACAGCTCCTGACCAAACTGGATCAATCCCTGCTTGACGAAGGAGCAAGAAGCGCGTTGTCCTCGGATCTTGAAGTGGTACGCGACTTGGTTGGGCTGCCCGGCTGAGACGCAATGCGATTCTCTGGTTGCCCCGCGCGCGCTCCTTTGCTAGAATGACGTTCCGGTTCCCGATGGGTCGCATATCTAGGTTCAGGGTCACTGCCCCTTGGTGTAATTGGCAACACGCCTGACTCTAGCGCACCGAACGGTGCAATCGCTGGACACCGCGCCCGAAATGGCGCGCGTGAATGCTCTCGAAGTCGGCGGACCCTTCGCTGGCAACGCCGAGCCAAACCCCGACAGGGGAAGGTGTAGAGACTGGGTGGGAGCCACCTGACCGCGTAACGGCGAAGGTGATGGCACAGTCCAGACCACGAACGCTCGATGCGAGCGGCGGCGAAAGCTGAAGTGGCATGGGATCAGGAGAGTCCTGGTTCGATCCCAGGAGGGGCAATTCAAAGCCCGACGTTGCTGCGAGCGGCGTCGGGCTTTCACGCGTCTCGACGGGCCGTCAGAACTAGCCAGTCGGTTGCGATCTGGCGGCCGCCTCAGCTCGAACCACGCGCGACCCCGTGGGCGATCGAACTCTACCACGGCGCGCAGTGTCTCCTCGTCTGGTTGTTGGTACCGGAGCAACGTGCTAGTATCTCGCCACCCGCCGGCCGCTGCGACGTCCTTCAAGGGCAAGTCCTTCCGCTCAGTCGCCCAAGCCCGACGGAACATGTGCCAAAGCCCGCCTTGGGGTTTAGTAATCTTTCCGCGTTCAAACGCCTCGTTGAGCCAGTAGGCCGCGAGGTGTCTGGTCACGGGTCCACCGCGATGCCGCCGGCGCTGGGGGTGCGGAAACAAGAGCACAGATCCGATACCGGGCTTCTCCGCCCGAAATCGGCGCAACTCCTTGAGCAGATCGCGGCGCGCTGGGACGACCCAGCTTTGGCGGATCTTATCGTGCTCGGCGCGCCACCGAATCGCCCCTTCTTCGAAACCCACGTCGTCCCAGCGCAGGGCCAGGATTGCGCTTAGCCGCCGCCCCGTGCGCCAGGCCAGGAGTATCAGCGAGCGCAGCAGTGGATGGACACTCGGAGCCACAGCAAGGAGAGCGCGGATCGACTTCTCGTCCAGAACCGGCCGCTTCGGATCCTTCTCCGTCGGGATACGCACCTTCTCGAGGGCGTGTCGCGTGAGGAGAGGGTGTCCCCCTTCATACCTCTGGCACGCCCAGTTCAATGCTGCCTTGAACATCCCAAGGTCGCGCCGAATCGTGTTGGCACCGACGCGGCGCCGCGACACGCCACCGTTGCGCCGCCAGACGACGTATTCGTGAACGCGATCCGGCGTCAGCTCGCTAACCAGCTGCCCACGGCCGAAAAACTGAGTGAGGTAGCGGCCGGTCTGCCGCACGTGCTCCAGATACCGCTCAGTCTTGGGAGAACCGTCGGGTAGGTAGCGTCCCTCCGCGGTGTACCTCTCGAACAGCGCTTCCAGGGTGAGCGACAACGCCGCCCGATCCCGCTTGATGCGGTCGTGCTCTGTCTCAAAGGTGGTGACCGCTTTGCGCCGCATTGGATAATCCCCAGCGAGCCCTTCCTGGCCGAAGCTTGTCGAAGGGTGGTTGACGTCCGGCAAACAATCCATCAAAGCTGCTCGCAAAGTCAAGGACTACCGGAACATGAGCACGTGAGGCGGATTGCTAGTTCGGTGTCCGGCAAGGCGCAACGGCCCGAACCGATGTCATGGCTACAGGAGAGTGCTTACCGAGGTCTAACGAAGAGCGTCGCGTCGGCCGCCAACCTCTGATAAAGCGATACCCGCTCATTCTTAGCGAGGGGCCAGCCGGTTACAACGGAATGCCGTGGGGGCGGTTCATCAGGACGAATCGTCAAAGGCGGGGGCGTTGCCTGTGACACGGTCAATTGCCCCCGGGCGTACAGTGTCCGCCCTTGGGCCGCGTACACCAGGCCGAGAGTCCATATGGACGATTCGTCCAGGCCCTGCACGCGAAAGAGCGAGAGTTGCAGATCATTGTCTGGCAACTCAAATGCCATTGACTTTACCCTCCCCGTCGTCGCAGCGAAGTAGGAGCGGCTGAAGATGTACCTGACTAGGGGCTCACCTGCGACGGGGTTGGAACTGAGGTTCTGAAACGATGCGGTTGATTCCCGCAGAAACAGTGCTCGGAACGCCTTCGCGAAGAGGCTCAGAACCATGAAACACCGATTGGCCGTCTAGGCCGGCATAGTAAAGCGTACCGTCCCTCGTCACGCGCACTGAGAACACTCGGCGCGGACCTTCATCCCACTCAAGGGCAACATCACCGTCAGAGTCGACGGCGATCTCCGGTAACGGCGTTGGGTCAGGTAAGTAACCGAGCAGCCGCACCGCGTAGGTGAAGGCGCCGGCGTCTACAGGTTTCCAACCGTGGGCTTCCCGCCCATCGGTTTGCGCCTCTAGGAGTGCTGATTTCAACGCCTGAATGGCGGCAAATTTGCGCTCGGCCCGGGCGATGCTGGGTGTGAACGGTGAGGAAATCGCAAGCTCTTTGACGGTGCGGGCGTCGTCGCTGAACCCACGATCAACAGGCGATGCAATAGCTAGCCCACCATCAAGACGTAGGGCAAGGGTCATTCAAATTGCCTCAAGGTCTCATCGGTAACAGTGTTGAAGAATATAAGGTTCTTGAAGTCGTGCAATTCCCTGAACTTGGCTTCGATTTCTGGATCGTCCGCCTGCCAAGAGCCTTCACAATAGGCGTCAATATCCAGGATTAGCGTGACTTTACGATTTGCGGCGTCTGTTTCCAGCGCCTGGACGATATGAGCGGCGAGGTCTCGCTCTGGGTCGTGAACTGTGGTCCGGGCGAAGAAGGCAGTCATGTACTGCGGTATCTCTGGTGGTATGCGAGGAGCTGCACGGAGATAGTCATCAAAATCCCGGAGATCTGGTGGCAGTGCAATCTGGTTTACGTATCGCGTCGCAAGCCTTATGACAGCATCTGGCCGCGCTACAGATGAGTATAAGTTCCAGAGGCCGAGGGCGATTGGAAAGATTTCGTTCCAGCTTGTGTACGGCCTCAAACGATTGAGCGTGAAACCATCTGTGCGGAATTGAACAAGCGTCTTGTCGTCAGCCGATCGGAACACTAGCCCTTGGAACCCCAGATCCTCAATGACTGGCGGCGTGGCCCCGACCGGCGAGAGTTGGAAAGTCACCTTGCCGCTGCGACTCTCGTCGAGCCGGGGAAACTGCTTGCTGACCTCAGGCTTGATTCGGTCGAAATCCTTCGGAGCGAAGGCGGCCCGAGCTCTCACTCTGAAGTCAACAATTGCCTCAGTTATGGGAGCTTCACGAAGATGACGAGGCGTTGGCATCGCTTGATCCGTGTGTGGGCTGAATGCAAGCGCCTAGGCAGGGACACTATAGCCTTGGAGGCCCCAAGGTGCCATCAGCGCGGCAAGCGATCCCTCTCGCGTTGGCTGATTCGGCGTTCCTCGCTCAGCCCGAGGTTGCGACTACGGTGCCAGAACGTCGGCTCGCAGAATCGTCAAGAGGAAGTTACACTGCGTCCGGAATTCTAGCCTTCACCAGGTTTTTCCTAGCCTCCTACACGCCGCGGAGGTTTCACACGATGGGGCTGGTCACCCTTCAGCAGTTCCTCAACGCGGTTTCGGCATGTCCGGGCCCAACTGCGTTGCCAGCTGGCAACAACCCCGCGGGAGTGGTCTATGTGCCGTCGGCCATGGACGCCTTCGTCGCCCCAAACCTCTCCGATGCGGCGGACCTTCAAAACCCCGGCAATCCAACCGTCATCGTTATTTCCGCCGCTGGTGCTGTGGGAAAGACCACCCTCGCCAAAGAGATTGCACGTGCCAAGTCTGCGCCATTCTGGAACCTCGCAGTAGGTGGCCCAGTAGGCCAGAACTCGCTTCATGGCATGTTCGTCACAGCTTTCGGAGCTCAGGCGCTTCCGACCCTCTATCAACGTCTCGGCAGCGGCGATCTGTTTTTTGTTATCGACGCGCTTGATGAGGCTCGGGTCAAAGTGAATGAACAGGCGTTCGAGGCATTCATTCAAGACATTGCGTCCCAGGCGTCCACCGCGCCGGGGGTGGCCTTCATACTCTTTGGCAGAACCCAGATCGCCGAGACCACGTGGCTTCTCCTCGCAGATCGAGGCGTCAGAACGGCGCTCCACGTAATCGAGCCGTTTAATCGGGACCAGGCGAACACGTACATCGAGCGACGAATCCGAAGTGCGGGAGGACGCGGTGCCAAGCTGTTGGACGACCACCCAGCCCCCTTCGCAGAGGCCCGAGACCTTCTTTTCCGCCACCTCGAGAAGGCACTACAGCAAGGACCCAAGGCCGCTGCAGCGTTCTTGGGTTACGCGCCTGTCCTCGACTCGATGTCGGTGTTGCTAGGAGGGGAGTCAAACCTGAAACAGCTGATCGAACAGCTCCGCAAAGGACTCGCCGGAGCTAACGGGGCCGCACGAGGTGGCTACGCGGGCATCCTCGATCTAGTCGTGCGGCGGATTCTCGACCGCGAGCACGCTGAGAAGCTCGTGCAGATCCTAAAGCCAACGCTCGAACCACTCGCCGCAGCTCACGGGTGGTCTTCATGGGAGACTTTGTACACGCCCGATGAGCAATGCCGTCGACTGCTCGGGGTAATCCTCGGCATACAGGGGATCGACTTGCCCCTGTCCGCTCCAAGTCCCCTGAAGATCCAATACGAGAAGCAGCTCGCCACATGGCTCCCAGAGCATCCCTTCTTGAGGGACGGCCGAAACCCCGCCAACGCTGTGTTCGAATCGTACCTGTACGCCCGGGCTCTCCACAACGACTACGACGTGTGCTCAGTCGGAGTGGAACGCCGGCTCGCGGATCCGGCATACAAGCCGTCGGGCCTGTTCGCGGACTTCTACCTTCTCATGCACGCCGAGATAGGCGCGCCGGCCGTGCCACCTGCACACATTGGTTGGCTCTACGAAGCACTACTCTCAGCAGAAAGCGACACCTTCTTCGTTCGCTTCTCGCTTGAGGGGCCAGACCCCTTCGGACACGCGGAAATAGATGAGGTCGCCGAAGTGGACGGGGAGTTCACACTCTACACCCTGCCAGCACAAGTGGACACTGCCCCGACGGCTCGCTCAAGGGAGTTCACGACCAACCTTCGCCGCGATGATACGATCACGCTCAGTCGATACGTGCGCGACGCCTCGATTATCGTTCCGTGTGCGATCGCCCTAGGAAGCGCATCGCGCGAGTTCGAGATCGGCCCGGCGGTATTGATCTCCTGCCGCGAGCTGCGACTCTCGGCAGCTACGGTCGTCGTCGGCGGACGCACTCGGTCCAGGGCGATCGGCAGCGAAGAGTATGACGACACCGTTGTCCTAGAGGCCGTCGCCTTTAGCGGAACGGTAACCACACGCCCGGTGACCCACGTTCCGCTAAGGGTCAGTTGGCCCGGTGCAAATGTCTTTCCCTGGACTGACTTCTACGGAGCCATCGGAACTGAGCTCCCCGGTGACGTACGGCTTCACGAGGTGTTTCGACGCTTCAGGCGAATCGTCATGACTTTACGGTCGCACGGTCGTGGCGGGTGGGCGCGTTACCACAGAAAGATCGAGCACGCTCGCGTACTCAAGGGCGCACTAGGTGAGGCGCTCCTTAACCGGCTTCTCACCGACAGACTGCTCCGCTTGGAAAACGGATTCTATCACTGGGCGCCAGACACCGCCGCGAAACTGATTGGGGTCTCATGGTTGCAGCTCCGACAGGGCCACGCCAGCCCGACCCTGTCGGCATATCTGCAACAGTTTGTGACCGAGAACGCCTCGCTCTTCTGAATCGACGTCCGCACCTAGGCCGCTGCCCCTCCCGGCCTTCATGAGATGTCGAGCGGGCCCGCCAGTCGCGGAAAAAGGGTTCAAGAGACCTACGAGATTGTTTGCCGTTGTGTTTGCCGGTCCGTGTCTGCCGATGGGGTCCAAATCGGGTGGAGCAATGCCAGTGCCGGCGTACAAAACGAGGGGTCCGCATGGGACCCCTCGTTTTCTCAGTCCGCCGCACTCCACCCGGCCGATTAACATGTCCAGGAATATGTCCAACGCCTGCGGCCCTTCGTCTCACAGTTGCAACTAAAAGGCGAAACGCCCTGCACTGCACAATCTTACGGAGAGGCGCCGGTCGGAATCGAACCGACGAATAGAGGTTTTGCAGACCTCTGCCTTACCACTTGGCTACGGCGCCAGGTCATACAGGGCTTGAACTTACCGGGTCCGGGGCTGGAGGAGA
>JACXTT010003330.1_pt1 | contig 24852 bp, 19 predicted proteins | sample 9270951 | NCBI WGS metagenome assembly JACXTT01 (sample SAMN15532306, study PRJNA645909) | rock metagenome | isolation source: weathered quartz diorite | place: Puerto Rico | collected 2017-06-21
TTAACCGTCACGTCGAGTTATTCAATGATTTTCGTTTTAAGGAGCTCGATGTGGGGGTCTGAACCGGGAACGATTGCACACTTAAAGTTTTTTCGGTGAATACTGAACTGGCGGTCAAGCATCCGCCTGTCCGTAAACTCTAACAGACAGACTCCTCTCGAGGACGCCGCCGCCACCAGCGGCCCCAACGGGCTTTCAATCCAGGCCGTAACGATACAGTCCGCCGAGCGGCTGCGCCCGGGCGAAGATCCAAAGGTTTTGACGAAGGCATCCCTGAAGCCGCTGTGCGAGTCATATCCGTAGCCGAGGGCGACGTCATCCAGATCAGCTCCGCGTCGAATTCCTTCCAGGGATTTGCCTAGCCTGAGCCCGCGGCAGTAGGCCTGAAATGTCATACCGTAGTTTTTGTGGAAGTAGCGGCGCGCCCTGGACGGTTCGATTCCGCGCGAGCGTAGGTAAGAGTCCGGATATTTGGCCAAAGGTTCTTTGTCAATTTCCCTCATCAGCCGTGCTACCCACTCCGGAGCCTTTCCTCCAGCCTCGAGGGGCCGGCACCGCTTGCACGGCCTGTAACCCGCAAAGAGCGCCTCCCTCGCTGTCTTGTAAAAGGTCACGTTCTCTCTCAACGGCTTCCTTGCCGCACAGGAGGGTTTGCAAAATATCCCGGTCGTTCGCACCGCCATCAGAAATATCCCGTCGTAGGTGGCGTCCTTACTCCGGTACGCCCGCTCCATTTCCATCGTTGAAGGAATTTTATCCATTGTCCATTTAAAAATTCTGCGTTACTCTATGATAGGGGATAGGGAGGACAATTTCTACCGAAAAATGAACAGGGATTTCCCCTCTGTCCGGGTGATCGCCTCACTGACGCTGGGCCCGTGCGGATCCCGAGGCAATAAACATCAGGCCTAAAGCGTACTCCTCTATTTCAATTTTATCAACATATCTCCCGAGTATTCGCCACGGCTCCGGCTCCGGGCGGGGCGTCGTAGGGAATCCGAGAGTGGATACCAGGTACAGAAGGAGGGGGTTCATCAGTTTCCCGAGGCGGTCCGTCGAAGTTTTTGCCCCGAACGCGACTATCCGTGCTCCCTCCCTCACATGGGGGAAGATGTTCTTCAGAGCTTCTTCCGAAGCGTAGACGTCCGCCGCGGCGAACATGAGCAAACCGTCAAAGGTGCCGACAAGGCGCGCCTCTGCCGCCGACGCCCGGATGAGCTCCACGTTTTTCCAACCATTCTTCGCAACGCGTCTTTGCGCATTGATGATGACCTCCGGGCTGATTTCGACGCCCACGACCTGTCCCGCCTGTCCTACGCTCCCTACAAGATAGGGAAAGCATCCCCCGGGCCCGCACCCCATGTCGAGAACCCGGTTTCCCTCGCTCAGCCGAAGCAGGTCGACTGCTTTCCGGCGGACGGGTTTTATGAAGGAAAAATCAAAATCCGGGAAGGGTCTGATGAGCCGGGCAGTGTGCCGGAAGTAGCGCGGTGTCAGGTCTTCATAGGGCATTTCATGCTTCCCCGATGGTCTGTCGGCTCCGCTGCCTCTCCTCGCCTTTTGTCCGAAGCGCTGCTTCAGCCGTCAGCAGCTTCTTGAAACCGTCTGGGGCTACGAGTGGAGGGCAATGATCCTTGGATCGATATCCACATGAACCGGCTGAGTGGAACGATCGAGCAGGATTCCGGGAATCTCCGGGTGATTCTCACCCTCCGCGGGGTCGGCTATAAGATCGGCGACCCGGAGGTATAACCCCCAATGTCATACCGGGCCCTGAGTACCTCGGCCACCGTCCACGCCTGCGCGATGCAGCCCCTCGGCGTAAAGGGGGGATCCCCGTCAAAAATCTCGCTCATCGTCCCGAGGCCGCGCGCCGACAGGTGACGGGCCATGGGCTCAAGGAATTTCAGGGCTTTCTCCGGGTCCCTGTATACCCTGAGGTGGGCGAGGGCGAACGGTCCAAGGAGCCATCCCCACACCGTTCCCTGATGGTAAGCAGCGTCGCGGGCACGCTGATTCCCTTCATAATGACCGGCATATCGAGCGTCTTCCGGTGCAAGCGAGCGGAGCCCGTATGAGGTAAGTAGATGTTTTGCGCAGATGTCGACAACTCCCTTCCGCTGACTCTCTGTGAGCGCGCTCGACGGAAGGGAAACGGCAAAAATCTGGTTTGGCCTGAGAGATGTATCATCTCCATCCGGCCCGTCAATGACGTCGTAACAATACCCCGCGTCCGCTCGCCAGAATCTCTGAAATCCCGCCACTGCGATGGATGCCAGCGATTCGTACCCGTCAGCCCTTCCGATGTCCCGCGCCAGTCGCGACATCGTCACGAGTGCATTGCACCAGAGTGCGTTGATTTCAACCGGCTTTCCGATTCGAGGGGTGACCACCCACTCGCCTATTTTCGCGTCCATCCAGGTGAGCTGAACCCCCGGCTCCCCCGCGTAGAGCAACCCGTCGCCAGGGTCGACATGGATACCGTGCCGAGTGCCCTTCTGATGCCATGCAATGATATCCTCAAGCACGGGCCAGATCTCCCGCACAAGCCGCTCATCCTCTGTTTTTTCGTAATAGTACCTGACGGCCTCTATATACCATAACGTCGCATCGGCGGTGTTGTACTCGGGCGCCGTTCCCCCGTCAGGGAATTGGTTCGGCAGCATTCCCCGGTCGACGTAACGCGCGAATGTGCGGATGATCGAGCGGGCGATTTCCGGTCTCCCCGTCGCCAGCGTCAGCCCCGGAAGGCTCACCATCGTGTCCCGTCCCCAATCGCAGAACCAGTGGTATCCGGCGATGATGCTCTTCCCCTCCGGATCCTCCGGGGAAGGACGATCGACGATGAACTGGTCCGCGGCGATTCTCACGTGATCAATCCATGAGACGCTTTCGCCGTCACCCGGACCCGGGAGCAAGCCGCGCTCGTATCTCTTCCTCGCACCCAGCTCCGCCTCGCCGTCCAGAATGGGAACGCTCTCGAGCGACGCGACGAATGTGAAGGCGTCGCCCTCCGTAAGTCGCGCGCTGAATGTGCCCGCATGGAGATGGTCCTCCCGGTCGGGAAGGCCCCGGTACATCTCCTCTTTGTATTCGAAGTTGTAATACCATTCCCCGTTGGTCAGGACTTCCGCATTGTGCCCGAATAGGTAAAATGGCGTCGCCCCCTGGAACGCTTCCACACGGAGCCCGTGCTTCACGTCCCTTATGTCCATCCGCCAGTTTCCGGAATGCGTCTCACCGTGAAAGTCCCGGTAGTTCACCAGTATCTTGAGCGACAGGCCGATCGGCCCGCCCGCCCTCAAGACTTTGTACCGAACATACGTCGTGTTTTCCCCACGGTTCATCCAGATCCGCTTTTCAATGAGCACGTCCGACACGCCGAATGTCCAGACGGGGATCATGCCGTCAAGCCGGAACTGCTCGATGTTTTTATACCCCTCCGGGTCGATGTGCCCGCCTGCCCACCGGTTCGCATAAAGGGGATGCTCACGGCCCCCGTAGGAAAGTGTCTCATCCGCCTTAGCGACGAGGAGGGAGCGCCCGACAGGCGGCTTCAACGCGGCAACGAGCAATCCGTGATATCTGCGGGTGAGGGTGCCGGCAATCGTGCCCGACGCGTATCCCCCCCGACCGTTCGTGACAAGCCACTCACGGCTTTCGGCATCGGAGAGGTTGCCGCAGGTTTCCCTGCCGAATATGACGGCAGGGCCGATCTCGCCCGGGCCTCCATTGTGTTCGTGCGGTCCGGCCGTGATCCGTCCCGCTTCGGCGGAGAGTGGCGTTGTCATGGTGCCACCGCTTCTGCGCGGGCTGAGATCTCCGCTCCGGAATTTTCCCCCGGGGTGAGGGGCGCGACTTCCACGAAAACTTTTATTGTTCCCTTCCCGCGGGTAAGCAGGTCGATCATTTCACTAAAATTCTCCAGCCCTCGTACGGGATTTGTCAGGAGTCTCGAGAGCCAGCCCGGATACTGTAACTCTCCCTGCGAAAGGTCCTTCGCTCCCATCTCGAAGTATTCGCGGTTTGCATTGACGGTGCCGACCATGACTTTGTTGCCCAGAACAAAGTCGAGGTTGATCTTGTCAGCCGGGATTTCAAGCGTCTTTCCCCCTCCCGTGATGCTCGACAGAACCAGGACGCCGTTCTTCCCCAAGAATTCTGCCGCCTGGAACGCGACGGCCGAGCTTCCGGTGCCCTCGAAGATTATGTCGAAAGGCCCGTATGAGCCGGACGCTTCGCCGATTCCCATCCGGGCCGAAGACACATATGTCGCGCCGAGATCCTCGATCAGCTCGGAGTTGAGCATGGGACCATCCGTCTTTCCGAATGTCACGACGTCCAGCCCCCTGAGTCGCAGGATGAGCGTCGCCAGCAATCCCAGCGTGCCGGACCCCATCACGGCCCCCTTCCGCGGTCTCCAAACCCGCAGGCGTCTCTGGATCTCATACGCCTGCGCGATTCCCTTCCCCGCCACGCTCATGGGCTCCATCAGAACCCCGATGTGCTTCAGTCCCTGAGGCACCCTTACGATGTACTCGGGGGCGTCGACATAGTATTCGGCCAAAAATCCGTGCCGAAGGTTTATGCCCCGCTCGTAGTATGTATCATCCGTCGTCATGTCGTATGTGCCGATTTGGTCGTACACGGAATTCCCCGGCCGCCGTACTGTCGCCACGACGTAATCCCCCGGGGAAAGCTCGCCGACATTCTTTCCCACTTCTTCCACAATGCCGAACGATTCATGGCCCGTGATGAGATAGTCGGATCCCGGCGGCGCCGCGCCGTATTCCGCCGCGTTGATTTCTTTGTCCGTCCCGTCGACGCCCACCCTCAAAACTTTCACCAGAACGCCCCGGCCGCCAGGGATTTCGTCGAGCGTCGGTTTCGGCACCTCGCGCATGTGGATCGAATTCGGCTTCCCGGGTATGACAGCAACAGCTTTCATGATACCGTCTCCTCAGGCAGGGCTGTTTTCGTCCGCACGCGGCCTTTTTCCACGCTGACCGACCTGGGTTGCAGGAGTTTTGCAACGAGGCCCGTCCATCCGGTCTGGTGAGACGCTCCCACTCCGGCCCCCGTATCGCCATTGAAGTATTCGTGGAACGGGATATAGTCCCGGAAATGGACATCGCTCTGCATTTTCTGATTTTTTCCGAAGACCGGACGCTCTCCACGCCCGTTCCGGAGGAATATTCTGGTGAGCCTCAATGAGAGCTCGTTCGCCGCCTCCTCGATCGTGATGAACGTCCCCGATCCGGTCGGGCATTCGATCTTGAAGTCGTCGCCGTAATAATGATGAAATTTCTGGAGCGATTCGATGATGAGGAAGTTTACCGGGAACCATATGGGGCCCCGCCAGTTCGAATTGCCTCCGAACAGGGTGCTCGTCGATTCGGCCGGCTGGTAATCGACCGTCAGGGGGTTGCCGTTTGCATGGAAGACGTACGGATTGTCCCTGTGATACCGCGATAAGGCCCTGATTCCATAATCCGACAGGAATTCGGTCTCGTCGAGCATTCGGCGCAAAATGCGCTTCATCCTGTGGCCGCGAAGCAGCGACAGCAGTCTTCTCTCGCCCATCCCCGGCTCCCGCCATCGGGATATGAGCGCCGCCAGATCCGGCCGGTAATGACAGAACCACTCGAGGCGGCGCTTGAACTCCGGCACGCTGTCGAGAAGCTCCGGCTCCAGGGTTTCCACCGCGAACAACGGTATCAATCCTACCATCGAACGGACTTTCAGGGGCGTCAGCCCGTGGGGCGTGTGGAGGACGTCGTAGAAAAATTCATCCCCGGAATCCCACAGGTCGATTCCCTCTCCGCCGATGTTCGCCATCGCCCCGGCGATGTAGAGGAAATGCTCGAAGAATTTTGTTCCGAGATCCTGATAGATGGGTTTCGTCCGCGCAAGTTCAAGGGAAATCCTGAGCATGTTGAGTGAGTACATCGCCATCCAGCTCGTGCCGTCCGCCTGCTCGATGTGCCCTCCCGTGGGAAGAACCGAACTCCGGTCGAAGACGCCGATATTGTCGAGGCCCAAAAACCCTCCCTGAAAGATGTTCCTTCCCTCTTCGTCCTTCCGGTTTACCCACCAGGTGAAATTCAAAAGGAGTTTGTGAAATACCCCTTCGAGAAAATCGGTGTCCGGTTTTCCCGAGATTTTTGAGTCGATTTTGTAGACGCGCCACGCCGCCCAGGCATGCACGGGCGGGTTGACATCCGAAAACGACCATTCGTAGGCCGGTAGCTGCCCGTTCGGATGCATGTACCATTCCCGGGTCAATAGAACGAGCTGCTCCTTGGCAAAGTCGGGATCGATCGTGGCGATCGGTATGGTGTGAAACGCGAGATCCCACGCCGCATACCATGGGTATTCCCACTTGTCCGGCATGGAGATGATCTCCGCGTTGTTGAGGTGAGTCCATCCGCTGTTTCTTCCGCGAAGCCGTTCCGCCGGCGGCGGAGGCTGCCCCGGATCGCCCCGCAGCCACTGCGGGACGTCATAATAATAAAACTGCTTCGACCACATCATCCCGCCGAAGGCCTGACGCTGCACATTTCTCGCATCGCTCTCCCTGATCCCGCCTTGTATCTCGGCGTAAAACAAATCCGCCTCCAGGTTCCTCGTCCCGAAAATCTCGCCGAAGGTGGAAAACGGAGCAGTGTCCTGCATGTCGCTCAGCCTTAGTCTCAGGGTGACCCATCCGCCCCCCGGCACCGACCGCACGTAATGCGCCGCCGCCTTCGTCCCCTTCCTTACCGGGTTCACCGATTCCTTCCTGCCGTGAACGATGTAGTCGTTGATCGCATCCTTGGGGAATGACCGCGTATGATTGAGCCCGTAGAGACGCATGAAGTTCGTCTCGTTTTCGCAGAAAAGCAGCTCGTCCGCCCCTTCACAGTAGAGCCACCTCTTGCCGAGCTCCCTGTGATCGATTTCTACTGCCTTCTCGGCATGGCCGGAAAGCCCCGGCTTGTACGGGTCGTACCCCCATGACCATGTGTTCCGGAACCAGATCTGCGGAACGATGTGAATGTCTGCATCCTCGGGCCCGCGGTTGTGTACGGTTATTCTGATGAGGATGTCCTCCGGAGTGGCCTTGGCGTACTCGACAAAAATGTCGAAATATCTGTCGTCATTGAACACCCCGGTGTCCAGCAGCTCGAACTCCGGATCCTGTTTCCCCAAGCGACGGTTTTCCTCAAGAAGCCGTGCATACGGGAACTCCGACTGGGGGTATTTGTACAGCATTTTCATGTATGAGTGGGTCGGTGTGCTGTCCAGATAGTAGTAGAGTTCCTTGACGTCCTCCCCATGGTTTCCCTCGTTCCCGGTCAGTCCGAACATTCTCTCCTTGAGGATCGCGTCCTTCCCGTTCCAGAGCGCGAGCGAGAAGCAGATTGACTGAGCCTCGTCGCTGATGCCAGCGATACCCTCTTCGCCCCATCTGTAGGCCTTGCTCCGGGCCATGTCGTGAGACGTATATTCCCAGGCCGTCCCGCCGGGGCTGTAATCTTCCCGCACCGTGCCCCATTGGCGCTCGGTGAGATACGGCCCCCACCTCTTCCAGTTTGCCCTCCCCGATTTGGCCTCCTTCAACCGCTTTCGCTCTTCTGTCATGGTTGTTCTCCCGTGAGAGTTAGATTAGCGTTTTTTCGGACCCGTCGACAGGGACAGCAATATTACCCCCGCCGGGATGGACGTGCGAGACGGTAGGGGCACGATGGGTCGCGAATTGGACCAGGTCTTTCGAGAAGAATACGTCGAGCGTCCAATCGAGTGTGACGCGGAGGCGCTTTTCAGCCCGCGGCAGCTTGCTCAGATAGATTGTCCGCCATAACCACCACGCAATAAAACCGTGAAAATTTATGCCGAGTATACGGGCAACGCCCGTCCTCCTCCCGATGGACGCAAGGAGCCCGATGCTCTTGAACCTGAACGGCCTCTTGCGCCCTCCCCGGATGGTCGCAGCGATGTTCCGCGCAAGGACCCTCCCCTCGCGAAGCGCATGCTGGGCCGTCGGTGGGTAGGGGGCCCCCGTGTCGGGATCGGGTATGATCGCACAGTCCCCCAGCGCCCATACGCCCGGCCACCCCTCGACTTCGAGATACCCGTTCACATGCATTTTGCCCGCAGCGCCCGCGCACGGAAGTGTCGTCATGAGCGGATTCGGCGACGTTCCCGCCGTCCACACGAGGCTCCGTGATTTGATCGAGCTTCCATTATTGAGATGCACGCCGTGATCATCGATCTTCGTTACCCGGGTCTTCGTAAGAATCTCCACGTTTCTTTCCCTTAAAACTTTCCGCGCATACCGGCCGAGTTCCCCGCCAAGCTCCGGCAGGATTTCTTCGCCGGAATGGACGAGGACGACGCGTATGTTTTTCTCATTGAGATGCGGGTAGAATCTCACGGCGGCCCTGAGGAAATCGTTGATGCCCGCCACGGTCTCGACCCCCGCGAACCCTCCGCCAGCAACGACGAACGTCAGGAGCTCGTCCCGCTCCTCCCCCGCACATTCGAAGTCCGCCTGCTCCATGTGCTCGATGAGCCTGTTGCGAAGCATGATGGCGTCGCCGATTGTCTTGATGGTCAAGGCCCGCTCCGCAAGCCCCGGGATTTTGTAGAAATTCGTGATTGTGCCCAGGGCCAATACCAGATGATCGTAACGCAACACGTGCGTGTGCCGCTCCTCCCCGTGCGAAACTGTCACCGTCCTTCCCACAAGATCGACCGCGTCGACCGGACCCTTGAAGAACTGGACCTTCTTCAACATTTTCCGTATGGGGTTCACGATGTTCGACGCATCCAGATCGCTCGCCGCCACCTCATGCAACATCGGGGTAAAGAGGAAGAAGTTGTCCTTGTTGACCATGAGGATTTCGACGTTGTCGTCCCCCGCCAGGGATCTCTCGAGTTCGAGCGCGGCGTAGATTCCCCCAAAACCTCCGCCGAGTATGATGATTTTTGTTTTTTTCTGTTCCACGCCTGCCAGTTCTCCTCCCCGCGATCAGCGGCCCCTTCCGATGGTTTTCATGATATGCCCCTCCGGATTGATGCCCTCCGGCGACGTCTGCCAGTGGGCGATGTCGTTGCGTTTCAGGTCAGGAAGCGCCGGGCGACCGTCCCGCAGATGTTCGTACTTCAGGAATCCAATTTCGAAATGCTCGTGCTCCGGAGCCCAGACCTCCCGGTCCGATGTTTTTTTGGGATTCAATACTCGGGAATAAAGATCGGCCGAGCGGTCCATGTCCGGTACCGTCATGCCGATTGCCTCCACACTAATGCCGTCCCCCCAAGGTCCTTGAGTGGTTTCCAAGAAAAATGCCGACCATGTTGGCTGCATATATTCAGGGACGATTCATGCCCTCACTCCCTTCATGACGGATTCGGGTTGCCTCGCCCCCAACCGCTGCTTCAGATGCTCCCCCACCCGCAACGCATTCGCCATGATCGTCAGGGCCGGATTAACGGCCCCGCTCGACGGGAAGAAACTGGCATCGACAATGTACAGATTTTCTACATCATGTGCCCTGCAATTGCGGTCCAGGGCCGACGTGTTTGGGTCGTTACCAAACCGAATGGTCCCGTTCTGATGGGCTACCCCCGCCAGCGGGATCCGCTGGCCGATGTACAGGTTTCTTGAAAAAAGCCCCTGATGGCACCCTTTTCCATGTATTTCACAGGATGTCTGCTTCATGAGCTCCTTCAGCCTGGAGGTGAGCCTCCGGTGACCCTCCTCGTTGTTGGGCAGGTACGCCAGACGGATCTTCCCGTCCCTGTCGACCGTGACCCTGTTCTCAGGATCCGGCAGATCCTCCGACGTCAGCCAGAAATCAAGCGAATGCTTTGCCATCAGCTCCAGGGTCCACCCCGGCGCAATGGCCGGTGCGCCGGCGGAGAGCGTGTCCGCATCCAGCTTGCCGACGAATGAGATGTGTCCCATCGGATAATTCCACTCGGGGGATTTCAGGTAGAAGTCGTTGAGGGCAAGCGTTTTCTGAAAAATTGTCGGATTAGGACACTTCGATACCGCCATCAAAATCGAGTTTACGTGCCCCATGTAGTGACGGCCAACGACCCCGGAACTGTTCGCGAGGCCCCGCGGGTGCTTCTCGCTTTCAGAGCGCAAGAGGAGCGCCGCTGAATTTATGGCACCGCACGAGACAACCACGATGTCCGCCGAATATGTTTCCTTCACATCGCCCCGCTCGACATGGATTTTTGAAATCTCACGGCCCGAACTGTCGGTCTCCAGCCGGCTGACGTAACTGTCAGTCAACAGGGTGACGTTGGGATACCCGATGGCGGGGTCGACACAGATTGTCTGGGCGTCCGATTTTGCGCCGACGAGGCACGGATGCCCGTCGCAAGTGTTACATCGTATGCATTTACTGCGAACGGGATTTGTCTCGTCGATTCTGATTCCCAGGGGCACATGGAAAGGCCTGCACCCCGCCCGCTGAAAGTCCTCCCCAAGTCGCTCGATCCGGGGCTCGTGACTGACCGCCGGGTAAAGGTAGGGAGCGCTCGCCCACGGCTCCGTCGGATCGGCCCCCCGCTCTCCATGAACCTCGTAAAGGTGCTCTGCCCGGGTGTAGAACGGCTCGAGCTCGTCGTAGGAGATCGGCCACGAGGGGGAGATGCCGCCGTGATGCCGCAGCTCGCCAAAATCCTCTTTGCGCAGCCGGAAAAGCGCCGCTCCGTAGAATTTGGTATTGCCCCCCACGTAATAGTTGGTGTGAGGATGGAGGACCCTCCCGTCCCGGTCGCGCCATTCTTCTTTTGTGCTGTACCTCCCTTCGACGTTGACAGCCCGGGTGCTCCAGTTGTCCTTCTCGCGAGGTACATAGCCGCCCCGTTCAAGGAGCAGAATTCTCTTCCCGGTGGGCGCAAGCGCATACGCCAGCGTCCCGCCCCCCGCTCCCGTCCCGATGATGATGACGTCGTAATGGTTCTCGCGATTCATGACCATTTCTCCTTACACCGCGTTCTGAGAATTAGACTCCGGCGCGAGCGGTGCCGTGCCGAAGTTGACTCCGAAGCGCCTGCACCAGACGGTCACGGCCCGGTATTTTCCGACATTCATGCTTTTCATGATATCAGATGTTGCCATAAAAATCTCCTAGCCAGGTGCTTATTCCTCGCGCATCGATCCGCAGAAGATGCACCGTTTGTTGTTGTGATGGTGAAGCTTTGCACAGAATTTCTTTGCGCGATGAATTTCCCCCGCCAGGAGCATGCCCAGCGGCGGAGCCGTGCAGTACACCCAGAATGCAGTCCATACGCGGGCCGGCACGGCGGAGGCGAACGTGCGCGCAGGGTTCATGCTCATGCCGGACAGGGGCGACTCAAAGGTGATGTAGAGCGCAATGAGTACGCCCGCGAATACCCCCGTCCACCGCCCGAGCCGGGGATCACTGGTACTCCTCAGGATAACGGACATGAGGATGAATGAAATGGCCAGTTCAGAGATGAACGCTCCCCGCGATCCCTCATTCCCCGGCACGGTGACCGCGTAGTTGACTTCCGGTACGGTGATCGCATGGCCGAGAAGTAGGCTGGCCAGGAGGATCCCGGCCGTCCCCCCAGTAAACTGGAACAAGGCGTAAAAAAACGCGTCCCACCCTCTCACTTTTCCCAGCCGGTAATAGGTGAGAGTCACCGCCGGATTCATGTGGGCTCCCGATTGCCTGCCCCACGGTGAATAGATGATGCCCACGGCCGTGAGCCCCATCGCCGCTCCCATGATGATCCGCCGCGTGAATGCGTCCCCGATCCAGCCGCGTACCGCCGACCCGGGGTTCTCAAGAAGAGTCGTAAAGAAGCCCGCGGAGAGCATGAACAGGCCCAGCGCCGCCCCCTCCATCAGATATTCCGGCCAGTGTTTTCGAAAAATACCGCCCATGCTATTCGTCCAAAGGTCTCATTATTTTTCCCAGCGCGGATTGCTGCACTCCCCACCCTCCTCCAACCCCATCCAGTGACTATCTTCCTGTTCGAATTTTCTTAACGAAAAGGGAGCCCTTCGATTTCTTCGAGATCGAATCGGAGAATCCCCGCCCGACGAATCGGCTGTACTCACCCTCCCCGGGAAAACGGGTTTTCTCTCAGTTCTCACCCTGGTTGATGATCGATTGGATGATTCTTTCCGTTGCCCTGTAGTCGCCTTCCCCGATGTGGACATGCCGTATGATGCCTTTCTGGTCGATGATGTACATCGCAGGCCAATATCTCTGGTGGTACGCATCCCACGTGGAGTAGTCATTATCGGTGACGACAGGATAGGTTATGTTCAGCTTCTTAACATTGCTCCTCACGTTCGAAAGCACTTTTTCGTGGTCGAATTCCGGCGTGTGGACTCCGATGATGACGAGTTTATTTCCAAATATTCGGGCCCACTCGTTGACGGTGGGAATCGTGTGCAGGCAGTTGATGCACCCATATGTCCAGAATTCCAGGAGTACGGGCTTGCCCCGGAGCTTCGAGAGGGTGAGTGGCTTCGCGTTGATCCATTCCCCGCCGGAGAGTTCGGGAGCAACCCGTCCTACCAACGCTCGATCTTCCTGGGCCCCGGTGCGCGATATCGCCAGCGTTGCAAGGATGGTCAAAATAAAGAGAGTTTTGATTCTCATACGCTTCACCTTGTCGGTTTCGTCCTGCGTTGAATAATAAATGATTACCAACGGGTCACAATCTTAGTGTATCAAGATGGACTCTCCAAACCTTCCGTCCCGTCGGGTCCAGCTGAGTCTTACAGGGAGCCTCACGCACATGGTCGATTGCGAGTTCTCCCCGAACTGAGTATATTCCACACGTGATTCCCGCCCCTCGTATGCGATGTCAGGGGCGTGGGAGGGGGCTAAAATCCCCCGGAATCAAAACGGGATGTAGCGCAGCCCGGTTAGCGCGCCTGCCTTGGGCGCAGGAGGTCGCGAGTTCGAATCTCGCCATCCCGACGACTTTCCCCCAGGTGCTGTAACGACCATCGGGGGCTTCATTATACTTCGGACAACAATTATGAGGCCTATCATCGTTCTGTTTTGCCTTGACATCCTACGATCCGTCTCTCCGTCCCAATCCGCCGGAATTGAAAAGCCTCAGGCCTCGAGCGATAGCCTCGCCCACGCCAAGATGGTAAAGGATTCCCTCCGAACGGAAAAACTTCTTTCAGTCGCTCAATACCCCCTGATTAAGGGGGGACGGAGGACAGCCGTCATTCCTGTTGCCGATCCTGCCGAAGTTCCTGACCCGAAGAGCGAATACAAGTTGTTGTTCGAAGTTACAACGAAAAATCCCGATTCGCTATCGGCGGAGTTTAATCAGAGTCTTGATGAGGTCGCCAGGGTCCTCAATATGCATATTGCTTCCGGCATCCCTCTCAAGAACATTTCTCCCGTCTTGGTCGTGCATGGCTCCGGTATCGAGGTGCTCCTGAATAACGAATTTTATAGGAAAAAGCATGCCGTCGATAATCCCAACGTCAAGATGATCCAGGATCTGCAGAAGGCGGGGACGCGCATCATCGTCTGCGGCCAGGCCATGGCCTGGCGCGATGTGACGAAGGATCAGCTCCTGCCGGATGTGAAGATTACTCTCTCGGCGCAGACTGTCCTGTCAAGTTACCAGTCCCAGGGGTTCATTCTCTATTCGATTAAGCCGGATCACTAGGCAGCCGGTCTCCCTTCCCGGTTAAACTCGGAGCCCTGCTCTGCGTATAATACATAAACCACCACATAATCAGAGGAATTCCCCATGGATCAACAGAAGGTAGACATGTTTTTGATGACCGCCGCCAAGTACTTCGAATCATATCAGCTGGCCGCGCTTCGCGAACATCTGCTGAAACTGGACGATTCCAAATTGATCCAGGTGCAGGGCGTCAATCTGAAGGATCCCATCACGATGCTTGTCGTCTCGCTCATCGGAGGACATTTCGGCGTCGATCGCTTCATTCTCGGAGAGGTCGGGCTCGGAATCGCCAAGCTGCTTACCTGCGGCGGTCTGGGGATCTGGACGGTCGTGGACTGGTTCCTCATCATGAAGAAGACCCGGGAAATTAATATGCAACGCATCCAGTTGGTGCTCTACTAGATGAATCCGAGGGTCTTTCGGTTTCTCACCGCCTCGATGGTTGCAGGCTACGCATGGCTGGCCCTGCATGCCGGGAATTTTTCGGTTCCCACACCGTGCCTGTTCAAGCTTGCAACCGGGCTTCCCTGCCCGGCCTGCGGGACGACGCGGTCGGTTATTCTGCTCCTGGCCGGGCACCCGAAAGAGGCCTTTTTCATGAATCCGCTGGGAATATTTTTCGCTCCGGCGCTGGCGATCACCCCTCTGTGGCTCGTCTATGATTGGCTGAGAAAATCAGCCACACTCTCTATTTTCGTCGCGCGACTCGAGAGGAATATTCTGATCAACCGATGGGTGGCGGTCTCATGCGCAACGATTCTTCTTCTCAACTGGGGCTGGAATATCGCCAAAGGTCTGTAAGCGGTCGCGACCGACCGGCACGCGCCGACACAATCACCGCCTTCCCGCGTCGACCCGCAGGTCTCTCCCCGCGAAACTTCGCTCATTGAGTTTTTCCCCCTTTATTGGTACTTTTAATCCCGATGATCGGTCAGATTGTATCACATTATAAAATTCTCGAAAAACTCGGCGAGGGAGGGATGGGGGTTGTCTATAAGGCCGAGGATCTTAAGCTCAAGCGCATCGTCGCCCTGAAGTTTCTCCCCCCAGGCGTTCAGATCTCCCAGGATCTCGCACGATTTCAACAGGAGGCTGAGGCCATTTCCTCACTGAATCATCCCAACATCGCTACCATTTACGAGGTCGACGATGCAGGGGGAAAGAAATTCCTTGCCCTGGAGTTTATCCCCGGCGGTACCCTTAAATCGAAACTGGAATCATTGAAGGCCGATAATAAGGCTCTCCCCATTCCCGATGTGCTCACCTACGGAATTCAGGTCGCAGACGCGCTCGCGCACGCTCACCGCCATCAGATCATTCATCGCGATATCAAGTCGGATAATGTGATGCTGACCGAGGGGGATGCTGTCAAGCTCACCGATTTTGGATTGGCAAAGGGGAAGGGCGCGGTTCAATTGACGAGGGCGGGCAGCACGATCGGAACTCTCGGTTATGTGGCGCCGGAACAGCTGATCGGCGAGGATGTCGACCACAGGGCCGATCTGTTCTCCCTCGGCGCCGTGCTGTACGAAATCGCCACTTCGCGGATGCCTTTCCGCGGCGAACATGAGGCTGCCCTCACCTACTCTATCGCAAATGAGGACCCGATTCCTCCCCGGTCGCTGCGCCCGGATATTCCTCCCCCGCTCGAAGATATTGTGATAAAATGTCTCGAAAAAGACCGGTCACGGCGGTATCAGTCTGCCGATGAGATCGCCGCCGATCTCCGGAAGCTGCAACAGGGCGACCTGAGAAGGGTCAAAAGGGTTCGGCATATCCCACGAAAACTGGTGTGGGGGATCGCCTCAGTTGGGATCGTCGCGGCCCTCTACTTTTTGCTGCCTTTTTCCCGCCCGGTAAAGGCCGATAACTCCAAGACGGTGGCCGTGCTCCCCTTTGCGAACCTCAGCGGATCTCCCGACGACGAGTATTTCAGCGACGGGATGACCGAAGATATCATGACCCAGCTCTCCAAGATAGGCGATCTCAAGGTCATCTCGCGCACCTCCGTGATGCAGTACAAGGGGACCAGGAAGACAGGGACGGAAATCGGAAGAGATCTCAAGGCCGGAGTCATCCTCGAAGGGAGCGTACGCCGCGCCGGAGATCAAGTCAGGGTGACCGCCCAGCTGATCGACGCGGCGACCGATGAAAATCTCTGGGCGGAAAATTATGACAGGGAATTCAAACAGGTTTTTGCGATCCAGTCGGAGATTGCACAAAAAATCGCTGCAGCCCTCCATGCCAGGCTCTCCCCGCTGGAGAAACAACGGATCGACCGCCCGGTGACCTCGAATCCCGATGCTTATAATCTGCTCCTCCGCGGAAGATACCTTACCGACCGGGGTGACCGCGAAGGGGTCGCAAAATCGATCGATCTGTTCAACCAGGCGATCGCCACCTACCCAGGGGACGCGCGCCTCTGGGCCTCCCTGGGCGATGCATATCGCATCCAGGCGGATTTCGGATTTGCCGAAATCAGGGAGGGCTACGAAAAAGCACGCCAGGCCGCACAGAAGGCGGTTTCCCTCGATGAGAATCTCGCAAACGGCCACGCGGTCCTTGCCGCCTCGATGAAGAGTCTCGATTGGAACTGGTCAGGCGCAGATGCAGAATACCGCAAAGCGCTTGATCTTGAACCCGGGAATGCGAGTACGATCAACGGGATAGCCTCGCTCGCGTCGACACTCGGAAAATTTGATGAGGCTGTTTCGTTGCAGCGAAAGGCAATCGAGCTTGACCCTGTGCAGCCGCTCTTTTACTGGTCTCTGGGCGTTATGTACCTGAACTCAAACCGGTTCGACGAGTCCATCGGCGCGTTCCGGAAGATTCTCGAGCTTAATCCGAATTATCCCTTCACACACGTTTATATTGGCGATCTCCATCTGCTCCGGGGTCACCCCGATAGCGCCTTCGCCGAATATGCCCTGGAGAAGGAAGAATTATACCGGCTTACCGGTCTTGCCATGGCTTACTATGCGACGGGACGAATGAAAGAAGCAGACAACGCCCTCGCGAAGTGTATTCAAGAGTACCAGACCGTGGTGGCGTACCAGATCGCCGAGATCTATGCCTTCCGCGGGGATGGCGATGCCGCGATGGAATGGCTGAACAGGGCATATACGCTGCGCGACGGCGGACTGACTATCATGAAGGGGGATCCGCTTTTGAAAAAAATCGAAAAGGATCCCCGGTTTGTCGCCTTCTTGCAGAAAATGAACCTTCCCCCATGAAGGTTCTCAAGTTCGGCGGATCGTCCCTTTCCTCCCCCGAACGGATCCGGGCAGCAGGCCGCATCGTCTTCAGCTCGGCACGCAAGGAACAGACGGTTGTCGTGGTCTCGGCGTTCCAGGGGGTGACGGACCAGCTTATTGAGACCGCCCGCCTCGCCGCTGCAGGCGATCGTACCTATCAGAATCTTTCCCTCGACCTCGCCAAACTCCACCGTGCAGCTTTTGCCGCTCTCCTGGGAAAGCCGGCGGCCCGGCGGGCCGCACGCCGGCTCCAATCGATTTTTAATGAACTGCAGGATGTCCTGCAGGGGGTATTTCTATTAAAAGACTCCCCTCCACGGGCGCTCGATCTCGTCGCAAGCTTTGGGGAGCGTTTTTCTGCATTTATCGTAGCCGAGTATTTTGGCCTTAAACGTGCGTCAATCTACGCCGATGCCCGCGACTTCCTCGTCACCGATGACCAGTTCACTCACGCGTCGGTGCTTTTCGACAGGACGAATCCGAAGACGAGGTCGTATTTTCATAAGCTATGGGGCTCGCGGACCCGGAAGATTCCGGTCGTGACTGGTTTCATCGCATCCACCGAGGACGGCCGCACGACGACGATCGGTCGAAACGGCTCCGATTATACGGCGTCGATTATCGCCGCAGCCCTCGGCGCTTCCCTCATTGAGATATGGACCGACGTGGATGGGGTCTATACCGCCGACCCCCGCGCAGTCTCTTCCGCCTTCACGCTCGGCAACCTTTCCTACGAGGAGGCGATGGAGCTGTCGTATTTCGGCGCAAAGGTGCTGCATCCGGCCACGATCGCCCCCGCCGTCGCCCGGAATATTCCGGTTTTGATCAAAAACTCCCTCAACCCCCGCTCCCCCGGCACGCTGATATCCAAAAAATCCGGAACGGGGGTCGCGAAAGGTATAACCTCCGTCGATGACGTCACTCTGTTCACTCTCCGCGGAATGAGCATGGTGGGAGTCCCCGGCACCGCAGAGAGGTTATTCCGCTCGCTCGCCTCGGAACGGGTGAATGTGATTCTGATTTCCCAGGCCTCGTCGGAGCATACAATCTGCTTTGCCGTCCGCGGCGCCGATGCAGGCCGGGCCCGGAAAGCCGTCCATCATGAGTTCCGGTCCGAACTGCATCAGAATCTTACGTCCCTCGATGAGAGACGCGATCAGACCGTCATCGCAATCGTCGGTGAAGGGATGAGGGGTAAACCGGGAGTCGCGGGGAGCGTCTTTCAGTCGATGGGACGAAACCACATCAATATCAATGCGATCGCCCAGGGGGCCTCGGAACTGAATATCTCGTTTGTCACCGATTCGGCTGAAAGCCCGCGCGCCGTGAATGTGATACACCAGGCTTTCTTCGAAAAAAAGAAGCGCCTCGCACTCTTTGTCATCGGCACCGGAAATATCGGCTCTGCCCTTCTCGGACAGCTCCGGCAGCAACACTCCTACCTCTCTTCCCAGGGGTTCGACGTCCGTGTCTGCGGCATCGCCAACAGCAAGGTTGTGATTCTCCATGAAGACGGACTCAATCTCTCCCGCTGGCGGGAGGAGCTCACCCGCAGCAATCACGCGTTCCGCCCGCTCTCTCTCGCCCATAGCGTTTCTCTGATGCAGCTGGGCAACATGGCTCTCGTCGATTGCACGGCCAGCCCGGGCGTCGTCGCCGCATACCCCGATTTTGTCCGGGCTAATATGCATATCATCACGCCCAATAAGAAGGCGAATGTTCTTCCGTGGGCCGAATACAACCGCCTGATGGACCTTGTCGGGGAACGGCAGAAGCATTTTCTCTATGAAGCCAACGTGGGGGCAGGGCTGCCGATTATCTCGACCCTGCACGATCTCGTCGCCAGCGGCGACCGTATCCTGAAGATCGAAGGTATCCTTTCCGGCACGCTCAGCTACCTTTTCAATGGGTTCAACGCCGAAAGACCGTTCAGCCAGCTGGTCCGGGATGCCCATGACAAGGGTCTTACTGAGCCGGATCCGCGGGAGGATCTGTCCGGCGCGGATGTGGCGAGAAAACTTCTGATTCTCTCCCGGCAACTCGGATCAAAGCTTGAATTAAGAGACGTGAAGGTCGAGAATCTTGTGCCCCGGGATCTTCGCCCCGGCAATTTTTCCGAAAAATTCTATGACCGGTTCGCCCGCCATGATCCGAGGATGAAACGCCGGGCTGAAAAGGCCCGTGTCCGCGGTAAGGTTCTCCGCTATGTCGGAACCCTTTCAGGCAAAAAAGCCCGCGCGGGCCTCCAGGAAGTAAGTTCCCGCCACCCGCTCGCCTCGGCGAGGGGAAGCGATAATATTATCGCCTTCACGACCGAGCGCTACCACACGACCCCGCTTGTCGTACAAGGGCCCGGTGCGGGCGCGGATGTGACCGCGATGGGGGTGTTTTCCGACTTGCTGAAATTGCTTCACTACCTGCCGTCCTGATGAATCCGCGCAGCGTGCGGGTCTACGCTCCCGCGAGTATTTCAAATATCGGCCCCTGCTTCGATGTGCTCGGGCTCGCTATCAACAGGCCGGGCGACTTTGCCACCGCCCGCCGGATCCCGGAGAAAGGGGTCCGGTTTACCCTCCGCAGCTCCTATGCGGGAATTCCTGACTCCGCCCGTGAAAATGTCGCAGGCCACGTCGCCTCGCTCATGATCAAAGTGCTGAAACCCCGTTTCGGCCTCGATCTCACTCTCGAGAAAAGGATGCCCCCCGGCTCGGGGCTTGGAAGTTCCGGCGCCAGCAGCGTCGCCGCTGCCATGGCCGTGAATTGTCTTTTGCCTGAACCTCTGCCGAAAGAGGATCTTCTTCCATTCGTTGTGGAAGGGGAGAGGCTTGCGTCAGGAAGCCCCCACGCCGATAATGTCGCCCCCTCGCTCCTCGGCGGCCTCTGCCTTGTCCGTTACGACCCGCTGAACGTGACTCAAATTCCGGTAAAAAAATCCCCCGTCTGGGTTGTCGTCCATCCGCATGTCGTCGTCCACACGCGGATGAGCCGCGCGGCCCTCCCGAAATCGGTCCCGCTTCATTCTGCTGTCCGCCAGTGGGGGAATGTGGCCGGGGTGATCGCGGGGTTTCTTACCGGTGATTTCACCTTGCTCGGCATGTCGATCGAGGACGGAATCGTGGAGCCGGTGCGGGCACGGTTTATCCCAGGGTTCACTGACGTGCGCCGGGCCGCCCTCTCCGCCGGAGCCTTCGGATGCTCAATTTCAGGCTCAGGACCCTCGGTGTTCGCAGTCGCCGGAAATCTTAGCGCGGGGAGAACGATTGCCCGTGCCATGGCCCGGGAGTTCCGCAAACACGTCGACGGCCCCTGCGATAGTTTTGTCTCCCGCATGAACCGGGAGGGGGCGCGGGTGATCTGGATGAAGAACCGGTGAACTTCGTCAGCACGAACGGGAAAAGTCCCGCTGTCACGTTCGAGGAGGCAGTTTTACGGGGCACCGCACCCGACGGCGGACTCTATGTTCCGGAAAAAATCCCACCGCTCCCTCCGCGGTATTGTCAGTCATTTTCGGGAGAATCTCTTCATGAGGTGGGGCTCGATGTGCTGTCGCTTTTCATCAAGGACATTTCAAGCGAAGATCTTGCCGAGATAATCAACCGCGCGTGGGATTTCCCCACTCCCGTCAGCCGCCTTGATAAAAATCTGTTCCTCCTGGAGCTTTTTCATGGCCCTACCCTTGCTTTCAAAGATGTTGGGGCACGATTCATGGCGGGGGTGCTTTCCTATTTCCTGGCACGCGATGATAAGCGGGCCACAATCCTTACGGCGACGTCCGGTGATACCGGCAGCGCCGTAGCCCACGGTTTTTTCGGCGCCCCGAATGTCGATGTTGTGATTCTCTACCCGTCGGGTCTCGTCAGCAGGCTCCAAGAACATCAGATGACGACACTCGGGGGGAACGTTCGGGCGCTCGAGGTGTCCGGGACGTTCGACGATTGCCAGAGACTTGTGAAAAAAGCTCTCGCCGATCAGGATATCCGCGCGTCGCGCTTGCTGACTTCGGCGAACTCCATCAACCTTGCCCGGCTCCTCCCTCAGATAACATATTATGTCTGGGGAGCGATTCAGTGGATGAAAGGTTTTTCAGAAAACGAAATTCCCGATCTCGTTGTTCCGAGTGGGAATTTCGGAAATCTTACGGCCGCCCTCTATGCCAGGAAGATGGGAGCCCGCCTCGGAAGGGTCCTTGCCGCCACGAATGTCAACGATGTCGTCCCGGACTATCTTACCTCCGGCGTTTATTCGCCCCGCGCATCCGTGAGAACCCTCTCCAACGCGATGGATGTCGGAGATCCCGGGAATTTTTCCCGGATTCAGTTCCTGTGCGGGAATGATGTTTCGGCGATGCGGAAGGAGATCGACGCCGCACGTATCACGGATGACGAAACTTTGAGTGAAATGCGCCGAACGCACGAACGATCGGGAATTGTCATCGATCCTCATACCGCGGTCGCCGTCGCGGCCGCGCGATCCCGGGTCCCGGCCATTCATCCCTGCATCATTGCGGCAACCGGTCACCCTGCGAAATTTCCCGAAATTGTCAGGAAAGCGACCGGCATCGATATCCCTCTCTCGGCGAGCCTCAGGGAATCTCTCGGCAAAGCGAAGCTGAGCATCCGGATGCCCAACGAGTACGAGGAACTGAAGCGACTGCTCATCAACTGATCAGGAGGCTCGTCAGGGATGTTCCTGAATGTTCTCAGCTCTCGCGTCCTAACAAAATCTTTGGGATTGTCCGGAAATATGGCTAATTTTCCCCATGATCGGCCAAAAGATATTGCATTATAAGATCCTGGAAAAACTGGGGGAAGGGGGGATGGGGGTCGTTTACAGGGCCGAAGACTTGAAGCTGAAACGAGCCGTCGCCCTTAAGTTCCTCCCGCCTACTTCGCCCTCAGGGGAGGAGGAAGCCCGGTTCCGACGTGAAGCTCAAACCGCAGCTACCCTCAATCATCCCAATATCTGCACCATCCACGCGATCGAAGAATCCGACGGGCGGCAATTCATTGATATGGAATTCGTCGATGGAGTGACTCTCCGGCAAAAATTGCCCTTTGCAACGATCGGGGAAGCTCTGGATGTTGCCTCCCAAATCGCCGCTGCCCTCGATGAAGCCCACGCCAAGGGGATCGTTCACCGAGACATCAAGTCTGAAAATATCATGGTGAACAGCAAGAATCAGGTCAAGGTCATGGATTTCGGTCTGGCCAGCCTGAAAGGGGCCATGAAGCTCACGAAGGTCGCAGGGACGCTTGGCACCCTGGGCTACATGGCTCCCGAACAGATTCAGGGAAACGTCGCCGATGCGCGATCGGATCTCTTCTCGTTCGGAGTCGTTCTCTTTGAAATGCTGACGGGCAGAATGCCGTTCCGGGGCGAACATGACGCCGCCGTGATGTACTCGGTCCTTAACGAAGAACCGCCCCGGATCTCGAGCCTCAGACCGGATGTGCCGAAGGAGCTCGACGATATTCTGCAAAAAATGCTGGAAAAAAATCCCGCCCGTCGGTATCAATCCGTCCGGGACGTTGTTGCATCCCTCAAGCCTCTGCGATCAACGGACGGTAAACAGGGTGACTCGGATGCCCCGTCCATCGCTGTGCTCGCGTTTGAGGATATGAGCGCGCAGAAAGACCAGGATTATCTCTGCGAAGGGCTCGCGGAAGAGATCATCAATGCGCTCACGAAGGTGAAGGCGCTCCGGGTATCCGCCCGAACCTCCTCGTTCGCCTTCAAAGGAAAACATATTGATATGCGGGAGATTGGCACCAAGCTGAACGTGAGGAACGTCCTGGAAGGAAGCGTGCGAAAGTCAGGCAACAGGCTCCGCATAACCGCCCAGCTCATCAACGTCGCCGACGGGTACCATCTCTGGTCGGAACGCTATGACAGGGAGCTGCGCGACGTTTTTGAGATCCAGGATGAGATTACCGAGAATGTTGTGGGTGCCCTGAAGCTTGTTCTGACGGAGAAGGATAAGAAACTGATCGAATCTGTCCCGACGCCGGAGATCGAGGCGTATGAGTATTACCTCCGCGGAAGGAAGCTTTTTCACAAGCACCGACATCGGCATGAAGAAGCGATCCGGATGTTTTTGAAGGCGACGGAGATCGATCCGCGCTACGCTCTCGCGTATTGCGGGCTGGCGGATTGTTACGCATTCCGCTATATGTACTGGGAGAGTTCAGAAGAAAATCTCCACCAGGCCGAGCTGGCAAGCCGCAAGGCGGTCGATCTCAACCCCGACCTCGCCGAGGCACACACGTCGCTCGGGCTTGCTATCTCTCTCAATAAACAGTATGACGAGGCGGAACGGGAGTTCGAGAAGGCTATTCGCCTCAATCCCCGCCTCTATGAAGTGTATTACTATTACGGGCGTACATGTTTCGCCAAAGGCGAATTCGAACGCGCCGCGCAGCTGTATGAGGGGGCGGTGAAGGTCCGGCCCGACGATTATCAGGTTCCCATGCTTCTCACAATGGTCTACAGGTCGCTCAAGGATGAGCGCCGCTTCGAGGAGACGATCCGCGCCGGGATTCAGAAGGCTGAGAAACATCTCGAACTCAATCCCGATGACGCCCGGGCACTATACCTGGGCGGAGGCGCGCTCGCCCAAGGAGGGCAGCCCGAACGGGGCGAGGAATGGCTCAACCGCGCATTGGAGCTCGATCCGACTAACTCCGGTGTCCTGTATAACGTCGCATGCTACTTTGCAGTGCTGGGGAAAATCGAAAAGGCTTTGACTTGCCTCGAAAAGGCAGTACAGAAGGGCTTCGCGCATAAGGAATGGATCGAGCATGACTCGGATCTCGATGCGATCCGGCAGGAACCTCGCTTCGTCGCACTCCTCGCAAGGATGAAGTAAGACGGGGGGAGCTCCGAAATCTTCTCCTCGATTTACCCGCTCTTGCCTCGACACCCGCCTCCGTGCGTGCCACGATCATCCGAAAGAGGCTGCGCCTGAAGGTTGACACCTTGCCGATCGGATGTGATCCCGGTGGTTGACAAATCCCGCTAACTTCTCTATCTTATAAAGTCCGGAGTGTTTTTCCGGATCCCCCGCCACCCTGAATGAATCTATGAGAGCCCTGGCCGTATTCCTGTTTCTTGCCCTCTGTTCCCTGGGGTTTTCCCAGACGATCACCAATCCCCGTACAGCCGCAGAGTACGAAGAAGTCCGCGGGGTCGTGATCCGCTGGGATGAGAAGGAATACTATAAGATTTTTACCAACGCTGCATCATCAGGATGGACCAGCTACTGGACCGGCCGCTACTACGGGACGATGTATACTCAGTCGACCATCGTCCGCGAGGCGCTCAACGAGGGGCTGGAGGTTTACGTCATCGACGATACGTCTCATACCGGAAAGTACGGCCCCTACCTCTACAGCGATTACCATGTTGCCGATACTCTCGCCGCGCTCGGCATCGGTCCCTCTTCTCATCTTCACATCATCCTCTACCCGGCGCTCCCCGACGATTTGGAGAAAGTGTGGATCCGGGATTGGGGGCCATATACCATATACCGGAACGGCGTCGAATCCTCCTCCATCGCCGGCCGTGACCTTAATTCTACGATCGCCAGCTATCTCCCGAAACCGTTCATCTCTACGACGGTCATGGACGGGGGGAATTTTCTTACAGACGGACACCGCCGCCTGATCTGCGATCAGAACGCGACTTATATCGATCAAAACCTCTTCGGCCTGAATGATCTCGTGGCCGTTGCCAACTATAAGATCCACATTGACTATTACATGAAGCTGATCAACGAGGAGACGTTCATCGTCAATGAGATCCCCTCTTCCAATCATGACCCGAGCGTGGATACGTTTTTCGGCGACAGCACCGCCCTCGAAGGGGCCATCTCGGTCATGAAGCAGAGGACCAGCTGTTACGGCCG
>JACXTT010003331.1_pt1 | contig 24847 bp, 22 predicted proteins | sample 9270951 | NCBI WGS metagenome assembly JACXTT01 (sample SAMN15532306, study PRJNA645909) | rock metagenome | isolation source: weathered quartz diorite | place: Puerto Rico | collected 2017-06-21
CCTCAGGATATGGCATTTTTCCAGGGATTATGGCAGATTTTGCCCCTGAAGTTCACGTCCGGGGGGGACAAGCAAAGGAAAAAATCGTTTCCAGCTCAACCGACCTTGACAGCAAAACATCAACCGACCTTGACAGCAAAACACGCATTCACCGGAAGAGCCGGAAAAGTTTGCGAGATTTGCCTATCCGAGCTTGAAGGGTGAGCGAAGGTAACCTCCTTCGCTCACGCTTCAGGCTCCGATCAATTACGCCCGCCAGCGCCGCCGTAATCGCAGCCACACCGGCGGCACGATCAGCGCCGCCGCCAGCGCGCACGCCGACGCATCGGTGGGGTAGGTGGCCGACGCGAAATGCCGTTCCGTCGGCCGTTTCAGCGTGCTCTGGTCGGCAGCGCGCGAAAAGATGATGTCGGCCGGCGCGAGCTGGTACGACCAATTGTCCTCGAACTCGGTCAGCCACCATTGCGCCGGGCCGGTGGTCGCGGGGAGTTGCAACTGATCGAGGATCTTCTGGCGGTCCGCTGCGCCGATTTTGCCGGACCAGACAGCCTTGCCGGTCCATGGCGCCGCCTTGCTCGTGTCGCCTTGATAGCGGGCCTCGGCCAGGAAGTAGATGCGCAGCAGGCGGCGTTTCACGTCGAGCCTGTCGGCCGTGTGCTTGTAATCCGGCTCGCGATACGGGAACAGCGGCCGATCGGTCTTGAAGGTCATGCGCAGGGCCGACGCCGCCACGGTCTTCTTGTCCTTCTCGTCTTTGTCCTTGGCGACTTTGAGGGCGGTGATCTTCCAGCCGGCATCGACGTATGGCTTCGCCCACGCCTCGACTTCCGGGGAGAAGTTGTAGCCGTTGTCCTTGAGCCATTTGACGAGGTCGGCACTCGAATTGGTCTCCAGCACCGCCGCGTGGAAGCCGGCGACGACTTTCTCTTCAAGTACCTTGACCCAGAGGCCGTGCCCCGCCGCCGGCGCATCATGCATGGCCGCCGCGCAGCCGCAGCCGCCTCCGAGAGTCCGTGGCAACGTGATTACCGTCGGCGCCGTCAGCTTGCCGAGAAAGGGAAACGCCTCGTTGCCCGACTCGCTCAACTCGGGCTGCGTCGGCGACGGCACGAGAAACCCGAAGTCATCGGCCTCGCTCTTGAACGACGCCCGGCGAATGAAGTGCTGCGTCTTGCTGGCCGCGTCCCAGATGATGATGACGTTCTGATCGGCGTTGACGACGGGTTTGCCGATCATGGAGACGGCACAGCAGGCGTGTGCCGGCGGCGACGGCAGAGACGCGGCGACAAACACGCCGATGAGCGCGAGAGTGATGGCGATGCGGCTGAGCATGAGTGCGACTCCATTCGCAGGGCGGTATGCAGTCCTGAGCGCTCGGCTATTCTACCAGACTCACGCGAATCCTTGCGCGTCGAAATCGCCAATTCGAGGGCTTGGCGTTGCATGGAAAAAACCGAAGTGCCGAAACAACACAGTCCAGAGCCCATCGGAGAAGACCATTCTCGGCGGCCTTTCAGGCCGCTTGGGATTTCCGGCAGCGCAGCAAAAACGCCTGCCCCGCGTAACTGAGCCGATCCTCCACGCTGATGAATCCCGCCGCCAGCAGTTTTTCGACGATGGCCTCGACAGGCAAGCAATGGAACCGCCCGCGCCGCGCTTCGTCCGTCATCCAGTTGCCGTAGGTCCACATCCGCCAGGTATTCTTGAGATAGCGCAGCGGCTGCGCCTTGCGAAAAGCGGCCGACAGCGAGCGCAACGCCACCTTGCTCCAGACCGGGTTCGGCACGTTCGTCGAGAACACGAAGACGCCGCCCGGCTTCACCAGACGATAAACCTCCGCCAGCACGCGATCGTAGGCCGCGTCATCCCAGCCGATATTCTCGGAAAACGACTCCGCATATTGCAGCGACAGGCCGGCAACGGCGCCGTCGAACTGCGCGCCCGGCCAATCCGCGAATCCGTGCGTGAAGTCCCGCGCCAGGAAGCGCAGGCACATCGGCGTCGGCCGCGGCTGAACCTCGGCACGCAACTCGGCGTATGCGCGCTCGTTGACGTCGGCCACGTCCACGCCGATGATCGCCTCGACCTTCCCGTGGCTCTTCTCCCACAGCACACGCGACAACTGCCCGGCGCCGCAGCCCAGATCGAGCCAGCGCTGGCCAACGCCCGGCTCCAACCAGGCTGCAGTGTCGCGCAGCAATTCCTGGTACGGCGGCAATTCGTGCTGGCCCCGAATTGCCTTGGCAAAGCGGGCGTCGGGCCAAAGATTGATGGTACTTGCATTCATACGTCCTGACTCCTGCGCCCCCTGATTTCACGCCGCCTTGTGCTGCTGATGTGCCGCCGGCTGCTGCCGGCGATCCTTCATTTCCCCCTCGCGAATCACCGCCGGCTTCGCATGGTCGCGATGCTTGAAGAAGTTCTCGCGATACCGTCTGATCAGCTCCGGGTCTCCCTTGATGATCAGCACGTTCTCGGCATTCTCGTTCTCCGCCTGGTTCGTGAAGTTGAAGCTGCCGGTGATGAGCGTCGCCTGGTCGATGATGATGATCTTGTTGTGCGCGATGGCGTGATCGTGGTCGATCTTCACGTCCACGCCGTTCTCCATGAAGATGTGCAGGTCGGAATAGCGCTCCAGTTCATTGCTCTTGTCGAGCACGATCTCAACCATGATCCCTTGCTTCTTGGCATCGACCAGTCCATACGTCAGCGGGTCGGCCGTGAAGGAATACGCCTGGACGAGGATCTCGCGGCGCGCCGCCTTCAGCTCGCGCACAATCGCGTCCTGGCAGCCCCCCTTGGGCGAAAAGTAGACCTGGACGTCGCGCACCGAGCTGAATTTGCGCACCAAGATGCGCCACAGGTAAACCAGGGTCAACATGCCCATGGCCCCGGTCGAAACCTGAATCCACATCAACGCCATCGGATCGAGCGGCCAAGTCATAATCATGTACTCCCTGCCAATGAAGACCTCGGCGGACCATAGCAAAGGCAATCCATCAGGACCAGACGAACTGCGCGTCCCCACTGCATCACCCGGCCGAAACAGGCTTGCCCATAGTTGCCCCCGCCAACATGGTGCAACCGCGAGCGATCGCCCCAATGTTCCACGTGGAACATTCCCGCCTTACCCAAATTTTCCAGTCGCTGGAAATGAGCTGCATTGCGCCTGCGAGTATTACACCCGCCCCCCCGCCTACACACCACGGGAAGCTCCTACACGGCAAATGATGTGCTGGATGGCCATTGCCTGGAGAACTTGAGCATTTTGCGCAAGATTTTCTCAGAATTCCACTTGACTAGATGACACAATCTGCACACAATAGGTCATTATCTGTCAGATTTAACGAAACATACTTTCCACGAAAGTGCAGGATGTACCGTGATAGTGGAAGAAAGACGCCAGAAAGTACTGGAACTTGTCAACGAACGTGGCTTCATGGCCTTGAACGAACTGGCCAAGGCCCTGAATGCGTCGGAATCGACGATTCGCCGCGATCTGGACTATTGGAATCAGCATGGCGTGATCAAACGCACGCATGGCGGGGCGATGTTTCGCGGCGACGCGCAAGGAATGCCGGCCCTGGAAGAGCGAACCTCGCGGGAAACCGAGGAAAAGGCGCAGATTGCGAAAGCTGCGGCCGCGCGCATCCAGAACGGCGACTCGATCCTGATCGACGGCGGCACGACCACGCTGGAGCTGGCGAAACAGCTCGTCGATCGGCCGTTGCAGATTGTCACGAACAGTCTGCCGATCGCGAACTTGTTTGCCAGCAGCCGCGAAACCGACCTGGTGATACTCGGCGGCTACGTGTATCCGCGCACCGGTGTTGCCCTGGGGCCTTTGACGATCCGGATGCTCGACGACATTCATGTGCATCAGACCATCATGAGCGTCGGCGGCATCTCCGAGCACGGACTGTTCAACAGCAACCTGCTACTCGTCGAAACCGAACGGGCGATGATGCGGGCCGCCGACGAGGTCGTGGTCCTTGCCGACCACACCAAGATCGGCCAAAAGGCGCTGACGTTCCTGTGCGAGCTGGCCGAGATCGACACACTGATCGTCGATCGCGGCATCTTGCCGGAACAGCGCAAGCGCATCGAAACGGCAGAGGTTCGGCTCATCGTGGCCGGCGAGCCGGAGGAGTTTCATTCATGATCATGCTGGATCGCGGCATCGTCGAACGCCTGGTGCGCGACGCTTTGAGCAAGCAGTTGGAGGCGCCCCAAGCCCGCGGGCGACCTGAGGAGCCTGCGGGGTCGGTACCGAAACTGGTCGTCAACGTCTCCGCCCGCCACGCCCACGTTACCCAGGAAGACCTCGAGCGCCTGTTCGGCAAGGGACATCAGCTCAAGCCGTTCAAGTGGCTTTACCAGGACGGCTTTTTCGCGGCGGAGGAGACGGTCACGGTCATCGGCCCGCGGCAACGCATCATCCCGAATGTGCGCATTCTCGGCCCCTGCCGCGACCACAGCCAGATCGAACTCGCGTTCACCGATGCGGTGGCGCTCGGCCTCGATCTCCCGGTGCGCAAGAGCGGCGACCATCGCGACTCGCCCGGCGCCTGGATGATGGGCCCCGCCGGCATGATCCGCCTGGAGCGCGGCGTCATTCGCCACGAACGCCACGTGCACATGGGGCCGACCGATTGCGACCATTACGGCGTCAAGGACGGCGGCCGCTTGCACCTGCGGATCAAGAGTGATTGCGGCGCGGTGCTGGAGGATTTGCTGGTGCGGATGGCGCCGGCGAGCAAGCTGGAGGTCCACATCGACACGGATGAGGGAAACGCGGTGAACTATCCGCGCGCGACGAAGTTCGAATTGTTCAAGTGATCCTTTTTTCAAAGTGAGGTACTCATGGCAACGAATCTCGAAGCCCTTGGCATGATCGAGACCAAGGGGTTGGTGTCGCTGATCGAAGCGAGCGACGCCATGCTGAAAGCCGCCAACGTCACGTTGATCGGCTGGCAGAAGATTGGCAGCGGCCTGGTGACGGCGTTCGTCGTCGGCGACGTGGCCGCGGTCAAGGCGGCCGTTGATGCGGGGGCCGCCGCGGCCGGACGCGTCGGCGAAGTCGTCGGCGTGCAAGTGATCCCGCGTCCGCACGAGGATGTCACCAGTATCCTGCCCAAGGGCAAACCCGCGGCCGGCGCCGCCGGGTAACCGTCAACCACCAACACTACTAACCACTATGGCAAAACAAACACCAAAGAGAAATGAGGGTAAATCCATGGCAAAGACCATCAACGAAGCCCTGGGTCTGGTCGAAACCAAGGGCCTGATCGCAACGGTGGCGGCCACCGATGCGATGGCCAAGGCCGCCAACATCGCCCTGGCCGGCCAAGTTCAGATCGGCGGCGCCTATGTCACGACTTTCGTGCGCGGCGACGTCGGCTCGGTTCGTGCAGCCGTTGACGCCGGCGCCGCCGCCGCCCAGCAACACGGCGAACTCGTCAGCGCTCACGTGATCCCACGCCCCGAAGAAACCGTCATGAACGTGTTCCTCGGCAAGTAACCAAGCAAGCCCGCAGGTGAGCGCAGCGAACCTGCGGGGTCACGGATGCAGACGATGAAAATCCTTGTGGCAAACCTCGGCAGCACCAGCTTCAAGTACCGCCTCTTCGACATGACGGACGAGAAGGTGCTCGCGCGCGGTGGCGTCGAACGCATCGGCTCGCCGCAGTCGAAGTGCTTCGTGGAGGTCGGCGGACAACGCGAGGAATCGACGAACGCCGTCAAGGATCACGCGATCGCCGTTCGCTTGTGCTTGCAACAGTTGACAGAAAAGAAATGCCTGGCGAGCCCGAAGGAACTGGCCGCGATCGGCTTCAAGGCGGTCCATGCCATGGGCATCACCGGCGTGCAGCGCGTTGACGAAAGCGTGCTGACCGCGATGGAAGCGTACAACGATGTCGCGCCGGCGCACAATCCGCCCTATGTGACGGCGATGCGGTTGCTCGCGAAAGAGCTGCCCGAGATACCCCTGGTGGCGGCGTTCGAGACCGGGTTTCACGAAACGATCCCGCCGGCGCAAAAGTATTACGCCGTCCCGAAGGAATGGGCGGACAAGCACGGCATCAAACGCTGGGGCTTTCACGGCGCGAGCCATCGTTACATCGGCGAGCGAGCGACGAACCTCGTCGGCAACCCCGAGGCGAAAATTATCTCATGCCACCTGGGAGGCAGCAGCTCACTGTGTGCGATTCAGGCGGGCAAGTCGCAAGCGAACAGCCTCGGCATGAGCCCGCAAACCGGCTTGCCGCACAACAACCGCGTCGGCGATTTCGACGTGTTCGCCCTGCCCGCGATCATGCGGGCTACCGGCAAGACGCTGCCGCAGATTCTGGACGATCTCGCCAATCGCTCCGGGCTCGAAGGCTTGAGCGGCAAGAGCAACGATCTGCGTGATGTTGAATTGGCGGCCCTTGCGGGCGATGCCAACGCAAGGCTTGCGTTGGATGTCTTCGTCGCCTCGGTGCGGCATTATCTCGGCTCGTACCTGCTGCTCCTGGGGGGCGCCGACGCCATCGTCTTCACCGGCGGCATCGGCGAAAACTCGGTCACCATGCGTGACGCCGTCTGCTCGGCTTTGTCCTGGTTCGGCATTCAGCTCGATGCCGCCAAGAACAAGACCGCCAAGGGCGAGGCCCGCATCGACGCCCCGAATAGCCGTGTGCAGTTGTGGATCATGCCGACTAACGAGGAGTTGATCGTGGCTCGGCAAACACGGGATTGTATCGCTCATTGATACTTGGAAGAAAATATCTGGCATTCGTTTAGTGCCCGCATGGCGCCGCGCGGGCGCTAAACGAAGACAGGAGACTGCAATGTTCCTCGCACGTGTCACTGGCAGCGTCGTCTCGACGCAAAAAGTCGCCAGCATGGTCGGCTCCAAGCTGCTCACCGTCGAGCCGCTGCGCGTCGATCCGGTCAAGCGCGACCAACTGGTTGGCACCGGCCGCACCTTTGTGTGCGTCGATACGGTCGGCGCCGGCCTGGGCGAGATGGTGCTGATCGTGCAAGGCTCGAGCGCCCGCATGGCGCCGGAAGTGGAAAAGCTGCCGGTGGATGCGACCATCATCGGTATCGTCGATACGGTCAATGTGGAAAACAAAACAATCTTCAGCGCGAACGGATAATCATCATGTTGCAAGTCACCGACGATCTGATCCGCAACGTCGTGCAGGAAGTCCTCGCCGGCATGAAGGGCAAGCCCGTCGTTGCCGCGCCGCCCCTCACCCCCAACCCCTCTCCCGGAGGGCGAGGGGAGAACGGCGCCTGGGGCGTCTTCGACAGCGTCGATGACGCAGTCAAGGCGACCGCCCGAGCGCAAAAGCAGCTCGAAACACTCGGCCTCGACGCCCGCAAGAAGGCGACCGACTGCATCCGCAAGATTTGCATCGAGAAGGCTGAGATGCTTGGCCTGGAGGAGATGGAAGAGACCAAGATCGGCAGGCTCAAGCACAAGGTCGAGAAACTCGTCACCGCCGGCGAGAAGTCCCCAGGCGTCGAGTTCCTGCGCACCAACGGCTTCGGCAGCACGAACAATCTCACGCTCGAAGAATACGCCCCCTTCGGCATCGTCGGCATCATCACGCCGGTGACGCATTCACTGCCGACGCTGGCGAACAACGCCATCAGCATGATCGCCGCCGGCAACGCCGTCGTCTGCAATCCGCACCCGTCCGGCGCTCGCGTCGCCTGCCACGGCGTGCAGCTCTTCAATCAGGCGATCCACAAGGCGATCGGCATCGACAGCCTCATCGCCGTCATCGGCAAGCCGACACTGGAAAGCGCCCAGGCGATCTTCGACCACCGCGACGTGCGGCTCCTGTGCGTCACCGGCGGCCCCGCGGTCGGCCGGGCAGCGTTGCGCAGCCCGAAACGCGCCATCGTCGCCGGGCCGGGCAATCCTCCCGTGGTCGTCGATGAGACCGCCGATCTCGACAACGCCGCCAAGTCGATCATCTACGGCGGCGCTTACGACAACAATCTTCTGTGCATCGCCGAGAAGGAGGTCTTCGTCGTCGCGTCGGTCTTCGACGAGATGATGGAGACGATGACGAAGCACAAGGCCGTCCGCTTGAATGCCGATCAGATCGCCAACCTGACCAAGGCTGCATTCGTGAGCGGAGACGGCGGCAAGCTATTCGTCAACAAGGACCTGATCGGCCAGGACGCCGCGGTGCTCGCGAAACATGCTGGGGTCAGCGTGCCTGCCGATACCGAACTGTTGTTCGGCGCAACCGACGAATCGCATCCGTTCGTCGATCACGAGCAGATGATGCCCTTCGTGCCGTTCGTGCGCTGCCCCGATGTCGATGTCGCCATCGCCCTGGCCAAGAAATACGAGCACGGCTTCAAGCACACGGCGATCATCCATTCGCGCAACGTCGATACGATCACGCGCATGGGCCGCGAAATGGACGTGACGATCTTCGTGCAAAACGGCCCGTGCACCGCCGGTCTGGGTGAAGCGTACTTGAGCTTCTCGATCGCGACGCCGACAGGCGAGGGAGTGACCACGCCGCTGACATTCTCGCGCGTGCGGCGTTCGACGACGATGGGGTCGATGCGGGTGGTGTGATTACATTGGGAGGTTCGCAAGCCCCAGGGTGAGGTACTCCGAACCCTGGGGTTCGGAGTACCTCACCCCAGGGCTTGAAATACCATGCAACTTGCAGCCATCGTCGGCCACGCGACCGCGACCGTGAAGCACGCCAGCATGGCGGGCTGGAAGCTGCTCGTCGCGCAGCCGCTGACGGGCGATGGCAAGCCCGACGGCGAACCGCAATTGGTGATCGACAATCTCGGCGCCGGGCTCGATGATCGCGTGTTGATTTGCAACGACGGCGCCGGCACGCGGAAGTTGATGGACAGCAAGAATTCGCCGGTACGCTGGTTTGTGATGGGAATTTGCGATCAATGAATGACGCGCAGCTAACGACTGGAGGTGTTCTGTGCTGGCCGAAACGGCTGCTGAGCGCGGACGACCTGCGCCGGCACCTGACCAGCCAGCGCGAGCTGCTGTTGTTGCCGAAAACGGTCATCACGCCGCTCGCCGCCGACGAGTTGAAGGCAAAGGGCGTGCGCATAAGCTGGGAGACGCCGAAGCCAAAGGATGATGCGCCTAAGCACGGGACGTGGTCATTCGCTGAAGAAAAACGCGATGCGATCGTTGCCGCCGTGATCAAGGCGCTCGAACGCGACGGTATCATGCTGACGAGGCTCGAGGTTGCCGACGCTCGCAAGATTGCGGAAGCAATCGTCGCCGACAAGCGCGGCGGCATCGTTTTCTGCGGTGATCCGGCGACGGTCTGCTGCGTTGCGAACAAGGTTGCCGGCGTACGGGCGGCGGCGGTCGTCAACGCCGCTCAGCTTGTGAGTGTGAAGAAAAAACTCGGCGCCAACCTGTTCGCCATCGAGACGCTGGGCCGAACCCACTTCGAGCTTCGGCAATTGCTCAAGACGATTGTCACGGGAAACGCCGCTTGTCCCGCCGACATCGCCACCGTGTTAAAGGAGCTGGACGGCCATGCGCATCGCTGAAGTCATCGGTACCGTGACGCTGTCGCGCTGCCATGAGTCGGTCGAAGGTTATCGCTGGGTCATCGGCGTGCCGTTCAGCTTGAAGGCGCTCAAGGACGGCTCGGCTCCGGACGGCGAGGATTTCGTGATCCTCGACGAACTTGGCGCCGGCCAGAGCACAACGATCGGCGTCAGCGAAGGCGTCGAGGCGATGATGCCGTTCTACCCGAACCGCAAGCCGGTCGACGCGTACTGTGCGTGCATTGTGGATACGATCAACGTGAAATAACCCACGCAGGTTCGTTTCACTCACCTGCGGGCTTGAAAGGAACAACCATGAACGTCAGCGAACACAAGATCAAACAAGAAATCTGCGAGATCGGCCGGCGGCTGTACGCCAAGGGCTTCGCGGCTGCCAATGACGGCAATATCACGTATCGTCTGAACGACAAGGAAATCCTCTGCACGCCGACGATGGTATCCAAGGGCTTTCTGAAGCCGGAGGATATCTGCAAGGTCGATTACGACGGCAAGCAACTCGCCGGCACGCGCAAGCGCACCAGTGAAGTGCTGCTGCACTTGGCCGTCTACAAGAATCGGCCCGACATCAAGGCAGTCGTGCACTGCCATCCGCCGTATGCGACGGCCTTTGCGGTAGCGCACGAGCCGATCCCGAAGTGCGTGTTGCCGGAGGTCGAGGTGTTTCTTGGCGAGGTGCCGATCGCCAAGTACGCGACGCCGGGCGATCAGCGTTTGCCGAACACCATCATTCCCTACGTCAAGGATTGCAATACGATCTTGCTTGCCAATCACGGCACCGTGTCGTGGGGCACGACCGTCGAGCTGGCGTACTTCAACACCGAGATCATCGATGCCTACTGCAAGATCCTCCTGCTCGCCAAGCAACTGGGCCGCGTCAATTACTTCAGCGAAGAACATACCCAGGAGTTGATGGAGTTCAAGAAGCGGATCAAGATCGACGACCCGCGCATCCACATCAAGGACTGCGAAGTGTGCGGCCCGAGCGTGTTCAGCGAAGGCTACGGCGACTTCGTGCCGGAGCCATACGCTTTCCAGCGCGACGCCCAGGAGCCGACGACGTACGTCGATGAAGCCGCGTGCACGTGCAAGACGCACGAGAAGCCGCAGGTCCAGGTGAAGGACATGGAAGAGCTGGTACGCGTGGTCACGGAGAAGGTAATGGCGGCGCTGGCGGAATCGAAGGCGTAATGGCATTTCGTTTAGCGCCTGCGTGGCGCCATGCGAGCGCTAAACGACGAGAAGCGTGAATCGAGGCACCCATGAAAGTCAGCATCATCGGCGGCGGCGGTCTGGTCGGCAGCTCCACGGCATTCGCACTGCAGTGCGGCGGCGTCGTCAGCAGCATTTGCTTGATCGACGCCAATGCGGAAAAAGCGCAAGGCGAGGCGCTCGATCTGTTGCACGGAGCGAGCCTCGTCGCGGACCAGCGCATTTTCGCCGGCGACATGAGCGACGTTTCGTCGAGCAACATCGTCGTCATCACCGCGGGACTGCGCCGCAAGCCCGATGAAAGCCGGCTCGATCTCATCAATCGCAACGTCGATCTCTTCACCGGCATCCTCGACCAGATGAAAACCGCCGGGATCAAGGAAAACACCTATGTCCTCGTCGTCAGCAACCCCGTCGATGTACTGACCCATCTCGCGGTCAAACGGCTCGGGCTCGCCTGGCAGCGCGTCATCGGGCTCGGCACGGTGCTTGACACCACACGCTTCCGCAGCAATCTCGCCCGGAAGCTGCAAGCGCCGCCCACCCAGGTGAACGCCCTCATCCTCGGCGAGCACGGCGACAGCATGGTGCCGATCTGGTCGAGCGCCACTATCAACGGACTGCCTCTGGAGCAGTGGCCTGGTTTCGACGCCAACACCGCGAAGGAAATCTTCGATCAAACCAAAGGCGCCGGCGCCCAGGTCATCAAACAAAAAGGCGGCGCCGGTTTCGCCGTCGGCCTGTCGATCCGCGAGGTCGTCCATGCCATTGCCCTTGATTCGCGCCGTGTGCTGCCGGTGAGCACATTGATCAGCGGGCCATATGGGATCCACGACGTGTGCCTGTCGGTGCCGACCGAGGTCGGCTGCGGCGGCGTGCGCAAGCAAATCGAGCTGACGTTGACGCCGAAGGAACGGCTCGGCTTGCAAAACTCCGAGCGCGTGCTGCGCGGCACGATTTGGCAAGTCGAGGAGCGGCTTGCGGCCGGGCCGAGCATGACCAAGACGCCTTCTGCCAACGTCCCTGCCGGTAGACCTGCTCAACGAACGATCCCGCGCGGCGCCTGGGCGAAGCGATAGCTGCCATGAAAAAAAGCCTCGACGAAAAACTGGCTCGCATCCACGCCGACCCGCGCGGCGCCAAGGATTTCATCCTCGCCGACGCGAAGGACGCCGACATGGCGCTCGGTCTCGGCGCCACCGGCCGCTCGCCCGAAGCACATGCCCTCGCCCCCGACCCCTCTCCCCCCGGGCGAGGAGAGAATGGTGTGCGCTATCGCAGCCTGCAAGAATATCGGGAGCAGATCGAGCAGATCGTCGCGCAGGGTCTCGTGGACATCATGCTGATGTCGGCCCACACCAACGAAGTTCTCACCATCCAGAATCGCCTCTTCGAGTCGAGTCACGTCACCCCCGCGGCTCGCGCTAACGATACCACCGACATCCACGTCATGCGCGGCGGCAAAAGTCCCGCGCAGCCCGCTCTGCCCTTCCGCACCGCGACGCTCGATCACATCCAGTGCGGCCACCTCGATTGTGCCGACAGCGAACACCGCATCGGCGCCAACCTCGGGCTTTACAGCATCACGTTCCAGAACGACAACGTCATCGACCGCGAGGCCCTGGAGCACTACAAGGAATTCCGTATCGAGGCCGAACGCAAAGGCTTTCGCCATTTCCTCGAAATCTTCGACCCGAACCGCCCCGAATCGGTCGAGGCCAGCAAGCTCGCCGATTTCATCAACGATGCCATTGTCCGCACCCTCGCCGGCGTCACCTCGAAAGGCCGGCCGCTCTTCCTGAAAATGGTCTACCACGGCCCCAAGGCGATAGAAGAGCTCGTCCACTACGATCCGCACCTCGTCGTCGGCATCCTCGGTGGCTCGGCCGGAACTACCTACGATGCTTTCAAGCTCCTCGCCGAAGCCAGGAAATACGGCGCCCGCGTTGCCCTCTTTGGCCGCAAGATCAACAACGCCGAGAATCAACTCGCCTTCGTCCGTTTCCTGCGCTGGATCGCCGATGGCGCGATCACCCCGGAGGAAGCGGTGAAGGCGTATCACGGCGTACTGCAACAACTCGATATCAAGCCGCTGCGGTCGCTGGAAGACGACATGGTCCTGCAAACGAACGTCATGAGCTACGCCGGTAATGGCACGACGATCAGTGCGCCGGCCAAGAAGAAGAGCACCGCAAAAATACCGATGCCCAGCGCCGAACCCGATTTCACGACGATGACGCCCACGCAAAAGGTGGCCTTTCACAAGGCTCGCTGGGATCGCATTCTCGGCGGCTGATCGTTCAGTGACTAAAGAACCTGAATTCCCATTCATTTCGACTCGCCGGCGCGGCGGTTGGCGCGGGCAGCAATGGGGTCGTTGGCCCGAATGATTCGCCGGCGGGGCACGGAGAATTCCAGTCACAGCCATGAACTACTCAAGAAATTGGCCTGACAGGTAGGGACGTAGTTCATTTAACCTATTGGTCTTTTCTCCCTGTTCTCCGTGCCTCCGTGGTTCGAGTTCATTGTCGTACGGAATCCGGGTTAGTACTTCACGCCCGCCCGAACCGCCAGGCCGAGGAAGCCCAGGTTGGAGTTGTTGTTGGTGTTGCCGGTGAAGGTGCTGTCGGTATTCGAGGCGTTGCCGGCGCCGAACCACACGTGACCGACGAAGCCTGCCTGGAGGAACAGTTCCATGCGGCCAACTGGTCGCCGGTATTCGGCGCCGATCTCAAATTCGAGGTTGGACACGACACTGGATCGGGACGTATTGTTGGTCGCGGTGAGGCCGAATAGACCGGTGAAGGGATTGATACTGCTGAGATTGGCCTGCTGGTGCGTGGCGCCGAACAGCACGGAGCCGCGCCCGGAGCCGTACAGGCCGAACCCGCCGCCGCCGACACCGCGATGAACGTCCAGAGACAGGATCGGCCCAACGCCGCTGAAGGTGCGGTGGGACGTAACCGAACCGGTGGTACCGACTCCCGGCGTGGTGGCACTGAAAGCGTAGTCCTGGCCGATGAACGCATAGCGCACGCCGCCACCGAACACGAAGGCCCAGGTGCGCGACGGGTCCCAGCGCTGGGTGACTTCGATCTCGTAGACATCGAGGCGCAACGAACTGCTGGCGGCGACCTGATCGCCAGCCGCGGCCGGCAAGGCGCCCCCCAGCCCGAGCGGATTTGCCGGGGTCGCAAAACCATTCAGTCCGATGGTGGCGCCTTCCTGGGCCTTCTGATCGAATCTCCACCCTTTGCCGCGAATGCCCAGGCCCGACTCGGTTTCATAACCGATGATCGCCTGAGGACTCATGCTGGTCGTATAGGTAAAATCCCGTTGCGAGCCGGTGATGGGGGCGCCGGGAGCAACGGTGCTGAGCTGGAACGCGGGGTTGCCCTGAAAGCGCGGCTGCATCAGATAGAAGCCGACGCCCGCGAAGATACCGCCGCGGCGGGCTTCGCCGCGCGGCTGAGTATCGGCGAAGACTTCCATCGGCGCGGCCGGTCCGAGGTCAGGCTGGGCCTTGAACAGGGTCGGCAGGGCGCGCACTGCCGGGGCAGGCGTCGAAACCGAAGGAGTGGTGGGCACGATCGGGGTGAAGTTTTCATCCGGCAAGTTTGGGCCGCCGAGAACCTTTGGCTCGACCGTCGTTTGATCAATCCGCTGAGCGGTCGGTTGATAAATCGTCTGCGGCTGCGACGGATAAACCGTCTGGGGCTGCGGTTGATACATTGGCGCAGCGGGGCGTTGCACTGGCTGCTGATAGTAATAATACACGGGCCGCGACGGCATCGGGCTTGGCACATACGCGGGCATCGGCTGCATCAGCGCGGGAGGGTAGCCGTATCCAGGCATCGGTCCGTAGGTTGGGTACGGGGCGTAAGGATACTGGGCGTTCACGGCGGGGGAAAGTCCTGACAGGACCGCAACGGCGAAAACAACACCTCGGCGCACGGCGAACCTCCTTGTTGAATATTCAACGCGAACCCGTCCTGGGTGAGCATCGCTCGGGCCGGCGCCGGATTCTGCACGACGGGCCGAATCGGTTTTTCCATACTCTTCCATCGGCTGCCTGAGCTTCACGGCGCCTTGTGCAATCGGCGCAAAAAAGGAAACCAGGGCAGGACCGAATTGAACTTACGCGACAAACGCTACAGCCTGGACGATTCGACTGCCGGCGCAAATCGGCAAATTCCGCACTGCCGGTCAAACTCCTTCCCATAGCATGACTGGAGTAGCACTACAGCGCTGGGTTGAATCTGCGTCAAGTCATACTTTAAGACGCAGGCGAAACTTGCTCCCCTCTCCCCCTGTACTCAGGGGAAGAGGGGTTGGGTGGGAGGGGGCTGCACCCGATTGTGCTTTGTCGCTCAAACCCTCACCCCCGTCCCCTCTCCCATGAGTACATGGGAGAGGGGAGGTAGCGCTGTTGTGGTAGTTCCTACGCGCTTCATTCCGGGTGGCGTCTAGCGATCAAGGGACCAACATGCGAACACCAATTCTTGTCATCCTGCTGCTGAGCGCCTCCGTCGCAAGCGGCTGCCGACGGGGTGAGCCGGAGGTCAAGGTCGATCCGAAATCGGAGGTTAATCCAGCGTCCCCCGAAATATCGGCCGAAGAACGCTTGCAGGCCGCCGTCGAACAAGTCGGCGGCAAGGTGGGTCGCGACGAGAAGAGCAAGGCCAGGGCGATTATTCAGGTGGACCTGACATCCTCGAAAGTCAACGATGCGCGGTTAGCCGAGCTGCTTGGCCTTGAGAAGATGCAGTCCCTCGTTCTCGGCGGAACGCCCATCACCGATGCCGGTCTGACCTCCCTCAAGCCCAACCAAGATTTGCGCATGCTCTATCTGAGTGGGACGGCGATCACCGACCAGGGACTGGCGCACGTGCAGCATTTTCCTGGCCTGCGTACGCTCGACCTGGGGGGCACCAAGATCAGTGATGCCGGCCTGAAACACCTGGATGGACTTGGCGCGCTGCAAGTCCTGTCTTTGAGCGATACCGCCGTCACCGATGCGTGCCTGGAGCACGTGGGCAAGCGCGAACAGCTCCAGAGTCTCTATCTCAATCACACGTCGATCACGGACCAGGGCCTGCCCGCGCTGCAAGGCTGCAAACAGCTCGGCACGCTGAGCCTGACCGGCACGAAAGCCACTGCCAAAGGAATTGCAGAGTTGAAGAAGGTGTTGCCGAAGCTCACGGTTAGCGTGAAGTAACAGTGTTGCCTGGATGTAACGCAGCGGGGCTGAAGACTGCCTATCAGAAAAGGACGAGCGATCATGGGTCGGCCGAGCCTGAGAGGGAGAAGAAGAAGTGAAGGGCATCTTCGCAATGAAACATGAAATCAGCACTCTCCAATGTACCCGGCGTGCAACGAAATCGTCGACACTGAGTTCATAGCGCGTGCCAGAGTTCGTTTATTCGTTGCATGCACGGACACACACGCCGCCAACGCAACGAATGCACTTTACATGAATTTGCGGAAAGACCCGAAGCGCCGAAATCTCAGGCGTTTTTCCCAATTCGGGATGTGCATCTCCGCCGGTAAGTTGCCTACTTGAGCGCCACGCCCAGGTCGCCCGGGCACGCCACCAGCGGTCGGCTGCACTCGGTGCAAGCGATCTTCGAAAGTTGCCACATGCGGTGTCGGCTTTCGGTCATCGGCCGCGGCGCGTTTGGGACCGTTGGCACGAACTCATGGAAATACCAGCGCAGCCAGCGCTTGATGTCGTCGAGATAAGGGCGCGGGTTCTCGGCTGCGCGGATCCGCAAGGTTCCGACCTGGACCTCATAGCCGTTCGAAAGTTTCTCCGCGGTCACGTCGGCGCTCGGGGGGAAGCTGGTAACGCAGACGCCTTCGATCCAGACCCCCTTGCTGCCAATGACCAGGTTGGCCTTGGCGATGTAGAGGAGTACGTCGGGATAGTACGACAGCAAGTCCTCAACCGAGGCGGGCTGCTTGGCGAGGTCGAGCATGTTGGCCGCCGGACCGGCGGCTTCCCACGGCTTGCGGTTGCGCTGGCTCCACACCGCCTGAAACTGCTGCCAGTGCCAGCGACTCTCCAGATTCAACACGGCGCTGACCACCGGGAATGCCCGGCCCAGACTCAACCAATCGTCGATGTCCAGGTCCGCGCTGAACGCTTGATGGGCGATCAGGAGCGGCAAGCGATTCAGATCGCTCTTGCTCCAGTTGGCTCGCTCCTTGCCGTGAAAACTTTCCATGAGATCGCCGAGGAACGACACGGGCAGTTTCCCCTTGAAACATTCGCTCGCCAAGGTCAGGACAATGTCGAACGGGTCCTCGCCGTTGTCGCGCATGTCGGCAATCAAGCGGCGCGTCAGCGCCTTCAAGCAGACAAGCGCGAACGCATCGGTCTTGGCGGCGTCACTGGCTTTCTCGGCACAGTCGAGCAGGACATCCTGGTTCAGCTTGTGCTGCTGCATTTCCTCGGATAGCTCGACCAGCGCGTTGAGGAAGCTCCATTCGCGCCGGCCTTTCTTGCCGCGCAGGATGTCGGGCACCAGGTACTTCCACGCGGCCTTGACAAGACGTTCCTGCGCGGGCCGCGGGCGCGGCCAGAGCAGGAACATGAATCCCGCCATCACCAGGCCGAAACCCCCTGCCAGTACGAAGCTGAGCGCCAGCCGGAGTTCATGATCGATGAACCGGAACAGGACGGCGGCGGCAATCAGCATGACCGGCAGCACGACCAGCAGACTGCCGCCGAAGCGCGTGAGGAACCGCCCCGGCTCGCGGCCGCGGAAGAGGATCGTCGTCGGCGACTCGATCTGTAGCGACGGCGCCAGGCCACGCTCCGAGACTTCGAGATGATAGCCGTAGCCCTGCAGCCGCGCGGATTCCATTGTCAGCCCATTCTCGACGGCCAACGGATCCTCGATGGCAACCGTGGCGCAGCAGTGCGGGCACAGCGTGGCCTTGCGCGTCCTCACCTGCGCCTTCAGCTCGTTCAGCAAATCGCGGTCGCGCAGGCCACGGCGATACAACAATCGCTGCAACCGCGCCAGGCCGGTCCGGGGATCGTCCTTCAGGGCCAGCTCACGGCAACGGGCCAGCACCTGCGGGTCCTTTTCCAGGCCGTAATCGACCACCCAGTCCTCGATGACGCGCCACGGCTCACGCACGCGCTCGCCATCGAGCACCAGCCGATGCTTGTCCCACAGATGACCGACCATGTCCTTTTTGCGCAGCTCCGTCGGGCAACGCGGGCAGCTCATGCGAATCTCGGCGTCGAGTTCCTTGGTCACCGCGTCGAGCGCCGGCGAATGGCCGAACCGCTGTTCGAGCTTTTGCAGTTTCTCGATGCCGCGTTTCTTGGTGGACTGCCCGACGAAAGCGCGCAGCACATCGACGGCGACTGTGCTGTCCTTGCCGACCGTTCGCAGCAGCGCCAGGACGGCGTTCTCGCGCGTGCGCCGCGGCAAATCCTTCGCGTCCAGGAACGGCATGATTAACAGCACCGCCTGCATCGGCACCGGACCCGACAGACGCGTACAAATCTCCACGGCGATACGCTGACCGAGTACCTCCCACGAGGCGTTCTTGCTCGGCCCGGCGAACAGCGGCAGGAAGCGGTCGAGCGCGTCAGCCGCGACGATGACTTCCGCGAGCGCCGTGATGACGGAGTTGCGCTGTTCCGCATCCACCTCCTTGACGTACTGGTAAAGCCAGGCGACCACATAGCGGTCCCCCTCCTTCGGATGCTTGTCCTCCGCGAGCGCCAGCAAGCTCTTCCAGGCGGACAGATCGGGTGGCGGCGAGCAGATGGCCCGCAGCATCGCCTCACGGATGTCGGCATAGGTCTTGCGCGTGCCGCGAAACTGAAAGATCTGATGCGCCCGCCGCAGGTGCAGTTCCAGGTCGCGCGCCTGCACTTGGGCCTTGCAGTCAGTACACGGGACGAGCCGCTCTTCTTGCAACTGGGTGACACAGGTGTTGACCAGCGTCTGCTCGACGCCGAGCTGCGCGAGCTGCCGGCACAGGTCGATCTGCACATCGGTGTGGTCGATATCCGGAACCACCGTAGTGAGTAGACGGCGCAGGTCGGCGACCGTGGTCCGCGCCGGCAGCTGTTCCTGGATGTACGGCAGCACTGTCTGACAGCCGAGATCGCGCAGCCGCCGGTGCGGCGAACAGACGAGCTGTCGGGCGATCGGCAAAAACAACCGGCTGAGCCGCAGGTTCGTGTGATAGGCGACGATCGACGAGTAAGGCAACGCGACCGGGATGTTCTTGGCGCCATCGCCCGACGTCGTTTCGCCCATCAGAAACCGCTGCAAGCCCGCGAGGTAGCGCGGCACCGCGGCTTCGGGGCTGTTGCGCACTTCCGGCAACCCGAGATACATGCCGATCAGCTCTTCGTGCCCGTGCCGATCGTTCTCCTGAAAGGCGCGATCCCACAAGCGTGTGATGACGGCCTGCACCGGCAGCAGGTCCCCCTGGTAGTAGACATACCCGTGCACCGTCTGCAAATGGGTGCCGCGCTCGCCGTGCGTGAGCTGCTTCTTGCACAGGGGGCATTCGGTGGGCCGCCGCGATTCGAGCTGTTGCAGGATCGCGCGAATGCGCTCGTCAGGGAGTTGCAATTGCCTCAGGAAGTGCATGAGCGGAATCGGCGCATCCACGGGTGGCGCCTCGAGCGCTTCGATGAGCCGCAGCAACACGTCGTCGGTCTTGCGCGCATCGAACGACCACAGCAGCGCCGCCGCCGACTGCCGCAGCTCGGCATTGCGATCGGCAAGGAATCGCCACAGCAACGGTTCGACCGCGTCGCCGCGGCCCGGCCCGCGCAGCGCCTGCTCGACGCGGCGCAAGCCCCAGGCGCGGACGCGCGGCAACGTTGAGGCCAGCAAGCTGTCGGTCGTCGCGCGGGCGTCGAGCGCGCCGAGCACCATGCCGACCTGCGTCGGCGCCGGCTGCCCGTCAAACGTCCCGACCGCCTGCTCCTCGACCCATTGCCGCAGGTTCTGCGCGCTCGGCTGCCAAAGTTGCGCGACGACGCCCGGCGAGTAGACGTAAGCATCATTCTTGCGTCGCCGGGTGAAGGCGGTGTAGTAGACCGGCTCGCCGCTGACGGGGAGCTTGCTGACGCCGATGACCGGACGCACCGGCCCGTCGGCAACGGTCGCGCCTTCGTTCGGTCCTTGCGCCGGCGCGCCGCGGTTGCACTGGATCGTCATCTCCAGTCCCGTCTCCGCGCCGGTGCAATCGAGCAGCAGCTTGGCCGAGTCCGCGTCGGTGTGCAGCGCGATCAGCCCCGCGATCGGCGGCGGCGGCGGCTCGACCAGCCATGCCAAAAGCTCCGTCGCCGAGCGCGGACGACGCCCCGGATCGGCGCTCAGCAGCAGACGAAACACCGTCAGGAAGCTCTTCGGCCAATCATTCAGCAGCCGCTGCGGATTGACGCCGATCTGTTCCGCCCAGCCGGCCAAACTGTTGCGCGGCAATTGCGTCAACACCTTCTCGAGCTGGCTCCAGTGCCCTTCGGTGAACGTCACGAACGGCTTGCCTTGCTCGCGCGCGATCTGTCCGAGATGCGTGCCGGTCAACAAGCTGTAGGCGAGCGTGCCCCAGGCGTACACGTCGGAGCGCACGTCGGGCCGTTTGCTCGGGTCGAAGCACTCCGGCGCCGAGACGCCGCGCACGAAGCGATCCGCTGGGAAGAGCCGCTGCCACAGCGCCGCCGGCGTGGCGTCCTTGAGAAGCGGGCTTTGCTGGGCGAGCACCATCTCGGTGCCGACGAAGTGAACACGATCGCTGGCGTCGATGAGCAGCGACGCCGGGCCGAGACCAAGCAGCAATAGCCCCTCGAAATGCGCTTGCTGCATGAACTCCAGAATCTCCGCGAGCACCGACAGGATCGAGGAGATCGGCAGAATCTGCTGCTGCCATTCCGGCGTGAACCGCCCCGTCGGCCGCGCGTAGACGACGATCGGCTCGCCGCCCTCCGCCGGCCCCTCGGCAAAGGAAAACGGATCACGCGTGTTATCGATCTCCAGGAGGTCGAGCGGCTCCGGCCAAAGGTTCGAGTGCCGATTGCCCAGGATGGCGCGCACTTCCGCGCGGGCCAGCGCCCGGCGTTGCTGCACGTAGGTCGAATCGTCGAGGATGGGATAGCGATTCGTGCGCAGGAACACGTCGAGCCATTCGACGTCGTCGGTCTCGCGGACGCGCTTGGCGGTGAAGTCGAAGTTGTAGAAGATCTTCTTGCCGGTGTAGAGCCCATGCCAGGGAGTTTCGCGCACGACGGAGGTGACGACATACCCGCCGGGCTGCGACTCGGGGCCGCTCCCTTCCAAACGTTCGCCGACTTGGAGCTTCATGGTGGTATTATGGCAAGTCAAGCTGCGTTGCAGAAGGATATTTTCGCTGCGTCTTGCACAGGTGCCGCCGCATCAGACAAAGCGCGGGCGGCCCACGCGCTGGCTACGCTCCCATCATTCGTTTCATCGTTCAATGGTCGTGAGTGTATTCTATGGGAACCGCGTTTGGGCGAGCGGCAGTTGTTATTCTCCCTTTTCATCCTGAAATAGGGGTTCCAGGATGCGTGAGGGGGATGTGCAAAACTCGCGCGCGCAACGCAATCCATTTCTGCATAACCAGGAAGTCTGGGAATAATGGGAATGTCCCAGGTTGAACACTGGCAATCTTTGACGATGCATTATTCTCATCTTTTCCATCTTCACAAGTCGCTTCCATCATCCCAATTCATACAAAGTCAACTGACGTAGAATTCAGATAATTAGGACAAACGTTCACTAAAACTAGCCGTCGAAGCCGACGTGGTCGAACACCGCAGGGTGTTTTGCCACGTCGGTTTTTTTTGTACCGGGCATGCGTTTCAAACGACAATGGATTCCTTTGAGGGTAAAGCACTACCATGCAACGTCTCACCATTCTCGAGTTCGTGTTGCTCCTCACGCTCGCCACGGCCGGTTTCGGCCAGGACGGCGCTGGGCCGTGGCTGCCGCAGGCCGAGCAGAAGAAGCTTCTCGCCATGATGCCCAAGGGGGTCCCCATCGGCAAGAATCTCAAGTTCTACAAATTGGATCCTGTGTATCAGCACATGTACACCATGAATGGCGGGCGTTCCAAATTCAACGTGATTACACCCATCAACGATATGGACCCGTGGCGTGTCAGCGGCGGCATGCATCAGGTTGACAAGAAGGACTGGCGCAACATCACGGGCCTCGATCTGCCGGGCAAGATCGTCTATTGGCAAGAGGATACCGACGTGCGGGCCTTTAGCCTCGTTCCCAAGTGGCGCTGGCAATTCCCCAAGGGGACACTGGCCTACGACGTCCTCCTGCGCGTCAAAGACGGCAAGGAGCATATCTTCGAGGTTCGCGTGCAGGAAAAGATGGAGGACGGCTGGGACGAAGGAACAACCTATCGGCCCGACGTGTCGATCGACAAGGCCGAACGAAATACCTGGACGTGGGATTTTTCCGGCGCGGGCCTACAAGCGTCCGCAGTCAGCTATACGGCCAAGATCGATCCAAAAGCGAAGTTTGTCGCCAATCGGAAGCTGGCCATCGACGACGGGAATTTCACGCCGCCGAATTACGTCGGGGCGGGCATGTCGTGCAATGGGTGCCATTCCCGGGTCGGTGAACTGTACGACGTGCCTGGGCGCATCTATCGCGAGGCCCGGCGCGGCGATGACGGGCGTTTCTCCTGGCACCCGTTCGCGGACAGCGGCGAGATCGACCGGCGCTGGCCGTTGCAGGCTCGCGATCAATCGAACATCCTGCCGAGTTCCGCCGATGTTATCGACAGGACCAACGAACCGATCCCCTCAAGCGACCGGTCGAAGCGTCGGGGCAGATAGGTGAGCGTCGGGCCGGTGCGGACTGGCTCACTTCCCCCGCAAGATATCATTCATCGCGTCATGCAGTGACCGCGCGTCCTGAAAGCGTTTCGTCGGCTCCGGGTCGAGGCAGCGCTTCACCAGGTCGGCAAGGGCCGGTCGGCACGCTCCTTCCAGGAGCTTGAAATCGAACTGGGCCGCCCGTGCTTGCATCACGCCGATCGCCGGCGGCAACAACTCCAGCGGACTCTTGCCGGTCAATAGCTGAAACAAATTCGCGCCAACGGTATAGACATCGGCGGCCGGCGTCAACGTGTTGTACGTCTGCTCGCATTCCGGCGGACAGTAGCCGGCGGTGGCGGCGCCGGGCAGGAGCTTCTGGCCAGTGTCGAGGTTCAGGAGCTGGCAGCCCCCCAGGTCGATGACGGTGACGCGGTCTTGCGACGAGATCAATAGGTTCGCCGGCTTGAGGTCCTGATAGATGAGCCGCCAGGTCATGCCGGCACGCATTGGCTTGGGCTGATGCAAAACGTGCAAAACGTCGGCGACCTGGCACATGATCCGCAAGGCCCGCGATTCCGACAGGCGCTTGCCCGGTGCTTGCTCGAGCACCTGGCCCAACGAGTGGCCCTGCACGGCTTCCATCACCAGGTACGGCTCCGCGTCCAGCATGTCCTGATCGCCGTACTTCCATTCCTTGCGGTCCTCCGCCGTGTAGGGGCCTTCGAGCTGTGGGTTCGCGTCATAGACGAAGTCGTTCGGGTGCGGCACCGCGTTGCAGCCGGCGTTTCTGAGCAGCACCAGGATGCGGCGTTCCATCTCCAGCGTTTTTCTCGGCAACCGGAGCTGATTCGTGAAGCCGTCCTGATCGCGCACGCGGGCGTACGGAATCACGTCGTAGAACAGGCTCGTCTTGATGAGCACCCGGCACTGCGTGCGCTGATCGAGACCTTCCAGGAGCAGGCCCATGCCGCCGGACGCGAAGAAGTTGACGATCTGATAGCGCTGGGCGAGCGGCTGGGCGACGGTGAAGATCTTGCCGCGGTTGTCGCCGCTGGGGACCTCGGCGCGCAGGAAAGGACGGTTGTTCCAGGTGAAGGTTTGGCCGTTCAGGGTGCTGACGGATTTTGAAGGCATATTGGTGTTGGCCGTCTTCGCTTAGCGCCCGCGTGGCGCTAAACGAAGACGGCGATGTCACTACGCGATTTCGAACTTAAGCCGTATCACGCCGCCGAGGACGATGCGATGGCCGGGGCGCAACGGATAGTCTTGCAGCGGCGTGAGCATGTCGGCTTCGAGCTGGGTGCCGGTGTTGCCCGCGAGCGGGCGCAGGGCGAAGGCGCCGGTGGCGCGAGTGCGCAGGATGAGGGCATGCTGGCGCGAGATGCGGCGGATGACGGAGCGGTCGAACCATTCGTCGAGGTCGATGTCCGGGAAGACCCCCTTGACCGCATCGAGCCGGCCGATCGTCGTGGCGTCCTTGGTGAGGGAGAAGTACTGCAAGGGCTTTTTGTCGGGGCCATAGAGCACCAGGCACGGCGTTCCGGAGGGAGGCTTGACGGCCCGCACCTTGACGGCCGGCTCGGTCTCTTCCTCGTCGGCGGGCGCTGCCTCCTCGACGATCGGCGCCATGGGCGGTGCATCCTCGACGAGTGCGGCCGCCGGCACTTCCTCGACAATCGGCGCCAGCGGCGGCGCTTCTTCAAGGACCGGCGCCATCGGCGCCTCTTCGATGATCGCCGCGGCGGGCGGTTCTTCGACAAGCTCCGCGTCAGGCGCGTCCTCGTCGGCCGAGCCCTCGGCGGCCAATCCGGGCGTCTGCACCTGCGCTTCCTTCAGAAGCTGGGTGCCGCACACGCAGAATTGATCGGTATAGTCCGCCCAGTAGACCTTCGCGCAGGCTGGGCAGTAGCTGCCGCCGGGGGGCAGGTCCTTCGGGATCGAAACAACCGACGCCTTGGCCGGCTTCAATTCGGTTGCCGTCGGCAAGAATTCGTCCACGCTGGAGCCGCACACCGAACAGGTTCGGCTGCCTTCGGGGATCTTTTCGCCACAGATGCTGCAGTCGGCCATGGTCGTGAACCCTGGTTTGCCCCTTGCGGCTTGGCCCTCGCGCCGAGCCGCCCGCGCGCCTAGCCCCAAGGCGCCACAGCACCGTGTTCCCTCGCCTCCCCGCTCTTGTCCACGCGCCCGGTGCCTCCCACCCCGACATTTACACTGTCCTGT
>JACXTT010003332.1_pt1 | contig 24835 bp, 21 predicted proteins | sample 9270951 | NCBI WGS metagenome assembly JACXTT01 (sample SAMN15532306, study PRJNA645909) | rock metagenome | isolation source: weathered quartz diorite | place: Puerto Rico | collected 2017-06-21
GCCAAAGCTTCTTCACAAGCGAAACTCAAACCGAACCTTTTTTCCACCACTTTGAGCGCTTCGAGCGCTTCTTTCATTACTTCAGGACCAATGCCGTCCCCGGCAAATACTGCGACTTTGTGGGTCATTGTCATTCCTTCTTTCCTTAATCGTTTTACGTCTTCCCTTCACCCTGTCCCTCTCCTGCGAAGGGAGAGGGAGCCAGAAACAACGGGGTCCAGGAATAAACCACGCGGGACCGCTCATACTCAGGACACAGCACTAGTTAAGGTCCTTCGCGATGGAGACCAGCTTGATGGCCGTATTGCTCGCGGTGCGCCAGTTTGTTCAACGCATTGATAAGCGCGAGCGCACTCGCCATGATGATATCGGTGTGCGAACCCTGGCCATTCACGGACATGCCATTCTCGCTAATCATACAGGTCACTTCGCCTTGCGCATCCGTGCCGCCCGTAATCGCCTTCACCGCATAACGCTCCAACTTGGGCTCGATACCCGCGATCTTTAAGATCGCTTTATAACAGGCGTCCACCATGCCATCCCCAGAAGCATTATCCATGAACTCCTTCCCATCAATTTTCATTTTGACCGTCGCATGAGGCGTGCCCATACTGGATGAAGTCACATTGAGATACGCCAGTTCGTACTTGTCCGACATGCGCACCGCCTCTTCAGTCACAATAGCAATGAGGTCTTCATCGTAAACATTTTTCTTCTTGTCAGCGAGTTCCTTGAACCGTTCAAACGCCTTGTTCATATCGGTCCCGCTGAAGTTGATGCCAAGATGCTGCAGACGGTCAACAAACGCATGACGACCCGAATGTTTGCCCAGGACAAGTTTATTGCTGTCAATCCCGACATCTTGCGGCTGCATAATCTCGTAGGTCAGCTTATATTTCAGGACGCCGTCCTGATGGATGCCAGCTTCGTGTGCGAAGGCATTAGCGCCGACGATCGGCTTGTTTTGCGGCACTCCAAGACCAGTGATTTGCGATAGGAGCTGACTCGACGGATAAATCTGTTCACTCAAAATGTTTGTTCTGACGTGGGAGAATATATCTTCGCGCGTCCGCAGCGCCATCACCACTTCTTCCATCGACGTGTTGCCGGCGCGCTCCCCGATGCCATTGATGGTGCACTCCACTTGGCGGACGCCGTTTTCAATCGCCGCCAGCGAATTCGCTACCGCCAGGCCCAAATCATTGTGACAATGAGCGCTCCAGATCACCTTGTCGCCGCCCGGCGTCTGCTCGCGCAGTTTTTTGAACATGACGCCGTACTGATGAGGAATGGCATACCCAACCGTGTCAGGGGCATTGATGGTTACCGCGCCAGCTTTAATTACTTCGCCGAAAATCTGCGTGAGATAGGCAAAATCGGAGCGAGATGCATCTTCGGCGGAGAATTCTATGTAGTCAAGATATTTTTTCGCGAGACTGACAGCCCATACGGCGGCGTCCAACGCTTCTTGGCGGCTCATCATCAACTTGTGTTTCAGGTGAATATCAGAAGTTGCAATGAAGATATGAATACCAGGATGCTTCGCTTTCTCGACCGCTTTCACGGCGCGCATCACATCAAGTTCCTTCGTTCTCGCCAGACTCAACACGACAGGAAAAGACACGGTCTCAGCGACGCGCTTCACCGACTCGAAGTCTCCTTCGGATGAAGCCGCAAACCCAGCTTCGATAACATCCACGTTGAGTTTTTCGAGTTGGCGAGCAACCAACAGTTTTTCCTCAACGTTCATCGTTGCGCCCGGTGATTGTTCTCCGTCGCGCAACGTGGTGTCGAATATCTTGACAACTTCCCGTTCCATAACAATCCTCCTTACCAATTCACAAAACAAAAAGGGCTGCGAGATCACTCGCAGCCCTCTATAAAGAAAAAGGGCCACGAGCTGTTGATCCCGCCCGTGGCCCTTGAAAGTTTCGCGTTGTTGTTATTGCGCGTTCCCCTCGGACCTCCTAGGCGGGGTAATAAGTAGCAGGCCTAGCAACAGACCTTCGAGCCCCAATAATAGTCCGAGAGCAACTGCGTGTTTCATTGCCAGCCCTTATAACGAACTTTCTTCCTCAGTGTCAAGTGAGTGTAACGGATGGGACGTGTCGATGACATCAGAGAGATCATCGTTTTCATCAGCCTCTCCCTTCCGGAAGAAGCGAAACAGGGCCCATACTGGCCCAGAGAGCGCATACGAGGAAAAAATGCCGAACAACATGATTTGCGGTTCCGCAATCGTCAATTGCAATACGATAATCCCCAACAACAGCGTCCAGAATGGTTGACGATTGTAGAAATGTATTTCTTTGAAGCTATAATACGCGACGCTGCTCACCATGAGTCCCGCCAATACGTAGATCAGCAGCAACAAGGTGATGTGCTTATTTGTCGCCCCTTCCCCACCCAGGAAAAAATACATCAAGATTGTTGTCGCAACGACAGCCGCGGCGGCGGGAATAGGCAACCCGACAAAGCTCTTCTTACTCACCAGGTTCACTTGCACATTGAAACGCGCCAGTCGTAGCGCGCCACAAATGACATAGAGTGAGGCGGCTAACCAGCCCCACGCGCCCCAGGGCTCCAACGCCCAGCGATAGGCGAGCACGCCTGGGGCCACGCCGAATGCAATCACATCAGAGAGTGAATCATACTCTACCCCAAACTGGCTGGAGGTTTTGGTTAAACGGGCGACCCGGCCATCGAGTGCGTCAAACACCAGGGCTACAAGGATGGCGACCGCCGCCAATAAGTAATTTTCTCGAATCGTGGCGACGACAGAGAAAAAACCACAGAAGAGACCGACAGAAGTGACCAGGTTAGGAAGAATATAGACGCCTTTGCGCATCTGCAGAGGCGTCGGCATTTTTTTGCGCCCGGGGAGGACGCGCAGTTTCCTGCGTAATGGAGTCATAGATATTCGCCAATCACCGTTTCTCCAGCCTTTACACGCTGGCCAACCTGGACTCTGATTTCAATTTCAGGGGAACAGTACACGTCCACCCGAGAGCCTAGCATAATCATACCGTAACGGTCGCCGCGATGCACACGTTCTCCTCCCTTGAGAGCGCAGACGATACGACGCGCCAGGATGCCGGCCACTTGCACCATCGCCACCCGCCGACCTTTATCATCCTGAATGATCACGGCATTCTGCTCGTTCACTTCGGTGGCGTCAGCCGCAAAAGCAGGACGAAATTGGCCCGGATGATACTGAACATTTGTCACCCGCCCAGCGGTTGACGCGCGGTTCACATGCACATCGAGCGGCGACATAAAAATGCCGATGCGCGTCACCGGAGCAGAAAGGAATCGAGTATCGTGGAAATGCTTTTCGACCGTGACGACTTTTCCATCTGCGGGGGCGACCAGGCAGTTTTCTTCCTCAGGCGCGGAGCGGTCTGGGTCACGAAAGAAGTACGCGACAAAAAGCGTCGCCAAGAAGAAGAGAAAACCGATTTTCGGGAAGCCGAGAATATTCAGAAGTAGAGAGGCAACGGCGAGACCGAGGATACGAGAATAACCTGCAGGAGCGAAATGCATGGCTTAAGCTATAGGCCGTAGGCTGTAGGCCAAAGAGATTGAGTCCCTAAAGCCTGCAGCCCGTAGCCTATTTCGCTAGTTTCTCGCTCGATCAACGAGTTTATTTTGTTGTAACCAAGGCATCATTGATCGTAGAGTAGCCCCTACTTGTTCGGCAGAGTGATGCTCGCCTTCTTTGCGCAATTCACGAAAGTGAGGCAAACCGGCGCGGTATTCATTAATCCATTCGTCGGCGAACTTGCCAGCTTGAATGTCCGCCAAGATCTTTTTCATCGCTTCCCGACTCTCGTTGCTAATGATGCGTTTGCCGCGCGTCATGTCGCCATATTCGGCAGTATTGCTAATCGAGTAGCGCATGTTGGTAATGCCGCCCTCGTAAATAAGATCAACAATGAGTTTCATCTCATGAATACATTCAAAGTACGCCATCTCCGGCGCATACCCAGCTTCGACCAACGTCTCAAATCCGGCCCGCATCAATTCGGTCAGTCCGCCACACAATACAGACTGTTCGCCGAACAGATCGGTTTCGGTTTCTTCACGGAAATTCGTCTCTAAAATGGCGGCGCGCCCGCCCCCGATCGCTGATCCGTAGGACAAGGCTAACGGCTTGGTGTCGCCCGAAGGATCTTGCGCCACAGCGATCAAGCACGGCACCCCTTTGCCTTTCTCAAACTCGCTACGGACGAGATGTCCCGGACCTTTGGGCGCCACCATAAACACATTGACGTCAGCCGGAGGAACAATCTTTTTGAAATGAATGTTAAACCCATGCGCGCACGCCAGATACTTCCCGGGCTTCAGCTGCATACGGATATCCGATTCATACATCTCACTTGCTACTTCGTCTGGAGTAAGAATCATAATGACGTCAGATTCCGCCGTTGCCTGACCGACTTCTCGAACGGGAAAACCAGCGTTTTCAGCTTTCGGCCATGAGGCGCTACCTTTTTTCAAGGCAATCTTCACATCGACGCCACTGTCACGGAGGTTCAAGGCATGGGCGTGCCCTTGACTGCCATAACCGACGATGGCGACCTTTTTGCCGCGGATAAGCGAAAGATCGGCATCTTTATCGTAATAGAGGTTCATACTCATGCTGCCTTCTCCTTGTGCGGTTTCCCCTTATTCAGTTCAACGGCCTCACCGCGAGAGGACGCAGAAAGCAGTTGGCTCCCACGGTGGAGAGCAACTTTTCCGGTACGGACAATTTCTTTGATGCCAAGTGGTTTAAACAGGTTGAGGATGGCGTCGATCTTGCCCTCATCGCCAGTGACTTCAACAATGAAAGAACGTGGGTCAACATCGATCACCTTCGCACGGAAAAGATTCACGATATTCAAGACCTCGTTGCGCGTCCGTTCGTCAACAGCGACCTTGATCAGCACCATTTCACGCTCAACGTGAATGGCGTCCTGGAAGTCGATGACTTTAAGAGTACTGATGAGTTTGTTGAGCTGCTTAGTAATCTGCTCAACAATCTGATCGTCTCCTTCGGTCACGAGGGTAATGCGAGAGACGGTAGGATCAGTGGTCTCGGCAACCGTGAGGCATTTAATGTTAAATCCACGTCCACTGAACAGGCCGGCTACGCGCGCGAGTACGCCAAATTCATTTTCGACCAAAATGGAGATTGTGTGACGCATGGACCCTCAAAGCGATGTTGGGTGGATCATAGGAGGAAGAGAGCACCCTTCATCGCCCCCAACTGATCCGTGCCTGTTCTATGGAATGAAATTTTTTTTACGCAGCATCCTGCCGGTAACGGGCGAGGATCTCCATCATTCGATCTTTTCCCGCTAACTTCTGTTTTTGGATACGTTTTAGTTCGAATTCTTCTTCTTCAGTCAGATGAGATTTTTGTCTCAGCCCTTCTAGTTGATGCTTCAGTTCGACGTGTTCTTCGTAATACCGGCGCAATTCAGGGTCGGTGTTCAGCAATGAACGGATCTGAGCTTCTTCCTTTAATTCCATAATGACCTCCCTGACAGAAGAGCAGTCCACAGAATCTACCAAGCCTACCGTGCTTGTCAACGTCAGTGGGCCTGAGCCGAGGAGTAACTGTTCCTCTTCTGTCGTATAAGGGCTCGATATTTCTTCATCGAGCCCTGTACTGTTTTTTCGGCAGATCCTGTCGTTTTTCTATCGCGCTTGATGCTCGGCTTGCGCCTGCTTGGCTTCCTGGATGATTTTCTCCGTCAGATGATGTGGTATTTCTTCATAATGAGAGAATTCCATCTGGAAAGTCCCGCGTCCACTCGTCATGGAACGGAGATCCGGCGCGTAGGAAAGTATCTCAGACATCGGCACAGCGGCCTTAATAATCTGGTTGTGTCCTTTCGCATCGACGCTCAACAACCGACCGCGTCGACGGTTGAGATCACCAGTAATATCGCCAATATTTTCTTCAGGCACTATCACCTCGATAGTCATCACCGGCTCAAGAATCACGGGCCTGGCCTTCTCGATCGCATGTTGCACGCCCATCGAACCAGCGATCTGAAACGCCAAATCTGAAGAATCCACTTCATGGTAGGACCCATCATACAATGCTACTCGCATGTCCACTAAGGGATATCCGGCAAGGAATCCCTTGGCTAACGCATTCACAACCCCTTTCTCCACGGAAGGAATATATTGCCGAGGAATAGCGCCCCCCTTAATCTCATCAACAAACTCAAATCCTTTGCCGCGAGGCAACGGCTCGATGCGAATCCAGGTGTCGCCGAACTGACCGCGACCGCCGGTCTGCTTTTTCAATCGCCCTTGCGCATCAGCTTTCGCAGTAATGGTTTCCCGATACGGCACCTTAGGAGCTTTCAGGTCAACATCAACACCATATTTTCGTTTGAGCTTCTCGACGATAACTTCGACATGCAACTGTCCGGCGCCCGACAGGATAATGTCATTGTTTTGCAGATCACGACTCATCTTGAGAGCCGGGTCTTCTTCACCCAAACGATGGAGCGACGCCATGATCTTTTCTTCATCACCCCGAGACTTCAAACCCAGAGCAAAAGAGATCACTGGCGCAAATTCTACCAGCGGCGGTAATACGACTGGCGCTCTCTCATCACAAAGAGTGTCGCCAGTATGCGTCTCCTTCAGTTTTGCCACCGCAATAATCTCACCGGGAAGCGCTGAGGCGACAGGTTGCTGTTTTTTACCATCAAGATGGAACAGCTGCCCTAAGCGTTCTTTGGTTTCTCGGGTGGCATTGGCAACCACGGAATCACTATCCACTTTCCCGGAGTAAACGACAAAAACCGAAAGCTTGCCAGTGGGAGATTCTACCGTTTTAAATACTCGGGCGGAGAATGGCTCGGCGGGATCAGGCTTGCGCTCCACAGCTTCGTGCGTTTTTGCGTTCACGGCAGCAATGGCAGGTCGCTCCGCCTGTGAAGGTAAATAGTCAACAATAGCATCAAGCAACGGCTGCATCCCTGCACCGCGCAAACCAGAGGCATACAACACAGGAAAGATCTTCCCCGCCACTACGCCCTCGCGTAAACTTTGTTTGAGCTCCTGGGTAGTAATTTCTCCACCTTCCAGATAGCGAGTGAGCAACTCGTCGTTGGTTTCGGCGACGGCTTCAATGAGTTTTTCTCGATACTCATCAGCCTCGCCCTGTACGTCGCTGGGAATATCTTGCTCTTGCACCGCGCCATTGTCCCCCTGGAATATCAGCGCCTTCATTGAGAGCAAATCCACCACGCCACGGAAATTCGCTTGGCTGCCAATTGGTACGTGAATAGGGACGAGCTTCGCGTCGAGGGTCTTGGTCATCTCCGCCAGCGCCTGGGCCACCGTTCCTTCCTCTCGATCGGTCCGTGAGATGCATACCAACCGCGCAAGATTAAGGTCGTTCGCCCATCCCCAGATCCGTTCACTCTCAACTTTCAAGTGCCCGGTTGGATTGGCAATAAACACTCCACCGCTCAACGCTTCCATGGCGTAGCGGGTATCAGCCAAAAAATTTGCGTAACCAGGAGGGTCAACCAGAAAGACATGATGTCGCTTCCAAGTCAACGAATGGAAGGCGGTCGATAGAGTGATTTTACGACGCACCTCTTCAGGTTCAAAGTCGAACACCGAGCTGCCGTCTTCTACACGGCCCTGACGTGTAGTTGCCCCTGCAGCATAGAGAAGCGCTTCTCCGAGAGACGTTTTCCCTGCTCCACCCTCAGCGAGCAGACCAACCGTTCTGATACGGCGGATGTCTTCAACAGCCATATTGCCCTCCTTCAGAATCGAGTCGATGGTTCAATCGCTCATGAACCACCGCTCTTTCATTGATTTCGTTCGTATAAAATACGTAATCCTTCCAAAGTGAGATACTCGTCTACCTCTTCAATACTAGTAGACTCGCTCGCGATCAACTTGGCAAATCCCCCTGTCGCAATAATGCGCGCTTTCACTTTATTTTCCTTCTGGATGCGATCGATCATGCCGTCCACTAACGCGGTGTACCCGAAAAAGATACCCGACTGGATAGCGTGCACAGTGTTGCGACCGATCACTTTGGGGGGTTTGACCAATTCCACGCGATAGAGCTTCGCGGTTTTGTGAAAGAGCGCATCGAGCGAGATCCCCACACCCGGCACGATGGCTCCGCCAAGATACTCCCCAGCGGCAGTGACATAATCAAACGTCGTAGCCGTACCAAAGTCGACCACAATGGTCACATCGTGAAAACGCTCGTACGCAGCTACGGCATTCACAATGCGATCAGCTCCTACTTCACGAGGGTTATCGTAGAGAATCGGCATGCCCGTCTTGACGCCAGGACCAACCATGAGAGGCTGCATGCGAAAGTATTTCTGCGCCAGCTCCGCCATGACATTTGTCATAGGCGGCACTACGCAAGATACGACGATGCCTTCAACTGCAGAAAAATTCAGCTCAGAAGCGACAAAGAGGCTACGCAGCAGGACGCCATATTCATCAGCGGTTCGTTCCGCTTCGGTCACCAGACGCCAATGGCGGGTTAATTTCTTCCCTAAATATAGTCCAATTACAGTATGAGTATTCCCTACGTCAACGGCGAGGATCATGATTGCTCTCCACGCGCATAGCCTCCGATGACGGTTACATCGCCTGCGAGAACGCGACGAGGCATCCCATCGTTTCTCTCTTGAAGCAAAAGCGCGCCATCACTATCTAGCCCTAACACAACGCCGGCAATGGTTCCTTCCGGGGCCGCAACGGTAATATCTCTCCCAATCAATGCGGCGGCATGACGTTCCCACGCAGGTCGTATAGCCAGGAAGCCCTGTTCTAGCCACAGAACGTAGAATTTCTCAAGGTGGGTCAGCAAAGCCGCGGTAAACGCGGCGCGGTCGAGCATGCACCCACCGACAAGAAACAGTGAAGACGCCTTGTCGTGCAATTCTGGCGGAAAAGCGGAAAGCGGAGCGTTCACATTGACGCCGATCCCAAGCACGACAGATTGGAGTACGCCAGCTCCAGTCTGCATCTCAGCAAGGATGCCGCACACCTTTTTCCCATCAACCAGCACATCGTTGGGCCACTTGATAGAGGGAGTCAGACTGCTCACTTCAAGGATAGCGTCCGCCACCGCCACCGCAGCGAGTAAGTTCAATTGGGGCGCTACCGCTGTCGTTACTGGTGGACGGAGAATAAGCGAAAGATAGAGGTTCACGCCAGGAGGCGAGATCCAACTGCGCCCGAGACGCCCTTTTCCCCCAGTCTGTTCATCGGCAATAACAACCGTCCCTGCCGAGGCGCCTTCGCGCGCCAGACGGGCGGCGTACACATTGGTGGAATCAATCGTAGAGAAAAAATGCAGGGGTTTACCAAAGGATCGAGTGGTCAGCAGTTGAGAGAGCGTTTCAGCGAAAGTGGGGCGAGGAGGTTCAGCGGCATCGCTCATGAGTACAACTCCAAAAACTCTTAACGTGGAACTTCCGTCATAATCGCCATACTCAAATCCACCGCGGCCACAGAATGCGTCAGCGCCCCGACCGAAATGAAATCCACTCCGGTTTCCGCTACCTCTCGCACCCGTTCTACACTCATATTGCCGGACGCTTCGAGCAAGGCCCGTCCACGGACAAGCTGTACGGCTTCCCGCATCTGTGCAGTGGACATATTGTCAAGCAGAATAATATCAGCCCGGGCGTCTACAGCTTCTTGTACTTCAGCCAGGGTCGTACATTCAACCTCGATACGCAAAAGAGCAGAAACTCGACTCCGCGCCAACCGTACTGCGGCTCCAACTCCGCCACAGACAGCAATGTGATTATCCTTAATCAAAACCCCATCGTCTAACCCCATGCGATGATTCATGCCGCCGCCCTGCGTTACTGCGTACTTATCGAGCAAGCGGAACCCAGGCAGGGTCTTACGGGTGTCGATGATCTTACACCTTGTCCCAGTGAGCTCATCAACGAATTGCCGAGTGAGGGTTGCTATACCGGACACCCGTTGCAGGAAATTTAACAGCGTGCGCTCGGCAATCAACAATGAGGCGGCCTTGCCCCACAGTTCAACGACGATTTCCCCTTTTTTCACGAGGCTCCCTTCAGATTTGAGGAGCCGCGCCTCAGCCTGCACGTCGACCGCTTTCAGCACCAGTTCTACTAACGGTAATCCAGCAATGGTCAGATCAGCTTTCGCAGTGATTTTTCCCTGGGCGGCGCAACCAGAGGGAATCGTTGCCAGGGTCGTTACATCGCCGCGCCCCAGGTCTTCTTCAAGCGCAGTTGTGATCAGACGGGAAACTGAGGGATGATTGAAGGGATGCATAGTTAGTAGCCAGTAGTCAGTAGCCAGTAGCCAGCATAGCTACGTAGCCAGCACCAACGGAAGACTTAACCGTCCTTCTACTGACTACTGAATGCTGACTACTGACTACGGTTTTCATGCCTCAATTTGCCGCAATCGCTCCAGGCTTCTTTCTAAGCTTTGTCGTTTTTCTGCGAGCTGCGCGGCGCGATCACGTTCTTTTTCCACAACCTCTTCTGGCGCTCGTTCAATGAATTTCGCGTCTCCCAACTTCCGTTGGACGCCGGTCATTTCGTTTACGACTTTACCGATCTCTTTCTCTAACCGCTTGCTCTCTTCCTGCAGATTGACGAGTCCAGCCAGCGGCACATGCACTTCTGCGCCTTCCACCACAGCAAGCGCCGCTCCACGTGGACGCTCACCATCTATCTGATATCGCAACTCTCCCACTCGTGCGAGACGGCGCACAAATCCCTCATGTGCGCGCAGTTGCGTTTCCACTGTATCTATTTTGGGAATAATGATCGCCGTGAGTTCCTGAGAAGGCGGCAAATTCATTTCCGAACGGATATTCCGCACAGAGCGGATGACATCCATCACAAGGCTCATACGCTGCTCGGCTTCCTCGTCAATCAGCGTAGGATCAACTTGCGGAAACGGCTGCATCATGATGCTGTCGCGCTCACGTCCTTCGTGCAGCGCATGCCAAATTTCTTCAGAGATGAACGGCATCACAGGGTGTAACAACCGCATGATCGCATCTAACACCATGGCAAGCACAGCTCTCGTGCGCTCTTGCTCCGCAACTTCTTTGCTGTCTAACGAGATTTTGCTTAATTCTAAATACCAGTCACAAAACTCGTGCCAGGTAAACTGATAAATAGCCCCGGCAACCTCGTTAAATCGATAGTCGTCCAACGCCTGCCTGACTTCTCCGATAGTCTTCTGTAAACGTGACAAAATCCATCGATCCGCAAGCCTTAAATCTTCTTGACCTTGAACCTTGAACGTTGAACCTTGAACGTTATTCAATAAAACAAACCGGGCCGCGTTCCATACTTTGTTGGCAAAATTGCGATAACCGGTGATGCGCTCCGTTGATAAGCGAATGTCGCGACCAATAGCGGACATCGCCGTCAAGGTGAAGCGTAAGGCGTCAGTGCCATATTCCCCCATGATGCTGAGCGGATCAATAACATTCCCTTTGGTTTTTGACATCTTCTGCCCTTGTTCATCGCGAACAAGAGCGTGGATATAAATATGGCGGAATGGAACCTCGCCCATGAACTTTAAGCCCAACATCATCATGCGCGCCACCCAGAAAAAGATGATGTCAAACCCCGTCACCAACACTGAGGTGGGGTAAAAGGTCTTAAGATCCTCCGTTTGCTCAGGCCAGCCCATAGTCGAGAATGGCCAGAGCCCGGAACTAAACCAAGTATCAAGCACATCGGTTTCTTGCGTAATTTTTTTGGACCCACATTTCAAACATGCAGTCACATCGTCACGCGCAACTATCATCTCACCACAATCGCCACAGTACCATGCGGGAATGCGGTGCCCCCACCATAACTGGCGCGAGATGCACCAGTCTCGGATGTTTTCCATCCAAGTGAAGTATGTCTTCTCCCAGTGCGAGGGAAAAAACTGCGCGCTCCCGTCTTTCACCGCAGCCAGTGCGACTTCTGCAAGCGGTTTTATGCGCACGAACCATTGATTAGATAAAAACGGCTCTACGACCGTCTGGCAGCGATAGCAGCGACCAAGCATAATTTTGTACGGCTCGACCTTGACCAACGCGCCGGACTGTTGCAGATCCTCAATCAATTTCTTTCGGCAATCGTAGCGATCCATACCCGCATAGGGTCCGGCTTCCTCCGTCATGCAAGCACGCTCATCCATAACGGAAATGGATGGAAGTCCGTGTGTCTTGCCAATCTCGAAGTCCGTGAAATCATGGGCAGGGGTGATTTTCAGCACCCCAGTACCGAACTCTTTATCAACATGAGCATCAGCAATAATCGGGATGACTCGCCCCAGCACAGGGAGTTGTAGCGTCTTGCCAATCCAATCATGATAGCGCTCATCGTCTGGATGCACCGCTACGGCGGTGTCACCCAGCATTGTCTCCGGACGCGTCGTCGCGATCGTCATAGCGCCGTTGCCGTCGCTCCGTGGGTAGGACAAATGATAGAGATAACCGTCGCTCTCCTTCGGCTCAACTTCAAGGTCGGAAAGCGCCGTTTCACAGCGCGGGCACCAATTAATGAGATAGCGTCCGCGATAAATCAGCCCCTCGTCATACAACCGCACGAACACCTCACGTACAGCGCGTGACAGGCCCGCATCCATGGTGAAACGCTCGCGTGACCAATCGCACGACACGCCAAGTGCTTTCAGCTGATTGACGATGTGACTGCCCGATTCATCCTTCCAGGTCCAAACGCGTTCGATGAATTTTTCTCGTCCGAGCTGCCACCGGTCTAGCCCTTGCTGCTGCAGCTGCCGCTCCACGACGTTCTGTGTAGCAATGCCGGCATGATCCGTTCCCGGCACCCACAACACGCGATAGCCATCCATGCGCTTATAACGACACAAAATGTCTTGGAGCGTGTTATTGAGGGCGTGCCCCATGTGCAGTGAGCCCGTGATATTAGGAGGGGGGATCACAATAGAAAACGGTTGGCCATGTGGGTTCTTTTCTGGACGAAAGTATCCGCCTTCCATCCAGAAGGGAAACCAGCGTTTCTCAACCGCGGCGGGATCGTAAATTTTCTCAAGCGCCATAATCGTAAATACAAAAGGGGTCCCGTCTCTCGGCGAGAACAGCACCCCTGAAGTTATGCGAAAGGGGGGAATCGAACCCCCACAGGTTTTACCCCACAGGATCCTGAATCCTGCGCGTCTACCAATTCCGCCACTTTCGCGTGAGACGATGAAGGTATTACCTAACCTACGGCTCTTTCACCTGTCAATCCCACAGAGCTCTGTCTATGTCTATTATTTGGGAAGGACACACCCAAAGGGAAGATATCCTGCAGAATAGTGGGGACATTTGGTTTGTATTAAACTGCGGGATCATTGTATAGATTTCCATATACAGCATAATGCACAAATAGAACGTGTGAGATTCTCAAGAGCCTTACCGAATCGGCAACTGCGCGCAAGGAATTAAGGAGGGTCAGAAATGAGGGACTGGCAACACAGACTCCTGCAGCAATCCCTTTTTGGCTTTCGTCGCCCTCGGAGCGTCACTTTAGCCTCTCTTCTCTTTTTCTTCTTGACAGCGTCTCCTGTTCGAGCCCAAACCCTCCTCGAAGTTCACTGGGAAAACAATCGTCTTAGCGTCAACGCAGAAAAGACGCCCCTTGCCCAGATCCTCAAAGAGGTGTCCCGCCAAACAGATTTGGAGATTCGTGGATTAGAAGAGTTGCAAGAAGAAACGTCCGTCCATTTTGTGGATCTCGCTCTCAATGACGCCTTGAAGCTGCTTCTGGCGCACGTCAACCATCTCGTCATCATGAAAGAGTCGTCGACTCCGAAGGACAGCCAGCCTGCTTTGGTGCTGCTCTTCAAACAGCAGACGGCCCCGCCTCTCTCGCAAACTTCTAGTGAGGATGGGTTGACTGCGCAGAGCGGGCAAGAGGCTGAGGAACAAGAGAAACGGCTTACGGCACTCTACACTGCTGCCGCAAACGGAGACGCAGGAGCGTTAGAGAAGGCCTTCTCTGACCCTCAGCAAGACGCTCAGGCTGCTGCTTTTGCGCTCCTAGCCCAGCTAGATCGACAAAAAGCGATAGATTTTCTGGCGCAGGAAACAAAAAGTGAACAGCCAGAGACGCGCTATCAAGCGCTTCGCCTTCTCACGCAAGCAAGCCAAGCCGAGGATGCCGTGGTGGCGCCGATCCTCAACGAAGCGCTCGCCGGCGACGACCAAACAATGAAACAGTATGCGATCCAAGCCCTGGCAGAGAGAATGGGAGAATCTGCTGGCGGATATCTCCGCCAGGCGCTGAGTGACCCCGATCCTACGATACGGATGGCGGTCATCGAAAATGTCGCGCAGACGCCGCAAAGCCTGCCGCTCCTGCAAGAAGCACTGGCGGACCCCGATGCAGCGGTCCGCTCCATGGCGGTATTCTGGCTAGAACAGCTTGCTACAGAAAGGAGGGAGTAAGTTCATCTGATTTGTTCATAAGACAAAACCGGGGCAGAGATTGTCAAAAAGGCAAAAGAAATACATACGGAGGAGGTACGATATGAAAGCTGCAAAAATTGCAAGTGTATTGCTCCTGGGAGGAGTGCTGCTCCCGAGCGGGTTCACACCCAGTCAAGCAGATGGGCCAGCACCGGGAGGAAGAGGACCAGTAAATCCGGCGCCCTTCCAAAAATTCAAAGCTCCGGTATCAGGGCCAGTCAGGTTCATTCTCTCAGAGAAAGGAAAACAACTGGCTCAGCAGACTTCTAACCCTGGGGCAAGGGCGCTACTCCAGGCCGCAGGAGTAGAAGTCCCCCAAACGCCTCCCCCTCGCCCCTCTCCGCAAGCTGTTCCCCAAGCGGCCCCCCAAGCTGCCCCATCTCCAGGACTCCAGCCGCCTCCGGTTGGTCGAGGGGGAGTTATTCCGAACGATCCAGGCGTCGTTCCGGCGAACTGCGCTGCTACCAGCGGCTGCGTCTTTAACTTGGAGACGGCTACAGTTCCCCTACCACAGAATGAAGAGTCGATGGACTTTATCCGTAATGGAGTCGCTACGGGCACGGATCTTATCGTTGGCGGCGCAAACGACTATCGGGGATTTCTCGGGTCATTCTCTGGCGCCACAGGCTACTACGTCAACAAAGCCCTGCAAACTGCAGGCGCTGCGCTCCTACCGCAATTTGAAGGCGCTCTTCCGCTCGTTCTCGACCCTTTGGGCGCCGGGAACCTCGCGGGAGGAGGAGAGCCGGTCGTGGCGGCCGACCCCGCACGAAACATGTTTTTCATGGCCGATCTGCGTTTCGACTCGTCCACCACCGGCATTGGCCTCTTCAGCACAACCAGGGCAAACTTGTTGAATACGGCAGTGTGTCCGAATGGCACCCATACAGCGGCGCAGGCGGCAACGTGTTGGCCAAAGGGGCTTGTCGTTAACCCTCTTCCGTCATTCTCTTCGCAAGCCTACTTCCAAGACAAGCCGCACATCGCGGTGGATGAGCGGGCAACTGGAACTGGGGCGGGCAATGTGTATGTTGCCGGTGTGGAGTTCGATTTCTTTAACTTCTTCTCCAGAGTGTGGCTGGTCTCTTGTAACAATGCCCTGACGGCCTGTTCTTCTCCAGTTATCATCAGCGGCGGCGACACCGCGACCCAATTCCCGCATATAGCGGTCCGGCCCGATGGTAACGTCACCGTCTCCTATGTCAACTTTGATGCCGCAGCAGATATCAAGTTCGTCCGCTGCGCCGTGCTAGCTGCGCCGTTCACCCCCCCCTGCTTACCGCCGGGGCTCGTTTACAGTGAAACCCAACCCATTACCGCCTTGTCCGCGGAAGATTTCCGTATTGCTACCTACCCCAAGCATGATCACCGGTTGGATGGAACCGGAACGGAAACTTATATAGTTTGGGATCGATGCAAGGTGCCGCTGTTCCTCGGAATCTGCCCGGATGCCGACGTCGTCATGAAGGTGTCGGTCAACAATGGCGTAACGTGGTCAGGTCTCATCGGCGTAGGCGCAACGGGCATAGCGGTAAACGATCAGTTCTTCCCGTGGATCAAGACGGACCGCTCTCGGAACATCGTAAACATCGTCTATTACTCTTCCGCCGGTGATCCCACCTTTCAGCATCGGGTGCAAATGGTCCTGAATCACATCAATCCAGACGGGGTACTGAACTTTAATGCCATTAGTGATACCCATGTCCTGACGACCCTCCTGAACGACCCGGATGGCGATCCCGTGTTAGGAGGATCCTTCTTTGGTGATTACATCGGCGTGGCGGCGCGGGGAACCGGAGCCGACGGCGCCAGCCGGGCGTATGCGGGGTATACATATAACGACACCAACAAAAACTGCGGCGGCGTGCTCTGTCCCCAGCAGGACAATAAGGTCCAGGAGTTGGACTACTAAGAGCCGGTCGTCTTGAAGGGTTCTCCTAACCCCAACTCGCAAGCAGCGCGGAACTTACACCGCGCTGCCTCTGCACCAACAAAATGAATTGACAACGGCAAATCGTCACGTCCTTGCAGCTCAAACTCACCCTCGAATACGACGGCGCGAAGTATCACGGTTGGCAGATGCAGCACAACGCGCCAACCGTACAAGGCGCGATTGAAGCAGCGCTGCTCCGCTTGTTCAGCCAGCCGGTACGCGTCCGTGTCGCCGGGCGCACCGATACCGGCGTACATGCGCTCGGTCAGGTCATCTCTTTTCCTCTCTTGAAAGCCCTTGATCTCCTACGTTTCCAGAGAAGCCTGAATGCCATCCTGCCAGCCGATATCGTCGTCACGCGCGTAGAAGAGGTTCCAGATACTTTCGATCCGCGCCGCGATGCGGTAAGCCGCATCTATCAATATCGCATTTGGCGCCGCCCCTGGCGTTCACCGCTTTGGGCGAGTTCTTCCTGGCATGTTCCCTATCCGCTCGATATTCGCGCGATGGACCAAGCAGCGGCGCTGTTGATCGGCGAGCATGATTTCTCTTCCTTTCAGGGCTCAGACTCTATCGAGCATAATCCTCGTCGGACAATCTTCCAGAGCACGGTTCGCGAGGAAAATGATTTTCTGCTCTACGATGTAGAGGCGCGCTCTTTCTTGCGCCACATGGTGCGTAACATTGTCGGCACACTTGTTGACGTGGGACGCGGCGCATTGAGCGTTGAGGATTTTGCGCGCATCTTTGCTGCTTGCGACCGCACCTGCGCCGGACTCAACGCTCCTCCGCAGGGTTTGTTTTTAGTAGAAGTAAAGTATGGCCTAAAGTCTTAAAGTCATCAGGTCATCAGGTCATGAAAGACGGACTTGTGACTTGAAGACTTGACGACTTTTGATCTGAAGACTTTTGACTTTTTCCGACTTCCCTGTCATGAAGAAGCGTATGCAACCTTCAGGACAGACGTCTCGCTACGCCTTATACGTCCTTGGCATTCTTTTTTGTGTCAATGTGCTCAACCTGATCGATCGCCAGGTTGTGTATATTCTCTTTCCTCTGCTCAAAACGGATTTGCAGCTCACCGATACGCAACTCGGCGCGCTCGGAGCCCTGCCCTTTGCGTTGTTTTACAGTTTCATGGGCATTCCCCTCGGATGGCTAGCCGACCGCTGGCATCGCGTACGACTCATCACTATCGGACTTACAGCCTGGAGTGGACTCACAGCTTTATGCGGTATGACACGTGGGTTTTGGTCGCTCTTCGCGGTCCGTGTGGGCGTGGGGATCGGCGAATCGTCTTGCGCCCCGGCGGCGCAGACAATTCTCAGCGATTATTTCCCTCCCGCAAAACGATCGACTATCCTCGCTGCCTTTAATTGCGGCGTACCAATCGGCCACGGGCTAGGACTCTATCTCGGGGGGATTATCGCTCATCATTGGGGATGGCGCTGGACATTTTACCTCCTGGGAATTCCGGGACTCCTCATGGCTCTGCTGGTCTCTCGGCTTACAGAGCCGGCACGTGGGCAGATGGAAGAGACCCCACGTCTAGCAACAGAGGCTTCCCCGCATGCTCTTGGACAGTTATGGCAAACTATTCGCACTAAGCCAGCGCTGCGGTGGCATTATGTCGCTATGGCGCTCATCGGGTTTTCTGTGAACGGTCCGGCCGTGTGGCTGCCTACGTTCCTTGTTCGCCTTCGTGGTTTCAGTGTAGAAACCGCAGGCGAAATAACAGGGGTTAGCGCCATTATCGCGGGGCTCTTTGGCGCTTTCCTGGGCGGAGTCTTTGCCGACCGGTGGATGATCCGCCGCAAAAATGCCCGCATGTTTATTCTCGTGGTGCGCAGTTTTTTTGTGATCCCCTTCCTCCTCGGTATGCTCTTCATCTCTTCACCATGGCTGCTGATTACCGCTATCGTCGTGGGAAGCTGCATAAGCTCCCTCTGGTTCGGACCAGGGTCCGCCGTTGTCCACGACTTGGTTGCCCCAGAAATTCGTTCCGTCGCCGTTGCCTCCTACGTATTAGTAATCAACCTCGCTGCCGGCGCTTCTCCTATCTTGGTGGGCAAGATTACAGATCTGAGCGGTGATCCTACTTTTCTGCAATATGCGTTGCTCATTGCTCCGGTTGGAGATTTCCTGGCGGGGCTCTGCCATTATCACGGGTCGCGCACGCTGGTCGCTGATATGCAGACGCACCCGGCCATGGAATCGTGGGAGCAGCGGAGAAAGGGACAGGGATGATGAACTTGCTCGATGCTGTGACTGCAGCGCTTGTCCCCTTTGGCCTCAACTTAATTGGGACTACATCCGTGGCGCACTATGAAACCCTCGTACCTCCGCAATACCATGTCAACGCATTGTTGCCGCAAGCAAAGAGTATCGTCGTCATTGGCAATGGCGGAGGCGAGTTTTGGCGCGGGTTCCGTTTGTACTGCAAACAGCATCCGGGCTATATGGAAGAACGCGCGCACCCGCTTGATGACTACACTGTAAAACTCATTGAGACGACGCTTACGCCACTGTTGCAAACCTCAGGTCGAGCCTATCGCTATCTTTACCCATTTCAGTTTTGGACCGAACCAGTCTCGTTCATGCATCTCGCGCGGGCTGCGGGTCTTGCTGGACCAAGCATACTTGGCGTCATCATTCATCCCGAGTACGGTCCCTGGATGGCGCTACGCGCCGCACTCTTAATCGATCAAGACTTGTCCACTTCGTCGCAAACACCCGGCTTCGATCCCTGTCCCACCTGCACGGAACGTCCTTGCATCAGCACATGTCCAGCCCAGGCCATCAGCGAGGAAAAGAATTGGGACATTCCCGCTTGCGTCCAGCACCGGCTCCGCGTTCCGGAAGATTGCGTGGATTACTGTCGCGCACGGTTCGACTGCGTCTACGGTCGCGCGCATCGCTACCCGCTTGACGAGTTACAGTATCACCAACGACAAAGTTTTGCGGAGATGAGGAAGTATTTTGAGAAGCCGTAGTCAGCCTGTAGGAGAGCCATGACTCCCCTACAACTCTTGTAAAAGGAGGAAAGAAGCATGGATCTCGTCATTCGTAACGGCACGATTGTCACATCGGGAGATATTACCCAAGCTGACGTGGGGATCGAAGGAGGAAAAGTCAAACAGATAGGCCAAGGACTCGGTCCGGCGGCGCGTGAAATCGACGCGACGGGGAAATATCTTTTTCCGGGCGGGGTCGATGTGCACACGCATGTAGATTTTGAACTGCTGGGGAATAAATCTGTTGACGATTTTTACTCTGGCACAGCCGCGGCAGCCTGTGGCGGCGTCACCACGATCGTTGACTACGCCCTGCCCGAGCCTGGGCAATCGATCCAAGGCAGCATCGAAGCGTGGCAAAAGAAAGCCCAAGATAAGGCAGTGATCGATTATGGTCTCCATCCCGCCATTCTTGAGCCAACCCAGAAAATTATCGACGAGATGGCCGACGCCGTCGCTGACGGCCACAGTAGTTTTAAATTGTTCATGATCGGCATGGCGAAGTTTGATGAACTCGCGGCGCAATATCTCAACGTGATTGCGCAAGCAGGCAAAGTCGGCGCGCTCACGAACATCCATGCAGAAGATCAATGCCTCATCTCCTTTCTTAGTGAACAACTGGCCGCCGCCGGAAAACTTGGCGTGCGTTATTTCGCTGATTCACGTCCGCGTCTCTCTGAAGGGCTCGCCGTGCAACGGGCCATCACGATGGCGCGCTACGCCGAAGCGCCAATCTATCTCGTCCACTTATCATGTGAAGAGGCGCTGGCGCCGATTCGCGAAGCGCGCGCACGAGGACAGATTGTCTATGGTGAAACGCGTCCAATTTATCTTCATCTCTCGCGGGAACGGTTTGAGGGGCCAGAAGGGGAACGTTACATCGGCTGGCCTCCGCTCCGGGAGGCCTCGCAAATGGACGTAATATGGAATGGTCTACGGTCGGACAACCTACAAACCGTGGCGACAGATCATTGCGGCTGGAATCTCGCCCAAAAGAAAGCCAAGCAGCGGGTTGAAGATTTACTGCCCGGCATGTCGAACCTCGAAACCATCATGCCCATGCTCTACTCCGAAGGCGTAGGCAAAGGCCGACTCTCGCTCAATCGCTTCGTCGAAGTGATTTCCACAAATCCCGCCAAGCTCTTTGGCGTTTATCCGCAAAAGGGAACCATTGCCGTGGGATCAGATGCAGACATTGTCATCTTCGATCCGAAGAAAGAAGTCACCATTCGCCACCGCGATATGCACTCGCGCTCGGACTACGAACTGTACGAAGGCTTCCAGGTTACTGGCTGGCCGACACACACGCTTTCGCGCGGAGAAGTCGTTGTAGATAATGGCAAGGTGTTAGGATCATCGGGCCGTGGAAAGCTGCTGAGACGGGCAAAATTTTCGGTGATGTAAAAGGTGTGTTCCAGGCGCCAATGAGCCGCGGGACGTTGATGCGCCTCGCGGCTCTTCTTTCGTTGGTTGACGTTACTTTCTCAGGTTCCTACAATGGTTTTCATTAGGAGTAGACGATGCCTTCACAACTTTCACCTGTACAACACGAGTCCTTTCTCACTCTTTATGAAGGCCAAGAAGAACGTGCCCCCCATGAATGGGAAGAGCAATATATCGATGTCTGGCTGCTCCTAGAAGTCACGGAAGAGGATGACGCCGGAGAGCCACTAAAGGCTAAACTCATAGCGATCACGACAGACCCAATGGTTGAGGCTTTTCAGCGACTCTGGCGCTCGTATGCGGACCGCGGTATTTTAACACTTTTTATGCATGGGAAGTATTCCGAGCCTCGGCCCTCGGTAATTGCTCATGCCGCGTGAATGGGCGGCGTTTCGTCCGCATTTTCTTCCTATTATCACCGTGCGGCGCGGTCCTTAGGCAATTCGTGCATTGGCTGATACAGGAGCCCAGACGAGTCTGATCCACTCGCGCCTCGTTCTACAATTTGGCTTGCCGACTACCGGCGATCTTCCAGGGGTAGGAGTCGGATCACAACCGATGCAGGTCTCTCGTGTTCGTCTTACCGATCTCCATGTCGTCCGTCTCCTGTTACAAGAATTCGACGCCGGCGTTGTCAACCTCGACAACCTTCGACTAGGCATTGACTTGATTCTTGGTATTAACGCCTTTGCGGGTTACCGTCTTCAGTTCGACTTCACTCAAGGGCGACTTTATTTGTTCCCTGAGTAAAATGCTTCGTTACCTGAGCCCTGCTTTGCGCAACGCCGTAATATGCCGCTCCAACACCACTGGGTCTTTGATGGGCCAAGTTTGCCGCGTCGCCTCCAGAGAAAACTGCGGATTAAGCCTGAGGATTTCCGCCGTTTCCTCTCTGGCCTCTTTCTCTTGGCCTCTCTCACTGTAGATGACAGCCAGATTAATATGGGCAGGGAGAAAATCAGGATTACGGGCGAGGGCCTTTTTAAGGACTCCAATTGCCTCTTCATCGCGCCCCGTTCCATGATAGGCGTAACCTAACATATTTAACCAAGGGACTGGGTAATGGGGGTCAAGGCGCATCGCCTTCTCCTCCAGTCCAATGGTTTCCTCCGACCTCCCTACATAAATCAGAATCATTCCGAGGTCCAAATAGCCGAACGCATTGTTAGGATCGAGAGCGATAGCTCGCTCTAACTCAGCAATTGCTTGATCATACTGCTTCTTAAACAGATAGAGGTCACCCAGCAACACATGAGCTCCGGACAAAGAGTCGTCCAGGGCGATGGCCTTTTGCGTCAAGGTAAACGCTTGCTCCAGAACCTGGGAGTCCTGACTCCATCCTTGAATTCCTTCCAACCAGTAGGTTCCCCCTAGAGTTACGTACGCTGCGGCATACGTAGGATCCAGCTCAATGGCCTGCTCGAACATCTGGCGTGCTTGCGCGTTCGTCTCTTTCCTGTAGAGCAAAAAGTGCTCCCACCCGCGCAAGAAGACATCATAGGCCTCTAGCTTATTAGTAGGGAAGCGCCGAAAACGCGCCTGTTCCTCCGGTGTGAGTTTGACCTTGAGAGCGAAGACGATCTTCTGCCCAACCTCATCTTGCAGAGCAAAGAGGTCCTGTAATGCGCGGTCATAGCGCTCGGCCCACACGTGTGCGCCGGTTGTGGCATCCACCAACTGGGCGTTAATACGCAGCCGGTCGCTTGCTTTTTGCACACTGCCTTCTAACACGTATTGCACTCCCAGCTCACGACTGACAGCCCTAATGTCTACCGGTTTACTCTTGTAGACAAATGTAGAATTCCGAGCAATGACAAAGAGACCTGAAATCTTGGAAAGGTCGGTAATGAGATCTTCCGTCATGCCATCGCTGAAGTACTCTTGCCCTGGGTCGCCACTCATGTTGGTGAAAGGCAAAACGGCAATGGAAGGCTTGTCGGGCAATGGTAACGCAGCTGAGGTGCTGGGCGTTGGGTGTTGGGTGCTAGGGATTGGAGACAACCAATAGCGGACTGCTGCTCCTACCACTGCGAGGAGCACGAGCCCTGCTCTTATCTGGTGCGCGGGGCGCATCCGATGTGGCTTTGGCGCTTCCGCTCTTGATTTGTGACTTGCGACTTGATGACCTGACGACTCATCGACTCCGACGCGATACACCCGCACGGGCTCAGCAATATTCTTAACTTGTTGTGGCCCGAGGTCTTCATAGCTCAACGTCAGCTTGCTCTTGACCTGATCGTACACTGTCCCAGAAATGTAGATGCCGCCTGGCTCGGCCAACCCTTCCAGCCGTGCAGCAATGTTAACGCCGTCACCATACAGGCGCTCGCCCTCGACAATCACATCGCCGAGGTTGATGCCGATGCGAAACTGCATCTGACGGTGTTCAAGCAGATCAGCATTTTTCGTCTTGAGTGATTGTTGAATATCCACCGCGCAGCGCACGGCGTCCACTACGCTAGCAAACTCGGCTAACAGGTTGTCACCCGGGGCATCGACCACGCGGCCTCGATAATGTTGAACCAAGGAGGAGATCACTTCGCGATAGGCTGTGAGGGTGCGGATGGTGGCTTCTTCATCGTCGCCCATGAGGCGGCTGTAGCCCACTACGTCGGGGCTAAAGATCGCTGCCAGCTTGCGTTCCATGCCAACTGCGGGCGTCTGCTCAGGCATCGCTGCTCCTCTTGGAGGGTCATTATCATGCTAATACTTCGTCTTTGTCAAACGCCGCTCGCCCTGGGCTTACCTGCGTCACAACTGACGGAAGCTGAGTGATTGGACGCCCACGGAATGGGTTATACTAGCAAAGCGCTCGGTCGGCACGCGCCACTTGGTCAAAAGGCAAGGATTTTCTGATGGGTAGCAAAGGAGTGGAGGAGAGATGGCCTCCGAATTTTTACACTTGTCATAATGACCACGAGGGAGTAGAAGGGAAATATCCTGGGTGCAAAAAGGGAGCATTATGAAAAAAATGGTGTGGCGATGTGGGCTGCTTCCCTTTGTTTTCCTCTTAAGAATGATAGGGCCGGGATGGACCGACGTGCAACCTGGAGACACCATTACCAAGGATAATATCGACAAAGCCGAAGGGCTCCTTACCCCTTTTGTCCACTGGCTCGTCCAGCAGGGAATGCCGATATCGGTCATTGAGTCGAGAAAAATTGAGTGGCCTAAAGCCTACAAAGAGGCGACAGAGAAGTATGCGGGCCAAGTCAAGCTCTCGGCGGATGGCCGCAATATCTACAACTACGTGGCTGGGAGTCCCTTTCCCGTCATTGACCCCAACGATCCTCTGGTTGGATTCAAACTCATGTGGGATCATGAGCAACGACCGTACATTATTGACAACATTGGCACGGAATGGATCGTCGAGCTCGTCAATAGCAAGGGCGAGCTGGAGCGGACGTATGCGTCGAGCTTCTGGCGCCGGATGATGTGGACCGGGCGGCTCTACACGGACCCCAAGCCGGTCGTGCCTCATAACCCCGCTGTCCGTTACACAGAGCAATGGGGACCGATGTTTATTCCCAATGATCTCAAGGGCGCGGGCGTCGTGAATTTCCGCTACCTGGCCCCGGAAATGCCAGATGACAGCTTCATGTACCTACCCGAACTCCGCCGTGTCCGCCGCATTAGTGTCGCCAACCGCAGTGATTCCTTTTGGGGGACGGACGGAGACATCGACTCCATTGGCGGCTTTAACGCCAAGGTGAGTTACTGGACGTTTCGGCTCCTCGCCCAGAAAGAAGTGCTGGGAGTCGCCCACAGCGGCAAGGATGGAGAGCGCTCGCAGTGGTGCGCCCCGCGGGATGGCGCGCATGGGTTTGTCGCGGCGCTGCCGTGCGTGTCGTGGGAGAAGCGCAAGGCCTGGGTCGTCGAGGGGATTCCCACGGGCTACGGTGGGCAGTATGCCTACTCCAAACGGATCTTGTATCTTGATCAGGATAACTTTGGCCC
>JACXTT010003333.1_pt1 | contig 24831 bp, 17 predicted proteins | sample 9270951 | NCBI WGS metagenome assembly JACXTT01 (sample SAMN15532306, study PRJNA645909) | rock metagenome | isolation source: weathered quartz diorite | place: Puerto Rico | collected 2017-06-21
GTCGTTGCGCGCGACGCGTTCGCATCCGGCGAAGTGCACACGCTTTGGGGCACGGTGGATATGATGACGCTGTTCGCTCCAGAACTCACGAGAGACTCACGTACGTCCCCGCGTGTATTGCAACAAATCGACTGGTCCAGCGGTGGGGACGGAATCGTCGTTCGAAACAGCATCCGGTCCGTCAGCGACCTCAAAGGCAAGACGATCACGCTCGCGCAGAATTCGCCGAGTGAGTATTACCTGACTTCGCTATTACTCTCGGCTGGATTGCGCCCGAGCGATGTGAAAGCGAAATACACCGCTACGGCCTTCGAGGCAGCGGCGGCATTCGTCGCAGATAAAAATGTTGATGCATGCGTGTCATGGGCGCCGGACATTTACAAGATACCGGAACGCGTCGCCGGGACGCGCATTCTATCCAGCACTGCGGATGCCAACAAGCTCATCGCCGATGTCTACGCGTTCCGCGCCGATTTCGCGAAGGACCACCCCGATGTCGTTGAAGGCCTGATTGCGGGAATCTTTGAAGGCATGGACATGGTGAAGGAAAAACCCGAGGAACCGGCAAAGTGGATGGCGGACGCCTTCGGCATGAAGCCCGCCGAAGTTATGGGAATGCGAAACGACTCGCACCCAACGAATTTTGCAGAGAACATCCAGTTCTTCCTCAATGCCTCCAATCCCACCAATTTCGAGCGGACGTGGAAGAGTGCCGCTTATGTCTATCGCGAGTTGGGACGCATCAGCGCGCCAGTCCAGTTCGATCAGGTCATGGATTTTTCCACGATCCAGAACCTTCAAAAGAAGGGAACCTTCGCGCATCAGACCGACGAGAGCGTTGCATCGTTTACGCCAGCAAGCTTCCGCAAAACTCCTGCGGAAGCGCCGATTCTTACACAGACGATACGTATCAACTTCTACCCGAATTCAGCAAATCCCTACGAACCTGCGCGTGATGAATTCGAAAAGCCTGTCCCGGGCAAATTGTACGATCCCAATGTGGACGCCACTCTCGAGCAGGTCGCCCGGCTATCCGGTCAATTCGCACGCGCCGTGATTCTTATCGAGGGTCATACCGATTCGAGCATGAAAGGGAAGGTACCGATCCAGGCTGTACGCGATCTTAGCCTCGCGCGCGCCGAGGCCATCAAACGCGCGTTGATCGATAAATACAAATTCGATCCGAACAAATTCAATATTGAAGGAAAAGGATGGGATGTTCCGGCCGATTCTAGCGCACCCGACAACAGCGCGCTCAATCGGCGTGTCGAAATCAGCGTGTTTCCACCCGAGCAGAAATGACCTCTTCATATCGACGACGACACACTCGGGGGGATGGCCTCCTGTTTCTTCTCTTCTTGGTCATGGTGGTGGGCATAGCCAGGACTTGCGATAGCCGCAGGTCTACGCCGCCACCTTCTTCGCGTGTTTCAACTCCGGTCCAGAATCCCATTGAAGCTGTTCTCCGTCCCGTCGGAGATGCGCAATATCGGGAAGGTATCGCAGCAGCTATCCTCATTGATACGTCCGGCAGCATGAAGGATCGTGTGAGAGATGCGGATGGAAGCATGCAGCGGAAAATCGATATCGCGCAGCGCGCTGCCGTGAATCTCGTCGATCAGTTCGACAAATACGCGCGGGAGCACTCCGATAAACCGATACTCTTGGCCATTTACGAGTTCAGCGACCGGGGCGCGTCCTTGCCATGGCGCACAGTCGTCAAATTCGGTCCACCCGACGCCGGCAGCGCCCGTTCCGCAATAATGAATATGCACGCGGAAGGTGATACTCCCATCGGGGACGCCATGATCAAGGCCAAGAGTGATGTCGATCACACAGGTCTTTCCAAACGGCACATTCTCGTGATCACCGACGGGGAAAATACGAGAGGTTACTCACCTGAGGATGTGACGCGTGTTATCTCGCAACAAAGCGAAAAGGATCGTGCCTCGATCTACTTCGTGGCGTTTGATGTTGCGGCGTCTAAGTTCAATTCCGTTCGCGACTCTGGGGGACTGGTTTTGGGAGCGTCTAACGAAACCGATTTGAAGCAGACGTTGGACTATCTTCTAACCGGCAAAATTTTGGCCGAACAGCCAGAGCATCGATAGGACTCCACACGGGCCGTTGCCGAATCCCGCCATAACCAGTAAGATGCCGCTCTACAATTTTTTAAAAGAGGTGATCCATGGGAACCCGTGCGTTTGAAATTCGAGGCAATCTTGAAGGCGAGTACCCGGATGTTTACACTCGCGAGGCGTTGGACGCTTTAGAAGTCTTGGCGAAATTCGACGCCGAGCGTAAGGCGTTGCTCGCAGCTCGGACCGCCAGGCGGACAGCCCGTTTCCGGAACAAAGAACGAATTAAATTCCTGGATCCCTCTGCGACGATTGCCCGCACGAACATCAAGGTTCAAGATGCTCGCGAGGGCAATTTCATCGGTAGTGAAATTCCGCACGATCTGCAACGGCAATGGATCCAAGGCACCGGTCCCGCGGCCAAGCCGAACTCCCCGGTCGACAAGAGCATTCGTAATATCGCTTATGCGCTGCTCTCGAACGCCGACGGCTGGATGTTCGACGGCGAAGACGCGCTCGGTCAGATCACAACCATGTCTCTGGATAACCAGCGCAACCTGAAGCTTGCGATCCATCGCGATAATGTCTTCATGAAGACCGCGGAACACGTCGCGAAGGAAATGAATGATTGGGGGAAAAGTTTCTTCGGCAAACCGATCATCGACAATTGGGTCAAGCAACTCGACTTCACCACCAAGATCTTTCGTGCGCGCGGTCTGCATTTAGAGGATCGACACATTCGGTCAAAGGCCGGTGGAGGATTTTCTGCGTCCATCGTGGATGCAACGCTCTTCATCGTGAACAACCACAAACGGTTGCGCCAGGACGGCTCGTCCCTCGTTCTCTATCTTCCGAAAACGCAGACGGCCGAGGATTGCGCGCTGTGGAGCGACATACTCTCCGCGCTCGAACAGCATCTCGGTCTTCCCGACGGCACAATCAAGGTTTACGTGCTGGTCGAACAGGTCGAGCAATGTTTCCAACTGATGGAAATGCGAGCCGCGCTCGGCAAGCATTTCATCGGCTTCAACACCGGCCGTTGGGATTACATCAACAGCGTGTCGGACGCGATGGCATGGGATAAGAGCTTCATCAATCCGAACATCGATGCGATCACGATGACCTATGGCTACATGCGCATCTACGAAGACCGAGTCCGGCGTGCATGCAACACACCCGACAAACTTGGCCAGTTCGCTCTGTGGGAGGGCGGCATGGAGCCGCAAATCCCCGTTGGCTCCGAAGCTGGTGTTGCCGCCGCGATGAGGAAGGCGGTGGCCGGGGCGGAACGCGAACAACGCGAAGGCGCCAACGGCAAGTGGGTGGCTCACTGGAAAATGGTGCACATTGTCCGGCCGGTTTGGGAAAAAGTCGGCAAACCGAATCAAATGGGTCTCAAGTGTCCGCCGCTTACATATACACAAGCCGATGCCGACGGCCTCTTCATGCTCGAAGCCGCGCCACGTACGGTCCGTGGCGCACGCGATCTCGTCAGTGTTGCGATGCAATATGGGAACGCGTTTGGCCAGGGACTTCAAGCCGCTGCACTCAAGCCCGCCGATTACTTCGGTAACGAAGACGTTATGTACTTGATGGAGGACATGGCGACGGGCGAGATCCGTCTCAGCATTCTCTGGGAATGGCTGCACAAGGGTGCGAAGTTGACAGAAGATGACAAAGAGACCGGTGTGAAGGCCGGGGACCTGTTCACGGCAGCGCTGTATAAGCGCGTCCTCGCCGAGGAGTACGAAAAGCTGCGCAAGGCGAGTAACCGCGACGTTCACGATGTTTCGAAGAACACGACTTTGCCGATAGCGCGCGAGATTGCCGAAGTGTACGTGCTGGATGACATGAAGATGCCGTGGTACGTTGACCTTCTCAATATCAATCTGAACAATTTCGATTTGGCGGAAGCCAAGCGCCGGATACGGCTCTTCGCCGATGCATTTCGTAAAGACGGTACTAGGATTACGGAGAACCTGGATTTTGACGGAAAAGCTCGAGGTGCGAACTAGTGTGAAATTCCAGGACGGTTGCGTCGTTTCCCTAATTCGGTTTTCGTAATTAGGGAAACGACGCAACCGTCCTGGAATTTTGCCACCCATAAAAGGGGAATGTACATGTTCAAGCGAATCGTTTTTTTCTTGGCTGTCGCCGCATTTTTTGTCGTGGCAACCATTCTTGGCCAAGGCCCGCAAGGGCCACAGAACCGGGAGGCGTCGGTTACTCCTGTGCCCTTCGACCGCCTCTTGAGAGCGAATCAGGAACCGCAGAACTGGTTGACGTATGGTGGTTCATTGATGAGCCAGCGACACAGCGGGCTCACGCAAATCACGCCTGAGAATGCGAAGGAACTCGAATTGAAATGGGTCTTCCAATCGCGCTCGCTCGAGAAGCACGAGGTGACGCCGCTCGTCATAGACGGAGTGATGTACACGGTCCAGAGTCCGAATGACGTCATCGCTCTCGACGCGGCCACGGGCAAGACGATCTGGACGTTCGCTTACAAGCCCGCTCCAGAAGGCAGGAACTGTTGCGGCAGATTGACTCGCGGCTTGGCGATCCTGGATGACAAGTTATTCCTTGCCACGTTGGATGCGAACATCATCGCGATCGATGCCAAGACGGGTAAACAAATCTGGAAAACTCAGGGCGCCGATCCAAAACAGGGTTACGCGTTCACGCATGCGCCGCTTGTGGTGAAAGACAAAGTCATCGCCGGCACCGCGGGTGGTGAGTTTGGCGTTCGTGGATTCATCGCCGCGTGGGACGTGAATACAGGCAAAGAAGTCTGGCGATTCAATACAGTACCCGGCCCCGGCGAGCCCGGCCACGAAACGTGGAGCGGCGATTCCTGGATGCACGGCGGGGCTCCCATCTGGGTGACCGGCTCGTATGATCCCGATTTGAACCTGACCTACTGGGGCACAGGAAATCCCGGTCCGGATTGGGATGGCGCCGGCCGGCTCGGCGACAATCTTTACAGTTGCTCGGTGATTGCCCTGAATCCCGATACAGGCAAGCTGCAGTGGTATTACCAGTTTTCTCCACACAACGAATTCGATTGGGACTCCACGCAGACGCCGGTTCTCGCCGACATTGAATGGCAAGGCCGCGTGCGCAAAGTCATGCTGTGGGCGAACCGCAACGGTTACTACTACGGCATCGATCGCATCACGGGCGAGTTCATGAAGGGGCAACCGTTCGTAAGGACGAATTGGGCAACCGGGTTCGATCCGAAAGGCCGGCCCATTCAAGCGCCCGGTATCGTTCCGACGAAGGAAGGAACGTTGGTCTATCCCGGCAACCAGGGCGGAACGAATTGGTACCCGCCGTCGTTCAGCCCGAAGACGGGTTTGTTCTACATTCCAACTTGGGAAAATAGTTCGACGACTTACGTGAAAGGCGAAGAGCCGCCGGAGTTTCACGAAGGCCAGACCTTCTCGGGATTGTTTCCGAAAGGCGGCGCGCGCGGCGAGGATGCCTATGGCGCTGTCCGGGCTATCGATCCGAAGACCGGCGAAAAGAAGTGGGACTTCCGGCAAAACGCGCCTTCTACAGAAGCAGGAATCCTGACGACCGCGTCGAACGTGCTATTTAGCGGAGGCCGCGATGGCGCCTTCTATGCACTCGATGCGCGTGACGGCAAATTGCTGTGGCAGACGAATCTCGGACCTTCTGTCGCTGCCGGTCCAATGACCTTCATGGTGAACGGGAAGCAGTACGTCAGTATTCAAGTTTCCAGCGCGCTGTTTACGTTCGGCCTCAGATAGACAGCCTGTAACCATAGAGACACAGAGCCTCTGTGTCTCTGTGGTTACAACCCTTCCTCGGTTTTGCGCGTTCTTCCAAAAATCATCGCAACAAGAATGCTGATCACGTAAATCCCCGTCATCACGGCCATGAAGAACAACATCGGCGGGATCTGCGTCGACGGCGTCAGCACTGCCGCAGCGATGCTGAACAGCAGAAATGCGTATTTGAAATTGCGGATCAGGAACCCCGCGCTCACCAATCCAATCCGGCTGAGAATAAAAATGATCGGAGGCATCTCGAAGATGCCGCCCATCGACACGACTGTGGCGGTGAACATCGAGAGATAACTGTCGGCGCTCATCGTCAGCGTGATGTGAGCTTCGCCCGCCATGATGCGCTCCAGGTTCAGCAACCAAGGCGTCACGACCGTATAACCAAACACGGCGCCGGCAACAAAACAAATCGTCGTTGAGATGATGAACGGCGCTGCGAACCGCTTTTCGTGCTTGTAAAGCGCCGGTTCGATGAATCGCCAGATCTGCCACAGAATGATGGGCGCTGCAAGACATATACCTGTCGCCATCGCAACCTTGAAGTAGACCGCGAAGACCTCGGTTGCCTCGATCGCGACAAGCTGGATTCCGGAAATCAGCGCGGGCTTCTCGAGGAACGAAATGATCGGCGCCGTGTACACAAACCCGACGATCGTTCCCGCCGCGAGACCAATGAGCGATTTGATCAAACGCTGCCGGAGTTCTTCGAGATGCTCGAGAAACGGCATTTCGCCGATGGTCGCCATGCCGATGAAAACCGCGCGTCGCAGGCGATCACGCCAAGAAGGGATTGAAACGATAACTGTCGACATGATGGGCCTCCCGCTGTAGCGGCGGTCTTCATAGCACGTCGCTACAGCAGAGTACATGGTAGACTTGGCCGCATCATTTCGGGAGGCTTTTCAATCATGCGGTTCGCGATCGTCCTTCTATTGATAGCCCTGTTTGCTTCACCACTGTTGGCCACGGACAAAACCACCGCCGGAGAATTCATCACCGAGCGGGCGACATTGCTCTCCCTAGGTTTCGAGTGGCGGATCGATGGCGACGATAATCGCAACGCGACCGTTGCGGTTTCGTATCGAAAGAAAGGCGAGCAAGCATGGAAAGAAGGATTGCCCCTTCTGCGAATCGGCAATGAGCGTATCAATGAAAACTCACTGCACTACATCGTGCCGAATGGTTTCGCTGGAAGCATCTTTGATCTAGAGCCCGGCACCGAATACGAATGCCGGTTCGTGATGTCGGATCCTGACGGTGTGACAGGAAAGACGGAGAACGTTACCAGCGTTCGCACGCGAGTCGAACCGAAACCGGCTGCAGGCGGCAAGGTGTACCACGTTTATCCTCCCGGCTATAACGGGCAGAAACAGGACCCCGCCTTCACGGGACTGTTAGGTGCCTACTTCACCGGGTCCGGGGGTTCGGATTACTTCAATTCCTGGCCCGCTCGTGTTCAAGCCGGCGACACGATTCTCGTTCATGCCGGCTTATATAAGGATGACCGTCATCGTTACGGTGGCGGTCTTGGGACGGTATCGAGCGGAACCTATTTCCTTACGCAAAGCGGCACGCCCGAAAAACCGATCGTGATCAAAGGCGCCGGCGACGGTGAAGCCATCTTCGATGGTGATGGCGCGTACAACCTCTTCAATGTGCTTGCCGCAAATTACAACTACTTCGAGGGTCTCACTTTCCGAAATACGGATCTGGCCTTCGAGGCAGGACTGAAGAACATCATCGGCTCGAGCGGTCTCACCATCAAGCATTGCCGTTTCGAAAATGTCGGCCGTGCGATTTACTCGGATTGGTCCGGATCGAAGGATTACTACATCACCGATAACGTGATGATCGGCCGTTTCAATCCGAATTATCTGATGGGCTTCACAGGACGAACTTGGCAGAACCTTCCTGAGTTCAATCCCAAGTTGGTTTCGGAATACGCGGTCAAGGTTTATGGCCAGGGACACGTCGTGGCCTACAACTACATTGCCAATTTCCATGATGGCGTGGATATCGCGACATATGGAAATCCTGACGGATCACCAAATCCCATTCGTGACCGCATGCCGGTCTCGATAGATTTCTACGGCAACGACATCACCAACATGGAAGACAACTGCATCGAGTCCGACGGCGGCGCTCACAACATCCGGATCTTTCGCAATCGCTGCTTCAACCACGGTCATCGCGCGCTCAGCGTGCAGCCAATGTTCGGCGGTCCTGTGTATTTCATTCGGAATATCGTTTATCACGCGCCGGAAGGCGGAGCGGTGAAGTTCACAGCGTCATCGGCGGGCATTCTGGTTTATCACAACACGTTTCTTTCAAATGTGAAGCCGATGCTTCTGGCGGCATCGAACGTTCATTACCGAAACAATTTGATTCTCGGCAAGAGCGAGACGCCGGAGATCTTTGCCGTCGAGACGAACACGAACTATTCGACGTCCGACTACAACGGGTTTCGGCCAAACGACGGCGCGGAGTTTTCCTTCGAATGGAGCACGCCGCCAATGACGATGCGTGCGAATTTTCCGGGTGAAGACGGAAAGCTGTCGACGCAGCAGCAGGCGCAGCTTGAGGCGAAAGCTCGCGAGACGCGTCGGTTCAAGACGCTGAAGGAATACAGCGACGCGACGAGCCAAGACAAACACAGCGTCCTCGTGGACTACAAGGTCTTTGTGAAAGTATCGCCGCCGGGTCCGGATCCACGAACGCTTTATAAACCGGCGGATTTCGATTTTCAGCTTCGCCCCGGCTCAGCTGCTGTGGATGCCGGTGTGCGCCTTCCCGGCGTGAATGACGATTTCACAGGACGCGCCCCGGATCTCGGCGCGTTAGAGGTTGGTCGGCCCGTTCCTCATTACGGGCCACGGGAATAATTTGAGGAGGCAGAGTCATGAGTCTTTATCTTGTTCTTGCGCTGTTCCTGGGGATTGCACAGACAAATGCTCCCGCAAACAAGGGCACCGTCGAACATATCAAGGTGCACGGAAAATCGCTCGAGGGAAATCTTGAAGGCGACTCGCCGGATCGCGATGTCTTCGTTTACCTGCCGCCCAGTTATGCGACCAGCCGCAACCAACGGTATCCCGTCGTGTATTTGCTTCATGGTTACGGTCTGACCGGCGAGCGCTGGATGACTTTTGCGAGTCTTGCAGACAATGCCGACAAAGATGTTACCGCGGGAACGATGAAAGACATGATTCTCGTTAGTCCCGATGCGTTCACGAAGTATAACGGCAGCATGTATTCGGCTTCGGCGACGACGGGCGACTGGGAGACGTTTATCGCTGAAGATCTCGTTTCGTATATTGACAGCCAATACCGCACGATTCCGGATCGCATGAGCCGCGGACTTGGAGGGCATTCGATGGGCGGTTATGGAACGGTTCGAATCGGAATGAAACGTCCTGATGTGTTTTCCAGCCTCTACATCATGAGTGCCTGCTGCTTGATGAATAATCCTGGCGCTGCCCCGCAAGGAAATCGCGCGACCGCCGCGCCTGCGACACAGGGCGCGCGAGGTCAGGCCCCGCGAGGCGGAGGTTTCGCGAATGCTCCATCAGCGCAGGCGGCAGCATGGGCATCCAATCCAAACAATCCGCCGAATTTTTTCGATATGCCGGTGAAGGATGGGGTGCCGCAGCCGCTGATCATCGCGAAGTATGCTGCGAATTCGCCGTTGGTGATGATCGATCAATACGTGACGAATCTGAAGAAGTATCACGCGATCATGGGCGATGTCGGAACGCAGGACACGCTCGCCGCATCGAACCGGCAGATGGATGAGATTTTCACGAATTTTGGCGTCAAACACACATTCGAGACTTACGAGGGGGACCACACTAATCGCGTCAAAGAACGGTTCGAATTGAAGGTACTGCCGTTCTTCTCGAACAACCTTTCCTTTGTTCCTTCGAAAAAATAGCCGCCAATTACGCCAATTACGCAAATTGATTCGCGTAATTGGCCGCTACTTCTTCAGTTCGCGGTAAGCAATCTCCAGGTTTGCCTGAGCGTTGCCGAACTGGGGATTCGCCGACACGACATACCCTTTATACTTCGCGGGGACTTTGTATTCTGCGGCGGCCTGATCGAGAGTCTTGTTCGCTTTCACCTCATTCCGCGCAAACTCGACAAAGTCCTTGCTGAACTCCGCGTACTCTTTGAAATCATTCCACGTCGTGACCGGGATGTGCCCACCGATGACGGTTTCGACGTTTTTCACGCCTGCAATCACTCTCGCAAGTGACAGTGGATGCTCAACGACGCTACCTCCGTTCATTGCGTCAATGTATGGCAAAGCACGCCAGGCGAACATGTCGCCGGCATGCATTGTGCGCAGCGCAGGGAAGACCACGAAAGTATCGCCGTTCGTGTGGCCTCGGCCGAAGTAGTAGAGATCGACTTCATCTTTGCCCTTACCGATCGTCATTTGGTCTCGATATGTCCGCTTCGGTAGGAAGCGCGCCTTGTCTCCCTTGAACTCATCCATCTTCGCCATGTTCTGCTTCGTGTTTTCGTGAACCACGCTATCCACCATCGTGCCGAAGAATTCATTGCTTCCAGTGTGATCACTGTGTGTATGTGTATTGATGATGGTCGTCACAGGTTTGTTGGTGACGCTCTTGACGCGCTCCAAAATAGTTGGTCCCCAACCAAGAAACTTCGATTCCACTAAGCCGACACCAGCCTCCGTGATAAACACGGCTGTGTTGCCGCCACTGAATGCGTTCGTATCGGCGACGCCGGAGCCTGTAATCACAAAAAGGTTGTCCTTCACTTTTTCAATTTTGGTAGTAGCCAGCGCGGCTGGTGTGGGACCCGGCGGTGGCGCCTGAAATCCTGCGATCGTAATTGACAATGCGCCAACGGTTATCACGGCTCCGAGCAAAAGAATTCGTTTCATGATCTCTCCTCCCTCGAAACTATAAGGGGAATAGCCACAAAAATGCACAGAAGTCACATAAGGATTTCAGTTTTGTGTTCTTTGTGACTTTTTGTAGCTATGATACCGCCTCATGCGCCCCAAAATATTTCGAGCCACGAACATTGTCCTCGGACTTCTTTGCCTGATGTACTTCCTCACCTACCTCGACCGCGTGAACATCAACACCACGGTTGCATCCGATCAGTTCCGCAAAGAAGTGCCGCTCACCGAAACTCAGGCCAGTAATCTTTTTGCGCTGTTTGCCTGGCCATATTTGCTCTTTCAGATTAGCGGAGGCTGGGTAGCCGACAAGTTCGGCCCGCGCCGCGCTCTGACAATCTGCGGCATCATCTGGGCAGGCGCAACAGTCATGATGGGCGTGGTCCACGGCCTCTTGTTGATGAGTCTATCCAGGCTTATTCTCGGATTCGGCGAAGGGGCGACGTTTCCCACCGCGACACGCGCGATGTCCTTCTGGTTGCCCGCATCCAAGCGCGGCTATGCGCAAGGAATCACGCATGCGTTCTCGCGATTGGGGAGCGCGATGACGCCGCCCCTAGTTGCATTTTTGATCATCGCGATTTCCTGGAGGGCGTCGTTCATCATCGTAGGCGTCGTCAGTCTCTTTTGGGCGTTGTTATGGGGGCTGTACTTCAGGGACGAGCCTGCGCGCCACAAAGGGGTGACGTCAGGAGAACTAGCTACTCTTCCGCCGTACGTCGGCAAAAGCGATAAAGTTGCGATGCCATGGGAACGTTTGGCAAAACGCATGATGCCGGTTACCTTCGTCTATTTCTGTTACGGTTGGACGCTCTGGCTCTTCCAAAGTGGAATTCCTCGCTTTTTTAAGAACGAGTTTCACCTGGATCTGCAAAAATCGGCGCTCTTGACCGCCGGCGTTTTCTTTGCCGGCTTTGTCGGCGATACATTAGGTGGCATCGTCAGTGATGGCCTCTTCCGTAAGACAAAAAGCCTCAATATCGCGCGATGCAATCTCGTTGCTGTGATGATGGTCCTCTGCTGCGCTTCGATTATTCCCATTTTCTTCACCCACAACCTCACGTGGGTCGTGTTGGCGCTCAGCGCCGGTTTTTTCTTCGCCGAGTGCACCATTGGTCCGATGTGGGCGATTCCAATGGACATTGCTCCCAAGTATGCCGGCACGGCCAGCGGCATGATGAACACGGGATCGGCGTTCGCCGCGATAGTTTCACCGTTAGCGTTTGGAAAGATCGTCGATCTGACGGGCCATTGGACCTGGCCGTTTATCGGCTCGATGGGTCTGATGCTGTTCGGCGCTGCTCTGTCCTTTGCCATGCATCCCGACCGGCCGCTCAGTGAAGATGTGACGCTAACAACGAAAGGAGCACTGATTGAAAACGCATCCGGTGTGCGATAGAGTCCCGCAAATGTTCATTCTGACGATGCTCGGCGTGCTCTTATTCACGTCGTCCGGGATGGCGCATCACTCCTTCGCAGCAGAGTACGACAACAACAAACAAGTCACGGTAAAGGGAGTTGTTCAGAAGGTCGCGTGGGTCAATCCGCACGCTTACGTTTATATCGATGTAAAGGACGAAAGCGGCAAGGTCACGACGTGGGCATTCGAATCGCTTAGTCCGAACGCGCTAGCCCGCCAAGGTTGGTCGCGAAATTCGCTGAAGGTCGGCGAGATGGTCACGGTGAATGGATACCTTGCGAAAGATGGCAAGCCGCTGTCCGATGGATCCGTTCATGCAAACTCGAGATCGATCACTACCGCCGACGGACGCAAAGTGTTCGTTGGATCATCGGCCGACGATGCAGCGAAATAGAATTCTTTTCGTTTTTGCTCTTGCGACAGCACTCACTGTGGTTCCCACGTGGGCTTTCGCACAGGCCGGTCCGCCCCGCACCGGCAGTCTCGGCAATGAAAAAGCGCCGGTTGGACCGACACCCCGCACGCCGGAAGGCAAAGTCGATTTCTCCGGTGTTTGGGACCCCGGCTTCAGCTTCGCGACACTCGGACAAGTTCCGCTGCAGCCGTGGGCCGAGACGCTATACAAGGAACGCCGCGAGAACCTCAGTAAAGACGATCCGGAAGGACACTGTCTTCCCGCCGGCGTGCCGCGCATTTCTCCGTTTCCTCAAAAGTTCGTCCAGACTCCAACCCTCGTTGTGATTCTCGACGAGGGGAACGTGCATAGTTATCGGCAGTTGTTCCTGGATGGGCGCGGCCATCCGAAGGATCTCGAGCCTCTATGGATGGGCGATTCCATCGCGAAGTGGGAAGGCGACACGCTGGTCGTCGATACGATCGGATTCAATGATAAAACATGGCTCAATGGCCAAGGTGTTCCTCATAGCGACCAACTGCACGTCATCGAACGCTACACTCGGCCAGATCTAGGACACCTCAACGTTCAGATCACGCTCGAAGATCCAAAAGCATTCACAAAACCTCACACGTTTAACAGAGTATTTACGCTACTTCTGAATTGGGAAATCCATGAGTACGTCTGCAACGAGTTCAACGTAGATGCGGAGCACCTGGTGGGGAAGTGAAGCTGACGCGATTCCGGCTCAGCCTCTTAATCCTTTTGCTTTTTGTTCTACCGAGATTTTCACGTGCGGCAGACGATCTGCCGGCAAAACTCGGCGACTCCGAATTCTGGCAGTTGATCTCAGATCTGTCCGAGCCGAACGGGCATTTTCAGTATGAAAACTTCGTTTCGAACGAGTACAACCTCCAGTCCGTCATTCCTTCGATCCTCGCGAAGGTGAAATCGGGCGGCGCATACGTGGGCGTCGGGCCGGAGCAAAACTTCACGTACATTGCGGCGCTTCAGCCAAAGATTGCATTCATCGTCGATATTCGGCGACAGAATCTACTCGAGCATTTGATGTACAAGGCGATTTTCGAAATGTCGCGGGACCGTGCAGACTTCGTGTCGCTGTTGTTTTCGCGGAAGCGTCCGTCAGGATTGAATACGAGCTCGACTGCGGAGCAATTGTTCAAGTCGTATCGCGCGGTTCAAAGCGACCAGACGTTGTTCGATCGGAACTTCGAGACGATCATCGACCGCCTGAAGATCCATCACCATTTTCCATTGACGGATGAAGACCGGAAGAATATCCAATACGTCTACACAACATTTTTGCGCAACGGCCCTGCACTGGACTACACGGTTGGCGGTTTCTATGCTTTCGATGCGCCGCCGTCATATGAAGACTTGATGACGGCGGATGATGGTCAAGGTGTCATGCGGAGCTTTCTCGCAAGTGAAGAGCATTTTCAGAGGGTGAAGAAACTCGAAGCCAGCAACCTCATCATTCCCGTGGTTGGTGATTTTGCGGGGCCGAAAGCGGTTCGCGAGGTCGGCCGATATCTGTCAGCGCATCATGCGTTAGTCACGGTCTTTTATCTATCCAACGTCGAGCGATATCTTTTCGGGGCCACAGACGCCTGGCGGAAATTTTATGTCAACCTTGCGATCCTGCCATATGACGGACAAAGCCTCTTTATCCGATCCATCTTCGACGCGAGCTACGGCTCCGCCAGCAAACTTTCCAGTTTCGATGACATTATGAATGCATTCAGCGGCGGCAGGATCAGCGCGTATGGGGACGTTATCGCACTATCGCAGTAGTTACCCGCAAATCACGCGAATTGCGCGAAAGGGAATCTGCGCAATTCGCGTAAGTCGCGGCCTTATTTCTTCTCTGGAACTAAAGTGACCCTCACGTAGTTGTCAAGATTGAGGTACGTTTTTGCGGCGTCCTGTATCGCCTTCGAATCGAGCTTTCGATACAGTTCCGGCGCGTCCCAAATCCCGGCGGCATCTTCTCCCAACTGATACTTGCCCGCGATTTGAGTCAGCAGGTATCCGTTCTGTTTGCTGCTGGTCTCGAATTCACGAAGCAAGGCTTCCTTTTCATCATCGATCTGTTTTTCGGTGGGGCCGTTCGCCTTGAACTTCTCGATTTCTTCGAAGACACGCTTCACGAGAGCATCGACGCGCTGCGGGTCGCTGCCGAATTGAATCGAAACCTGGTATTCCTGCCTTGGAATTTTCTGTCCGTTTGCATTGACATTCACGCTGTAGGTTCCGCCCAACTCTTCACGAAGAGTCTCAAGAAGGCGCATGCCCAGGACCTGGCCCATGGCGCGCATTGCAATCCGGTGGGACGGATCGTATTGCATAGGTCCTGAAAAGATGATCGCGGTTTGACTCTTCGGCTCGATCCCCTTTTCGACAGTCTTCTCGCTGACGCCCGTCGGTAGCCGCGCGCCCACGTCTTTCCAGGTCTCTTGCCGATGAATCGACGGCAAGCCGCCTAGGTACCGCTCCACGAGCGGTTTCATCGTTGCAAGATCGAAACTGCCGACGAAGAAGAACGTAAAGTCGCTCGCATCGGCAAATCGGTCTTTATAGAACGCGAGCGATTTATCGAGATTCCATTGATCGACCGTGGCCGCCGTCGTGATGCGTCTCCGCAGATGGTCTCCGCCCATGATCTTCGTGAGCGCCTCCGCGAATGCGAATTCCGGAACGACCGATTGGTTGGCGAGCGCCGTCTTTGCCTGAGTTGCCTGGACACTGAACGCATCCGCGTCAGCTCTCGGCTGGGTGAATCTCAAATAAATGAGCTGGAACATTGTCTCCAGATCTTTACGAGAACCGCTGCCGCTCAGACCCTCTTCGGTTTCGCCGATGAAGGCGCTAGCGTTGGCGACTTTTCCGGTAAGGACTTTTCTCAAATCGATCAGACTGAACTTGCCTAGACCTCCGGCACCGAGAACTTGCGCTGCAGTACTGGCGGGAATGTAGTTTTCATCGCTCGCAAGCGACGTGCCGCCGGGACTGGTGGCGCGGAACAGGATTTCGTCTTCACGGAATGTCGTGGGCTTGAAGACAACCTTCACTCCATTCGACAGTTCCCACTCCGTGATGCCGATCGCATCTCTCGTCGTCGTTTTCACTACCGTTCCGCCGGCCGGCAGCGGATCAAGCAGTGCTGCCGTCGTAACGTTATCGACGTAGGCTTTGATGTCCTTGTTTGCAGCGTTTTTGATGACCGCCGCCAGCTTCGTTTCATCGGGAATCACCAGGCCGGATTTTTCAGGCGCAGTCAGCACAACGAACCGGTTTTTGTCGGTGAACCACTCTTTGCCGAGCGCATTGATTTCTTCGAGAGCGATGTCGGGGAGGAATCGTTGGTGCAACGCTTGCTCCAACTCGGCTCCGGGCAACGGTTCGTCGGTGAGGAAGTTTCGGATGTATTCATCGGCGCGGCTGTTCGACAGCCGGTTTTGATCTTCAACGACCATGCGTTCGTAGGCGCGAAGGATATTTTGCCGCTGTCTATCAAGCTCGGTGGCAGTGAATCCGAATCGCGTCACTCGATCGAGTTCTGTGAGCATCGCGTCCAGGCCTTTTTCGATGCCGTCTTCCTTCACTCGCGCGGTCAATTGTGCTTCGTCCTTGTCCTTCGAAACGAAGGGACTCCGGCCTGCGCCGGCGCCAAGAAACGGCGCATCCGGCTTCTGCGCGATTTCGGAGAACCGCGTCGATAGCATGTTCGAGAAAAGATCGTCGACGATCTCCTGACGATACTCGCCGAATGTACCTTGCTTGCGCGAAGGCAGAATATTTTCAACCGATATGGAGGTGGCTGTGAGTTCCTTGTCGGTTGTGATCGCGTAAACGGAGCCATCATGATCGGGCACTTCATATTCCCGGCGAGGCCGTGGCGACGACACCGCCGGAATCGAACCGAAATGCGTCTTGATCAGATTCTCGACGGCCGTTTTATCGAAATCGCCGACAGCCACAACGGCCATGAGATCCGGCCGATACCAGTCTTTGTAAAACTTCTTGAGCGTTTCGGGTTTGAAGTTCTGGATGATTTCGGGTTTGCCGATGGGTATGCGATCGGCATATCGGGAACCCTTAAGCAAAACGGGAAAGAGCTTGTCGGTTGTTCTCGCCCCGGCGCCTCGTCTTAGGCGCCACTCTTCCATCACAACGCCACGTTCTTTATCGATCTCCTCGTTTTCGAACGATACGTTGTGCGCCCAATCCTCGAGTATCAGGAGCGCTTTGTCGATGACCTCGGTCTTGTCGGTTGGGATTTGAAGCATGTACACGGTTTCGTCGAAGCTGGTGTAGGCGTTCAAATCAGCGCCGAAACGCATGCCGACCGATTCGATGAATTTCACAATCTCGTTTTTCGGGAAATGTTCGGTGCCGTTGAAGGCCATGTGCTCGACGAAATGCGCGAGTCCCTGCTGATCATCATCCTCGAGGACGGATCCTGCTTTCACGGCGAGTCGAAGTTCGGCGCGCTTCTCGGGCTTTTTATTGGTCCGGACGTAATACCGGAGCCCATTAGGCAATTGCCCGATCGTGATCTCGCGATCGACAGGTATCGGCGCGGAAAGCGGCGGCGCGACTTGAGCCGGAGCAGTCGCGACAACTAAGAGGACGAAAAAAAGAAGAATTGGAGTGCGTTTGAAAATAGTCATGGTTTGGAAATTATGAAGGAAAATCGCCACAAAAAGGCACAAAAGTCACAAGGCGTATTCCCCTCCTTTTGAAGGAGGCGAATGGTGAATCACAAGTCGTGTACAGGTTGTGTGCTCCACCACCCCGTCCGCTCCCAATAAGGTTGCTGCGCGACATTTTCTTGAGGTCGCGTCCACCCCCTCCTCACGAGGAGGGGAATATGGCTCACCTTGAAACGCGATCAAATTCAAACTAACCCACTATCGGCTTTCTCCTTTTTGTGACTTTTGTGCCTCTTTGTGGCATAAACAATCTCCGCAATCCAACTTGGAGGACAAGCGATGATCCGACTTTTTCGGCCGGTGTCTTTGGGGCTATTGATCGCCTCGCTTTTTTTAATTCATTCAACAATCGCGCAGCAGGGTGCAAAGAATGGAGAATGGCGCGTCTATGGCGGTGAGAACGGCAACACCCACTATTCACCGCTGGACCAAATCAATCGCGACAATATTAAAGATTTGAAAGTCGCTTGGGTTTGGAAGTCGGACAGCCTTGTGCCCAGTCCGCAGGCAGGCAGCGAGACGACGCCCATCATGGTGAACGGCGTTCTTTACTTCACCATGGACCAGCGCCGCTTTGTCATTGCCGCCGATGCTGCGACCGGCGAAACACTATGGGTCTACCGTCCTAATGAAGGTGAGCGATTCGACAGAGCTCCGCGTAAGATCCATCGCGGCGTTGCCTACTGGACCGATGGGCGAGGCGACGAGCGAATCCTGCTCGCCACGCCGGGATTCCACCTGGTCGCGCTCAACGCAAAAACCGGCGTTCCCGTTCCAGGTTTCGGAAGAGATGGAATTGTCGATCTTTTCAACGAACTGGACTACGACTACAAGGGCACGCCCATCGGGAAGATCGGAAACAGCTCGCCCGTGGTCGTCTCGCATGACACGGTTATCGTCGGTCCCGCATTAACGCCAGGCGGCCGCGTGAACAAGACGAACGTGAAAGGCGACGTGATGGCCTTTGATGTTCGAACGGGCAAGAAGAAGTGGGTCTTCCACACGATCCCGCGCAAAGGGGAGCCGGGCTCAGAGACGTGGCTCAACGGTTCGAATGAAACCACCGGCAATGCCGGCGTTTGGGGACCGTTTTCCGTCGATGAAGATCTCGGTTACGTCTATCTGAACATCGAAAGCGCCACCAACGATGTCTACGGCGGCCATCGTCCTGGAGCGAACCTTTTCTCCGATTGCCTGGTGGCCGTCGATATCCGGACCGGAAAAATGATTTGGTACAACCAGCTCGTGCACCACGACATTTGGGATTACGACATGCCGCCGAATCCGATTCTCCTCGATGTCATGGTCGATGGCCGGCCCGTTAAAGGCGTGTTTCAACTTTCGAAACAAGCATTCGCTTATGCCTTCGATCGCGTGACCGGTAAGCCGATCTGGCCGATCGAGGAGCGGCCCGTTCCGCAAACAGATGCGAAAGGCGAATGGACTTCCCCGACGCAGCCATTTCCGACGAAGCCTCCGGCTTTCGATTGGCAGGGCGTTAGTACCGACAACATTATCGATTTCACTCCGGCCCTTCGGCAGCAAGCCATGCAGTTGCTCGAAGGATACAAATGGGGACCCATCTTCACGCCGCCACCGGCAGCCGCAAGCAATTCCAAAGGCCTGATCCAAGTTCCAGGTTTGGGTGGCGGCGCAAATTGGCCCGGAGGCGTTGGAGATCCGGAATTGGGTTATGTGTTCGTCGGGTCTGCAACGAATCCGGGGACCGTTCTTCTGACTCCCAATGCCAATCCAACTCAGACACCAGACAGCGCGTGTTGCGATGCCGACTACACGATGGGCGGCACGGCGCCTCAGCTTCCTAACGGTTTGCGGTTACTGAAGCCACCCTATGGCCGCATCACGGCGTATGACATGAACAAGGGCACGATCGCGTGGCAGATCCCCAACGGCGATACTCCGCCGAACATCAAAGCGAATCTTGCAGCGGCCGGCCTCACCAACGTTCCTCCGACAGGCAGTCCGTCACAAGCGGGACTCACTGTCACGAAGAACTTCTTGTTTGCCGGTGAAGGATCGGGTGGAATGGCGGTCTTTCATGCGTATGACAAGAAGACCGGCCAGGAGATCTGGCAGGGCGCACTCCCCGGTCCGCAGACCGGAGTGCCGATGAGCTATATGGTCAACGGCAAGCAGTACGTCGCAGTCGCAGCCCGCGGTCCCCAAGGCAGCGGCGCGCAATTGGTCGCGTGGGGCATTGCGCCGCCTGCGCCGCCTGCGCCGCCTGCGCCGGAAGGCGGCCGAGGCGGCGGCCGCGGCCGTGGAGGCCGGGGTCAACAGTAATTCCAGGACGGTTGCGTCGTTTCCCTAATTCGAAAAACCAGAATTAGGGAAACGACGCAACCGTCCTGGAATTGGGAAATTTCAGATTTTCTTCCACACGGTAACCGTTCGACCGTCTCCCCGCCTCGATTCGAACTCCGCCGGGCGCGCCGATTCCGGAGCCCCCACGCAAACGCGGAGCACGTCACCATCAAATTTGTAGATACCGCGCTGAGCTTTGCCTTTGTTCGCGCCGGCAACGTTGACGTAATCGATAAACCCTGGCGACTTCGATGAATCGTGAGTGAAAAAAACTTTCATCATCACTTGCGGGCCTGCCTGGACGGTCGTTTCATTGCCGCGCGTAATCCGCTTGACCCATTGAACCGCTGATTCCTCCATAGGAGCGCCATTCATCACAGCCGAAATCATTTGCCAGTCGCCTTCGAACTCTGTGGGCGCAGCGCTACTGGTTATCCGCGTGGTAGTCGGCTTTGCTTTGGCGACAGGTTGTGAATTCCCGCGTTTCAACGTTTCCAGCGCAAAACCGCTTCCGGGCGCGGATGCGAATCGCGACGGCCGCACCGTGCCGCGCGTCGCCAGACATAGCTTCCAAGTATTGCCGGTAAGTTTATAGATGCCGAGATTCGTATTGCCTTTTTCGGGTCCGGCATCGAATTTCATATCGAGGCGAGGAGGCCGGGCAGAGGCGTCAAGGATCAGCGTGCCCTCATATGCAGTGCCCATGCCGGTCGTCGTGAATCGTTTGCCCTTGACCGTGACTCGCGCATCCGCCAGCATCGCGTCCGGCGTTTGTTGTCCTTCCATCTCGAGACTCGCAATATGCCACGTGCCTTGCAGCAGCTCGAGATCGTCACGCATTATTTTCTGCTTCACCTGAACTCCTCAACCGTCAAGTCTCTAAATACAGCGTTGCCTTTTCCGTTGAGATAAAGACCGATTCGTCCGTCGGAAAACGTGGCGTCTTTGACCCTGCCAACCAGAATTTCATCGTGATAGAAAACGCAATCGGCGGCGTCACATCGAACTTCGAGCTTTTGCGGAACTCCGGGTCGCGCGTTCAATGGCCACTGATTCAGTTCCGTTGTCCTGATGGCTTCGACTCGGCTCACGGTTGCGAACTCGGGGAATATCGCAAATGCATAGTACCCGCCCTCGTTCTGACGGAAGACCAGTCCGGCACCTCCGTCCGTGGTCATCGAAACAGTGGCACGGAAGTTTCGAAAACCCGGTCCGTTGACGGCCACCACATTTTCGCCGCTTAGTTGGTATCCGTCGGGCGAGTATTTTGCGGAGAGTCGATCGGGCCAGCCGGACTTCGGATCCATGAAATCGTCATGATAGAAGACGCGGCCATTGCGGCGTTCGACCTTGGTCTCGAATGCCCGCGAATCTGCGCGCCGGATGACGGCTGGTTCCAACTCCGGAACGCCGTAGCCGGGTCGCGATCGAACGTTGTAACGGCCTCCGCGTACGGTGACGCGCAGTTGGTGGTAGCTCCGCTCGCGGCCTTCGGTGTTGGGGTAGAAGGCCAACGTGTACTGCGTGCGAAGATCGTTCGTGATTTCCTCGACTGCCTTTACGAGTTCCGTGTCGGATTGCGGAAAGAACGACTCGGCGCCGGATTCACGGGCAATTCTCGTGAGCACCTCGCGAGGGTTATCGATCGTGTGACTGTCGGACAATTCGATGCGAGGGCCGGACCTGCGAAACAGCTTGTCTTCTTCGGGCCCGAAATATCCGATCGTGTAGATCTGCATTTCGGATTCGCGAACAATGCGCATCGTCTCTTGCAGTTCGTGGCGGCTGTGCTGGTCCGCTCCATCGGAAATAATGACCAGAGCTTGGCGATTTTGCTGTGCCCGGCTGGCAAGCGTGAGACCCTGCACTATTGCATCGTAAAGACTGGTTCCGCCGCCGAGCTCCGTCTGCTGGATGACGTTTTGCACCCGCTCGCGGTCGGTCGTGAAATCCGACGCAAGTTTTACCTGATCATCGAAGGTGAAGTAAAAATACTCGCTGCCTTCGTGTGCGGCGCGAATGAGCGCGCGAGCTGACTCTTTGGCGCGCTGCAGCTTGCTGTTGTAGCTCATGCTGAAGCTACGGTCGAGAAGAATGCCCAACGTGATCGGCTGTTCCTCGTTCGAGAAGAATTCGATCTTCTGCTGCACCCCATCGTCGAAGATGGAAAAATCCTGAGACTGGAGTCCCAGCACATTGCGCCCGCGCGAGTCGGTTACCCGCACGCCAACGGTAACGAGAGAGACCTTTACACGAAGGGTTTCCTGTGGGAGGAGGAGCAGCAATGCGATGAGCAATCTGGTCATTGTCGCTTTTGAAATTCAGTGTCAGTTCAGCACAAACACTACCACCATGTCCTCGCCATAAGCGACATATCGAGAGAGAAATTTTTTCAATGCGCATGAGACGAAATTGCCCAACATAGCTCGCGCAGCGAGCGCCACAATTCAAGCCACGGGCGCAGCCCGTGGAACACGATTACGAGAGGAATCCAGTCCCGTTAGGGACGACACAAATCGATTGTTTCGCCCCTACGGGGCTTGGTTCTTCTCGCCGAACAATCCACGGGCTGCGCCCGTGGCTAAGATTGTTTCGCCGCTACGCGGCTTCTTTGGGCGACGATGAACCACAGGCGTTTATTTATGTTGGCTCACGGAGAGAACGTTTCCGTCGGGATCTTTGAACCATGCGATCTTATCGCCGCCGGGGGCTGTCCAAATTCGACGCTCGTGATCTTGGATGAAAGGATAGTCCTCGAACGTCACGCCCTGCCGTCCCAGCGAGGAAACGATCGCTTCGATATCGTCGACCTCCCATCCAAGGACTGTGTAACGAGCCGGATTGAACTCCTTCAGCTTGACGATCCGGATCATGTTCGAAGCTGTTCGCATGACCAAGGCGTATTGGTCGAGGCTTACGAATTGAAAACCGAGCTTGTGCTCGTAAAAGTCGCGAGCCCGATCGTAGTCCGTGGTTATGACAAAGCCGACCAACTTCTGCTGAGAGAGTGATTTCATGAGGCTATATTACTTTGCACCTCGAACTTCGACACCAAATTTGAGGAGCCCAACGGTGACGGCCAGCAGCGCAGCTGCGCTCGAAGCCAGCGACGTATGTATACCGATGAAGGAGCCCAACACTCCGACCGTCACTCCGCTGAAGGCCCGCAGCCCCAGCGCCGACATGCCAAACAGGCCGATCAGCCGCCCGCGCAGATGACTGGGCGCCTTGAGTTGCACGATGGTCTGCGCTGAAGAGTAGAACGCAAGATTCAGGATGCCGGCGAAGAACAGGAGGACAAGCGACAAATAATAATTCCTCGACAACGCGAACGCTCCGATCGCCAAGCACCAGAAGACTGCGCAAATAATAGCGCTCCGAACGTTCGCCTGAAGCCAGCCTTTGCCTTCCAGTAGGAATCCTCCAAACACAGCGCCCGCTGCCGTCGCCATCAGCAGCGCGCTATATGCGAAGTCGGCTGAACCTGCGCCCAGGTCGCTAGCGAACGCAGGCATGAGACTTTGAAAGGCGTTGCCGACGAATAAGGATGCACTGCCCCCTAGGACCACCATCGTGATAATCGGCCGGTTGTGCGCCACCTCCCGAAAAACCTGTCTCGCATCGGTCCAAGCAATCGCGCGTTTGGCGACCCCTTCTTTATGCGAATGCCCGGTGTATGGCACATAAAGTAACCACAATGTCAGCGGAAAATAGACAAAGACATTCGCGACGAGTGCCGCCGAAGGGCCTAATGCCAGCATCAAACCCGCGCCAACGGCCGGTCCGAACAGCAATCCCAATTGGCGGCTGGTGGCGTTGAGCCGAACCGCACTCTGAAGATGCTCTGGGCCGACGATATCGTGAATCAGCAACTGCTCGGCCGGCGCCCATATAACTCCGGCGATGCCGTGCACGACAAGCAAAACGCCCGCATGCCACACCTGAATCCGATTGGTGAAGAAGAGTGCTGCCCATGTAGCTGACACGCCCATAAACAGCAATTGCGCTACTTGAATCACCTTACGGCAGTCGTATCGGTCGGCGACTCCACCGAAATAAACCGATAAGAGGAGAAACGGCGTCCAGTGACTGATTTCCGCAAATCCGGCCAGCGCCGGCGAATGGAATTTCTGGAACAACAACCAATAGCTGACGACGTGTTCGATGTTGTCGGCCATCATCGCCAGCATGGTGCCGGCGAAAAAGACGCGGAAGCTCGGATGATGAAGCGCCGCGAAGGCCAGCTGTCTTTTCGTTTGTGTCTCGGCGGCTTGCATTTTTGCGACTCGGTACGTTAGCTGAAGACGTGATTTGAACGCAATACGCGGATCATCAGATCTGCTATCCTCCACGTTGTGAAAATCGTCCTCATCGTGTCGTTCGTATTGTGTGTCGGCACGCTTGCGATCGCGAAGGACATCAATTACGAAACGGCTCGCCTTGATAAACGGCTCCGCCCAGTCAAGGTGACCGAGAAGATCACCATTGATGGCAGATTCGACGAACTGACCTGGGCGGACGCCCCGCGTGTCTCCGAATTCACGCAGAGAGAACCTGATGAGGGCGAGCAAGCATCAGAGCGAACGGAAGTGCGGGTTCTTTACGACAACGAGAATCTTTATTTCGCTGTCATCGCTAAAGATTCCGAGGTTGATCGCGCGATCATTTCCGAGCTGAAGAAAGATTTCAGCCTGGATAACGGCGATTCCTTCCACATTATTCTCGATACGTTTCACGATGAGCGGAACGCGTACGAGTTCGCTATCAATCCTGCCGGAGCAAAATGGGACGCGCAGATTGCGAATGAAGGACGCGAAGTAAATCAAAGTTGGGATGGTGTCTGGTACGTTAAGGCTCGCATCGTCGATGACGGATGGAATGCGGAAATCGCAATTCCGTTCAAGACCCTCAAATTTCCGCGAACTCCGGTGCAAACGTGGGGCATCAATTTTCAACGGACGCTCCGCCGGCGCAATGAAGACAGCCTGTGGGCACCGGTTCCTCGGATTTACAACGTTCAGCGGATATCGCTTGCAGGAACGCTCGAAGGGATGGAGGGCATCGAACCGGGGTCGAATATCAAGATCAAGCCGTACGTCTTTTCAAGTTTCGCACAGAATGCGTTGGCGAAAACTC
>JACXTT010003334.1_pt1 | contig 24829 bp, 25 predicted proteins | sample 9270951 | NCBI WGS metagenome assembly JACXTT01 (sample SAMN15532306, study PRJNA645909) | rock metagenome | isolation source: weathered quartz diorite | place: Puerto Rico | collected 2017-06-21
AGCTCGGCGTGCGTCCCTGCAACCGCATGGAGGAAGGCCTCGACGGCGTGGATGTGGTCATGATGCTGCGGCTACAGCGTGAGCGCATGCAGGGCGCGCATATCCCGAGCGAGCACGAATATTTCAATCTCTACGGACTTACGCCCGCGAAGCTCGCGCTCGCGGCCAAGGACGCCATCGTCATGCATCCGGGTCCGATGAATCGCGGCCTCGAAATCGATTCGGCCGTGGCCGACGGACCGCAATCCGTGATCCTGCCGCAGGTAACCTACGGCATCGCCGTGCGCATGGCGGTCATGGCGCTGATCATGGGCGGAGCGCCGGCGAGCCGCGAGGGAACGCGTGAATCTGCGAGCCGAACGCGTACGCCTGCCGAGGGGAAAAAACGCAAATGAGTCTCGTCATCCAAGGCGGGCACCTGGTCGACCCGGTCAATAACGTAAACGGGAAAAAGGATCTTTTCATCGATGACAACGGCTTTATCGTCGGTGTTGGAAAATCCCCTGCCGGTTTCAAGGCAAGAAAAACCATCGAGGCGCTCGGTAGGATTATCTGTCCGGGCCTCGTTGACCTGCGCGCACGCCTGCGCGAACCGGGTCTGGAATACAAGGCCACGATTGAATCTGAGGTGCATGCCGCGGTCGCCGCCGGCATCACCACGCTGTGCTGCCCACCCGACACACTGCCCGTCATCGATACGCCGGCCATGGCCCAGATGCTGCAGTCGCGAGCCTGGCGCTTCGGCTTGGCCTTTATCCATCCGCTGGGAGCACTGACCCAGCGGCTTGAAGGAAAACTACTGGCCGACATGGAGGCACTCGACGAGGCCGGCTGCGTGGGCTTCACCAACGCCCTGTCACCCGTGACCGATACGCTCGTGATGCGCCGCGCCCTTGAATACGCCGCCACGCTCGACCTCACCGTGTTTCTGCATGCCGAAGATCCCTGGCTGCGCAACGGCGGCTGCGTACACGAAGGCGAGGTCGGCACGCGCCTGGGGCTCGCCGGGATACCGGAGGCCGCTGAAACCGTCGGCGTCGCGCGCGATCTCGCGCTGATTGAGCAGACTGGCTGTCGCGCGCATTTCTGCGGGTTGTCCAGTGCGCGCGCCGCCGCCATGGTGGCCCAGGCGCAGAAAAAGGGCCTACCCGTGAGCGCCGATACCACAGCGCATCATCTGCACCTGACCGAACACGACATCGGCGATTTCAATACTCAGTGCCACGTGCGCCCACCGCTGCGTGGCAAGCACGATCGCGAAGGATTACGCAAGGCACTCAGCAACGGAACCATCAGCGCCATTTGCTCGGATCATCAGCCGCACGAACCGGACGCCAAACTGGCGCCCTTCGCGCGCTCCGAACCCGGCATTTCAGCACTGGAAACTTTACTGCCGCTTACGCTCAGGCTGGTGGACGAGAAACTGCTCACGCTGCCGGAGGCCATTGCGTTGCTGACCCACAAGCCGGCGGAAATTATCGGCGTGGAAACCGGCCATCTCGGCATCGGCGCCACCGCCGATGTCTGCGTCTTCGATCCTGAAACACGCTGGACACTGACCGAAAATAAACTCGTCTCGCGCGGCCATAACACGCCGTTCCTGGGGCAAGACTTCCGTGGACGGGTTACCCATACGCTGGTAGGCGGGAAGCTGGTCTACCAGCTTGGCGCGGCGGGGTGATCTCGATTTCTGATTCTTTTCCGTTCAATGTCCTATAAAAAACAAAAGCCCCATCACGGAGCTTTTGTCGGTGTCTTCAGCACCTGTCAGACAGACGGCTTGATGTGGCGCTTCAACACATACAGATCACTGTTTAAACAGTACAAGGTTTTTCAGAAATTCCACCAAATTCGCCTGATTGGCTGATGACATGGCGGCAAAGGAATTTCGTGAAGCTAGTGCCTCTCCGCCGTGTGCGAGAATAGCGGCGGTTAACGTCGGCGCGCGGCCATCGTGCAGATAGGGGGCGGTGCTGCCTATTCCCCAGATCGGCTTGGTAATAAATACCGAAGCGCCATTGCCGGCTTCGTCAATCCCCTCCGCCAGGGCTGAACCCATGTCATGCCATTTCAAGTCGCTGTAAAGACGCACGATCGCGCCACCGTTCCCCGCCGGCTCGAAAGGAACCTGTTCCGGATCGGTCAAAAAGTTGAAGGTCACCGGATGTGCCGGATCGAACCCCAGATTTGCCGGATTCACGCCTGATGGAAAAGTGCTGTCCCGATATTGCGGCATGCTGCTGGGTTCGCTGAAGATTGGATTGTTCATGGTCAAGGAAGGAACATGACAACTACTGCAGTTGGCCTGGGTAAACAGGGCCTGGCCCGCGGAAATTGCCGTCTTCTGCGCCGAGGTCAACGGGAATTTGACCGCGTCCTTGGCGTTCATCTCCAACATCGTCACGGGTCGCGGTTGCTGTGCGTTATAAATCGTTATCGCCGTGATGTCACCGACGGTGAATTCATCCACCACGCCGTCTTTATCCTGATCCACGCCGACGCCCACCATCTCATCGGGCTGCATGCCGATTTCATTCAATGCCGCGCCACGGACGAAATCGCGCAGGAAAGTTACATTTCCTTTCCATTCATACGGTCGGACGATGAGGTCTTTTGAAACACCCTGGACGCCGGATGTGCTGATGCTCGCTGATCCCAGAAAACCTGTCGCCGAAATCGTGCCGAAGGAAATACCCTTCGTCGTCAACGTTTTCGTAACGGTGCATGGGAAAAAACATGCTTTCGCCGCGGTTACGGCGCTGCTTTGAATTGCCAACAAATCCGTCGTCATTTCCTGGGCCAGATTCTGAAGCGCGCCCGAGCCAAATAGATGCGGCGTCTGGCGCTGTATGAATTTACTTAGCGTCTTGGTTCGCTGCGGGTCACGTACGGCATTGGAATTGATTTCTCCCGAGCCATCGTCCGCCGTCGGACCGCCGGGAGTCGTGGGGCCGTTATGGCAAGCCGTGCAGGAGCGGGCGTTGGGGCCCGTGGCGCGAAATGGATCCGAGGTAAACCCCGGCAGATCGGCACGGGGAACTCTTGAAAAGCGGATCGAAACCGTTGAGTCCTGGTTGAGATTCGAACCTATGCCATCACGCTCATTGTAAGTTGTTCCAAATAGTTCATCCCCGTCCACGGCCAATTCAGGAAATCCAATCGTACCATTGCTTATCTGGAACTGATCGATATGACTGGCCAACGGAAAAGCCGGGCCGTCCCCTACCGCGAATGATTTGAACGGAATTAACATCAGACAAACGCTGGCTGTTACAACTTGAAGTTGTTTAAGACTAAGCATTGCTGTATTCCCCCGTGTTAAGCTGATTGTGTTCATGCCAAACTCACACGCTCTAGTGATCCATGTCATGGCATCTTCATGAACGGGACCTCGATCACGCAGCTAATGTTGCTTTACGCGATCACACGCCCACAGGGTGCTCTCCTTCCACCCTGTGAATAACGTTAGCCCAGACGGGAAACTGGAACAATTCTTCTGATGTCTAGAAAATTGATAGACCTTGATCTGATAAATCTTCCACATAGACCCTTTGCGCGATCCGAATATTGGACGGATGTCTAATTAATACATTCGTAAGATTTAAACGCCTGCGCTTTTGTTAGTCTGTATTAGACTGTATAGGTCGGATAAATTAACGAGGTCCGTCATGCAACCGGGCTGGGAGATTTTGAAAAAAACAAACGTGTGTCGCCGCGCCATTCTGGCCGTGATTTTTCTTGCCGTCATGCAATACGGCTGCGGCGATAATAACTCCACCGCCAAACAATCCACCTCAGATGGAGGCGGCAATAAGGCGGCCTTGTCCAACAATGCAGGTACCGTTGTCAACCCGCTTGCCACGGAACAGAAAGCCGCGACACCCCAGAGCATCGATTCAGGATCGTCACAAGGAGCAACAACCGCTCAGACAAACGATGGCATCTCATCGTCCGCCGCGTCTCATGGGCCCGCTGTCAGCGGCGTGGAAAATGTCTCGAGTCCCTTCGGGCCTTTCCCCCCGGAATCCAACACGGTCAGCCAGCAACCTGATCCTACCGCCGCGGCACCGCCGTCAGAGCCGCCGGAAACTCCCCGAGGCCCGTTCGGCCCCTTTCCAGCGTCGCAATAGCCCCCGTTCAGGCGCTCGAAGAGGAAGGGTCTGCTTCGAGTGGATCTTCGATAAGCGGCGGCTGACCTTTTTCGATCCGGCGTTTGTCGAGAGTCATGCGTATCAGCCGGTAGACATTACTGACCGGGCAAATTCTGGCGAAGGTGGAAAGAATCAGCTGCGAGCGGTTCGTCACCTGGAATTTCTTGAATATCCGCCCAAGATGCAATTTGACGCTTTGTTCCGATAAATGCATGCGCCCGGCAATTTCTTTGGTCGCCAATCCTTCCAGCACCAACTTGAACGCCGCTGTCTCCCGCGTTGTCAGAAGTTTACGCACGGCATCGATACGTTCCAGTATGGAGTTTTCCATTGTGCGTTCCATATCAATAGCGTTGCGAGCGAGCAACTCAAGAATTCGGCGTTCCACCCACAATCCACCCTCTTTGACTTCCTGAATCGCCTTCAACATATTTTGACTGCTCATGTTTTCGTTGATATAGCCGGACGCTCCTGCGCGTATGCCGTTAAGCAGAAACGCGTCATCCATGTTCTGCCCAAAAACAATGGTCTTGGTGCCTGGCGCCGTGCTCTTGACGCGGGCGAAGAATTCATTCGGGGGCAACATTACCGCTTGACGGTGTAGCAACAGGATTTCGGGCTGAATATCGCGCAGCTTGTCCCAGCATGATTCGCTCGGTTCCACGCACGCCACAATTCTGTTTTGATTATTGTCCGATAAGATGCGCAGCAAGCCTTCAACTGAAAAATCGGGCTTGGCGGCGACAAAAATCGATGTTGGTTTATCGCGGGGCACAGCCAGCCCCTGCGTGACTGCAACCGCAGTATTTCGCTTCATTGATTCTCTCTCCACTCAAGTTACGTCAAAAAAATCATGAGTTTTTTATTACGGCTTTGCTGCTCTTCTTATTTAAGTTATCTCAAAGGATCATACTCGTGGCTCGCGTATTTGCACCAGCCCCTTGGCATATTTAGGTCAAACGACAGGCTAATTTCGCACTATACGATCGTCTAAGGACAGTCAGATTGAACGAATCCGACTTGTGAGGTTTAAAGCACGGAACAGAACGAGATGGGTACTTTAAAAATAACAAGCGCCGATACGATGACTGGATCGACGATCATTCAAGGCGGGCACCGATAGTCTGGAACAGCTGCTGATGTAAACGGGAGGATTTACTTGACGGTCACGTTGCGCATGGATTCGCCCAGCTCGCGGTTCTTGGAATCCTTGCCTTCCAACTTGATGCGCAGGCGCACATCGTTGATCGAGTCAGCGTTGCGCAGCGCGTCGTCATAAGAAACCAGATCAGCTTCGTACAGCTGAAACAGCGACTGGTCGAAGGTCTGCATACCGGCTTCGCCGGACTTGGCCATGAGGTCCTTGATCTCCGGAACCTTGCCTTCCATGATCAAATCGGCGACCAGCGGCGTGTTGACCATCACCTCGACCGCCGGGACGCGCCCCTTGCCGCTCTTCATGGGTATCAGACGTTGTGAAATGATAGCCTTCAAGTTAAGCCCCAAATCCATCAACAGCTGATTGCGCTTGTCCTCAGGGAAGAAGTTGATGATGCGGTCGAGCGCCTGGTTGGCATTGTTGGCGTGCAAAGTGGTCAAACACAGGTGGCCGGTTTCGGAAAACTGTATCGCGAGATCCATGGTTTCGCGCGCGCGCACCTCGCCGATCAAGATCACGTCCGGGGCTTGGCGCATGGCGTTTTTCAGCGCCACCTCGTAGGAGGCGGTGTCCACACCGACCTCACGCTGATTCACGATGCAGTTCTTGTGGTCGTGCACGTATTCCACCGGGTCCTCGATGGTAAGGATGTGTCCATAACTGTACTCGTTGCGATAGCCGATCATGGCGGCGAGCGATGTGGATTTTCCCGAACCGGTGCCGCCGACGAACAGGATCAATCCGCGCTTGGTCAACGCCAGGTCTGCCAGCACCTTGGGCAGGTGCAGATCGTCGAAACGCGGAATATCGGTGTTGATCGTGCGCAGCACCATACCCACGCGTTGCTGCTGCATAAAGACGTTCACGCGGAAACGACCTAGATCCTGCGGTGCAATCGCGAAGTTGCATTCGTTATTCGCCTCGAACTGGCGACGCTGGTCCTCGTTCATGATGCCATAGGCGAATGCGCGCGACTGCTCGGGCGTCAACGCCTGTTTCGTAACCGGCGTGAGTTTTCCGTCCACCTTGATGGAAGGTGGCACACCGGCCGTAACGAACAGGTCCGAGGCCTTCTTGTGCTTCATGAGCTTGAGAAGATCGATGAAGTTCATTTCTTGTTCGCCGCCACGGCGGCGGCGACTGCCGAGGCCGTAAACATGTCCTTGTTGACCGCCACAGTACGGGCGTCGTCCACATGCACCTGGCGCGTACGCACCAGGTCCGTCAGATTCTGGTCGAGTGTGGACATGCCCAGGTTCTGACCGGTCTGGATGGCCGAATACATCTGCGCGATCTTGTTTTCACGGATCAGGTTACGGATCGCGGGTGTGCCGATCATGATCTCGTGCGCCGCCACGCGTCCGCCGCCGATTTTCTTGAGCAACGTCTGTGAGATGACCGCGCGCAGCGACTCGGATAGCATGGCGCGCACCATGTCTTTTTCCGCTGCCGGGAATACGTCGATAATGCGATCGATGGTCTTGGCGGCGGAACTCGTGTGCAGGGTTCCGAATACCAAGTGTCCGGTTTCGGCACCGGTCAGCGCCAGCCGGATGGTTTCCAGATCGCGCATTTCGCCCACCAGAATGATATCCGGATCTTCGCGCAAGGCGGAGCGCAGGGCGTTGTTGAATCCGAGTGTATCCTTGCCGACCTCGCGCTGGTTGATGAGACAGTTCTTGCTGGTATGCACAAACTCGATCGGGTCCTCGATGGTGAGGATGTGTCCATGCTCCGTTTCATTGATGTGATTGACCATGGCCGCCAAGGTCGTGGACTTGCCGGAACCGGTCGGACCGGTCACGAGCACGATCCCGCGTGGTTGGTCGGCAATCTGTTTAAATACCGGCGGACAATTGAGCTGCTCAAGCGTCAGCACCTTCGAGGGAATGGTCCGGAACACCGCGGCGGGGCCGCGATTCTGGTTAAAGGCGTTGACGCGGAAACGCGCGATGTTGGGCAGCTCGAAGGAAAAATCGGTCTCGAGGAATTCCTCGTAATCCTTCTGCTGTTTGTCCGACATGATGTCGTAGACCATGTTGTGGACAGTGCGATCGTCCAGCGGATCCACGTTGATGCGCTTGATGTCGCCGTCCACGCGAATCAACGGCGGTAGTCCGGCCGACAAATGCAAGTCCGAGGCGTTCTGTTTGAAGGCAAACGCCAGCAGCTCGGCAATATCCATCAGTTTCTCCGTGGGCCGTGGATGGTAAAAACGTTATAATTCGGCCCTTGCCATAATTTCTAGTCCATCCCCGGCCGACCTGCAATGGATGCCTTATCCCGTCAGTCGGAGAATTCCGTGAAAATGCACGGCTTTTGCGGGTCAACGCCCGGAATTCGGCTTCCGTTCCAGGGAACGGCGCTTTAAACTTCGGTGGCCATGGTTTCCACCTCTACACCCGGCGTACACCCTCTGATTGGATTCATCGGCGCCGGCAATATGGCACGCAGCCTGGCTTCGGGCCTGCTGAAAAACGGTTGGGGCAATAACCAGATCGTCCTCTCCGATCCCGAATCGTCACAACGACAGGCGATCGAATCCGTCCTCGGCGTCAAGACCTCTGCCGACAATGAGGCGGTTGTCATGCACGTCGAAATTCTGGTGCTGGCCGTCAAGCCGCAGTTGTTGGCCGAAGTGGCCAAAACGCTGGCCCGCGCCGTGCAGAAAAAAAAGCCTCTGGTCATCTCCATCGCCGCAGGCGTGCGCCTTGAGGACATTGATCGCTGGCTGGGCGGCGAACTTCCCATCGTGCGCAGCATGCCCAACACGGCGGCCCTGATCGGAAGCGGCGCCACCGGGCTGTACGCCAATGAGCGTGTAAATGAATCCATGCGCAATCAGGCGGAATCCATTCTGCGCGCCGTGGGCGTGACCGTGTGGCTCAAGGACGAATATCTGATGGACGTGGTAACGGCACTGTCCGGCAGTGGGCCGGCGTATTTTTTCCTCGTCATGGAAGCGCTCGAAGAAGCGGCAATCGAATCCGGGCTGGATCCGAAGCAGGCGCGTCTACTCACGCTCGAGACGGCCTTCGGTGCCGCCAAAATGGCGCTGGAAGGTCTTGAAGAACCGTCACAACTGCGTAGGCGCGTGACTTCGCCCGGCGGCACGACGGAACAGGCGATGAAGGTTCTGGAACAAGGCGATATCCGTCATCTGTTCAAAAAAGCCGTGCAGGCAGCGGTCAACCGCTCACGGGAAATCGCCGATATGTTCGGGAAAAAGGCATGAGTTCATTCTTCATCGAGGCCAGCGTCCTCATCGTCGAGGTCGTCTTTGGACTGTATATCCTGGCGGTGTTGCTGCGCTTCCTGTTCCAGCTCGTGCGCGCCGATTTCTATAATCCCATTTCCCAGTTTCTGGTGGCGCTTACCAACCCGCTGCTCAAGCCGTTGCGACGCATCATCCCTGGACTGTTCGGCATTGACGTCGCCTCGCTCGTGTTGCTCCTCATCCTCAAATGCCTGGAGATGTTCGTCGTCTTTTGGCTTGGCGGTTATACGCCGGACCTGTTGCCTTTGCTGCTTGCTGCCGTGGTCGATCTGCTGCAGCTCACCATCAATGTCTTTTTCTATGCCATCCTGCTGCGCGTGATACTCAGCTGGTTCATGCCTTATGGTATGCACCACAACCCTGCGGGCGACCTGTTGACGAGCCTTACGGAACCACTGATGCGCCCGGCGCGCCGGCTAATCCCGGCGGTCGGAGGGCTCGACCTTTCGCCGATTGTCGTACTCGTGGTGTTGCAGCTTCTGCAGCTCGCGCTGGCCCACCTGCTGCACTGACGTGAACTGGTTTCGCCGGGATGGCGCTGATCTCATTCTTCAGGTTCAAGTACAACCGCGCGCCAGATCGGATGCCATCGCCGGTGTGGTCGGCGACCGCCTGAAGGTCCGCCTCACGGCTCCACCGGTCGAAGGCCGGGCCAACGAACATCTTGTCGTTTACCTAGCCAAGTTGTTCGACGTCCCCCGCCGCCATGTCGCACTCGAACGCGGCGAAATTTCCCAATACAAGCAATTGCGAATCCACTCCCCGCAAAAACTCCCTAAAAATCTCGACTGGGACGTGAAATAACGCCTCCTTAGCCCCCTCAGGACTGGCCCTCTCTTTAGAGTGGCTGTCCGAAGCCTCTCTCAAGACAGATGGGGGCTAGATATAGTTTTTATTTAAGTTTATATTCTAACCACCTGTATTAACTGGGTATTCAATATAATGATAAGCGCGCAAAGGTTAAAGGAGCGACCCCGGCTAGCCATCAATGAATTCAGCCGGCGACTGGGAGACTACAAACGCTGGCGCGACGAATTAATCGAAATCATCAACGAATACCAAACCTGGGTTGAAAGTCACGGTCTGGCCAGCGGCGAGGAAGATCTGCAACTGTACGAGCTCATCGACGCGCTCCGCTCTGACAAGCTCACTATCGCCCTGGTCGCCGAATTTTCCCGGGGCAAGACCGAACTCATTAACGCTATTTTTTTCGCCGACTACCGGCAGCGCCTCCTGCCTTCGGAGGCCGGTCGTACCACCATGTGTCCCACAGAGTTACGCTACGACGATAACGAACCGCCGTGTCTGAAACTCCTGCCTATCGAAACGCGCCATACTGCCATCACCCTGTCGGAATACAAGCGCACCCCCGCAGCGTGGACGGTGCTGCCACTGGATCTGGATTCGCCCCGGAAAATGGCCGAGACCTTCCAGCAAACCGTCAAGACCAAACCAGTCAGCCGACAACAAGCAGAGGAGTTCGGCCTTTATCATTCTGACTTAGAGGCCACGGCGCACATGCTGAACAGCGACGGCAGCATAGAGATTCCCGTGTGGCGTCACGCGATCATAAATTTTCCGCATCCATTGCTGAAACAAGGCCTGGTGGTGCTCGACACACCCGGACTCAACTCACTCGGTACCGAACCGGAGCTGACATTGAGCATGTTGCCGAACGCCCAGGCGATTCTGTTCGTGCTGGCCGCTGATGCCGGCGTCACTAAAACCGATCTTGAGGTATGGAACCATCACGTCTGTCCAATCCGGATCAGCAAAGGTGAAGGGCGCCTGGTGGCACTGAACAAAATTGACTACCTGTGGGACGAGATGAGCAATGACAACGCATTCGCGGCAGCGATGGCGCGTCAGACGCAAGAGACGGCGCGTACACTCGGCATCAGCAAAAACCAGGTGTTGGCGGTATCCGCGCAAAAGGGGTTGCTTGGCAAAATCAAGACGGATTATGCGCTGATCGACCGCAGCGGTCTGCCAGCGCTGGAGGCCAAATTGTCGGATGACATCATTCCGGCAAGGCGGGAATTGCTGCGCGAACGCGTGATCCACGATATCGGCTCCATGGTTGAAACCACCGGCGCCATGATCGAGGCTAGACTCCAGGCTGTTACCGGTCAGATCGAGGAACTTCAAGCACTGGGCGGCGAGAATAGCGAAGCCGTACAGGATTTGGTGACGCGTCTGCGTGACGAGAAACTGGCTTATGATAAGACGCTCGTCAGCTTCCAGAACACACGTGCCGTTTTATCCGATCAGGTTAAAGTTCTGATCGATTACCTCAGTGTCGAAGCCTTCGACGATCTGGCGGACATGACTCGACGGAGCATGTCCGAGTCCTGGACCACGCCGGGGCTGCGGGAAGCCATGAAGCAGTTGTTCGACGGGACGCTCGATGCGATGGAAAAAGCCAACAAGCAAGCGCAGCAGGTACGCGGCTTGGTTCAGGCTATCTATGGCAAATTCCACAGCGAACACGGACTCGCCAAGATCAAGCCAATCAATTTTTCCCTGCTGCTGTATCGCAGCCAGCTGCAAAAACTCTATGAAGAGGCTGAAGCTTTTCGTAACAGCCCGATGATGATCATCACGGAACAACACTTCGTGGTGCAGAAATTCTTCACTACACTGGTCGGCCGCGCCCGCGAGATTTTCAGCGAGGGTGGCGCTGCCGCCCGCGCCTGGAGTAAAGCCATCATGGCCCCTATCCTGTCACAAGTGCGTGAGCACAAAATTCTCATGGATCAGCGCCTGGAAAACCTGAAAAAGGTCCACGAAAATTCAGATAATCTGAATGATCGCATCGCCGAGCTGGAATCCAGCCGTCAGAATCTGGAAAACCAGCAGCTCGTCATTCGCAACATGCTGCGCAAGATCAACCAACCGACCCCGATTGATCCTTGAGCGTTTGTTGTTTCGCGCCACCCGATTAATCTGGTTTTGTACGACGGACAAATAAAAAAGGCCGGAAGGGGCGACCCCTCCGGCCTTTGTTTTTTCCGTAAAAGAAAACGGATTACTTCGCGACAGCCGGCTCCGCCGAGGCAGTAGCCGTCAGCGTTGTGTCGATCGACGAGAAGATGATGCTCGGGATCAGGGTGTTCTTGGCGAACGCCATGTAACCGGAATCCCAGAAGTACAGCTGCATACGCCACATCTCACCGTACTGCACCACTTTCACGTTCTTGCCATCATTGATGACCAGCACTTCCAGCGGCATCGCAGGACCGTGATCAACACCCGGATAGGGTGCATCCTTGGACTTGCCATCGCTACGGAAGTCGGAGTTGATGCGGATGCACTTGTTCTCGGTATAGTCATTGGTGATGCCGAAATAGACGGCATTGGCCCCTACAGGAATCTTGCTAATCAGACGCCAGCCGGAGGAATCCTCCACACCCTTGTCCTGACTCGCACGCAGAATGCTTTCCACACGAGCAACCGCGGCGGCAAAATTCTCCGGCTTGTCCTTAAAAGAGACTTCATTCTGGCTTTCCTTCCAGTTACGGAACTTAGCCATCATTTTGGCAGGACCGTCGCCGTTGAACTTGTTGAGCGCCTTCTCGCTGCGAACCGGTTCTAGCTGCACGGAAACCTGATTGCCCGGCACCTTGGCCACGACATCCTTGATTTCCTGCCCCGCCGCTTTGGCGGCCGCCAGCAACTTGTCGTAGTTCTTGGAACCTGCGTAGAAGACCATCGCATGTGCGGTCGGATTGCCCATGTTGATATGGACCTTCTTGCCCTCGCCGTATTCATACACTCCGATGCGCAGAACTTGTGCCGAGACGGTATCGGGCGACTCGCCCTGAGCCGCTTCCATGTAAGCGGGAGAAGTGATCACATAAACGCGAGCCTGCTGCACCTTGTCGGTGTACGTCAGATCGCGCTTGGCATGCAACGTCAGTTTGGATTCGGCCAAGGCCTTCTCCAGCGCCGCCGTGGTGTCGTTGAACGAACCCGATGCTTCCAGAATGCGCTCAAAAATGCCGTACTCTTCCGCCGCAAAGGCGTTGCCCAGCCCCAGTACGAACGCCAAGACCAAAGCGAAAAGCTGGCCAAGCTTTGTTGATTTCGACTTCATTGGATATCTCCTCCTAAATACTTCTAGTTAAAACTTGTTAAGGTTTCTAATCCGTTAAAGATGGATTTAAATCCCTGCGGACCATTGTGCTGATTCTCACGCTAGTCTGCAACTGGTTGTAAAAATATGTATTCATCATATTGATTTATTTGACTTTTAATACGATTTTTACCAGGCAATAACGAGCGGCGGTAGGCACAAACCATTGAAAAATGACCCCTGCTCCGGCGAGTGCCGTGAGAGGGATAATTTTCGGGTAGTAAATTCAGAGGCGCTTCAGTGAAACAAAACGCCAGATAGCCGGGGGTTACTTACTGCTCGAGGTGCAGAACCTTGAGCACGGCGATGGCCTGTGTGAAGCCCTGGTTCGCCGACATGCGCCACAGCTTGACCGCCTCATCCTGGTTTTCGTCGATACCTTCACCCTTCATGTACATGAGGCCCAGATTGAACTGCGCTGCGGCCAAGCCTTGCTTGGACGCCATACTCCACCATTTGACCGCTTCCGACGGATCTGGATTGACGCCAGTACCTTCGGCATAAAACAGACCCAGATTGAATTGAGCCTCGGCGTGCCCCTGCAAGGCAGCCATGCGCCACCAATTAATGGCGGCGTCTATATCGCGCGCAAGACCATTGCCGGTGGCGCAGAGTATGCCCATGTTGTACTGGGCAATCACATGCCCCTGTTCCGCCGCCTTACGATACCAATGGACAGCCTCGATCATATCCTTGGCCAAGCCTCCGTCTCCCCGGTTGTATAGGACTCCCAGAGTAAATTGAGCCTCGGCATCGCCTTTTTCAGCGTGGGTTTGCCACATGCGCACCGCCTCGGAACGATGACCGGTGTTGTACTGCACGACCGCCACCTGATTCGAGCTGATGGCTTTTTCTTGCGGACGCAACTCCTGGCGCAACTGAATCGCCGGAAAAGCAGATTCTGAAACAGCTGCTTGCGCCGGCGTTCCCACCAGCAAAACCCAAAAACCAATCGCCCCGCCGACCGCCATAACGCGGCCAAAACGCGTGTTTCTCTCCGTACTGAAACTAGGCATAACACCCACTCCCCGAAAGCAAATACGTTTATCTTGGGTTAGAGGGTGCAAGAGCTATGCCACCCATTCTAAGACTTTAGAATCAATAGCTTGTCCCTATAGCAAAATCGATTCGCTATGGTGAAACTGGCCTGAATCGGGCGTTTAATGACGATTCTGGTAGCGATTCTGCTACCAGGCATTCTTTCCAGCCTCAATTGAGATAGCCCACTGAATGGTTTCCGTGAACACCTTTCGTCCGGTGCCAGATAACGAACAGCGGTTCCAGGACGGAGTTTTTGCCCACTAGGGGAAAAGAAAAGACGCAACAAAGCGGTGTTAAGATAAGCGCTGTTCGCTATGGATAGGAATAACCAAATTCAGAAACAGAAAATTCATCCGCCTCGAATTCGCCAAGAGTTACATCCATCAACGCAGAATCCTTCTGCTTACCGGCTTTGGTCCGATAATTTCAGATACTCTTTGATCAGCCTATGTCACGGTTCTCCCCGCTCCCTGCCTGAGCTTCAGATGATCGAGAACACCCAAAGAGGAAAAATAGAGTGAACAACCGTGTTTCTTCATGGCGCGCCGTGTGGCATGCGCTGCGTAGTCCACGCACGGCCGCCGTGAGCCTGCTCTCCTTCTCCTCGGGTCTGCCTCTGGGTTTGGTGTGGATCGCGATTCCGACCTGGCTGGCGCGCGAGGGCGTGGATATCCGGATCATCGGCCTGTTTACGCTCGCCCAAGCACCCTGGAGCTTTAAATTCCTGTGGTCTCCGGTGATGGATCGCTACGCCCTACCGCTGCCACGACTGGGGCGCAAGCTCGGCTGGACGTTGTTGTGGCAGCTCGCATTGTTGATCGGCACCTTGCTGCTCGGCGGCGTGGCTCTGCGTCCCGAGATGCTTTGGATCATCGGCAGTCTCACGCTCGCGATCGCCTTCGCTTCGGCGAGCCAGGACATCGCCATCGACGCCTACGCGGTGGAAGTCCTGGAACCGGACGAACAAGGCGTGGCCGTGGGAGCACGCATTGCCATCTACCGTTCAGCGATGTTCGTGGCCGGCGGACTTACCATCACATTGGCCGGTCTGTGGTCATGGTCCGGCATGTTCACGATTCTGGCTCTGCTCTATCTGCCGATGATGGTAATCACGTTGCTCGCGCCGAAATCCACCGCCGATAGACTGCACACACCGCCAACACTGCGTCAGGCCGTATGGGAACCGTTCGTGGGATTTCTCGCCAAGCGCCGCGCGCTCGAATTGTTGGCCTTTGTGGTGCTCTACAAGCTCGCCGACAACCTCGGTGGCGCGCTGATACGGCCGTTCCTGGTGCAAGTCGGTTTCAACGATTTCGACGTCGGCATCGCCACGGCCACGATCGGATTGTTTGCCACGCTGGTCGGCACTTTCCTCGGTGGCATGCTGACCACCGCCATGGGCCTCGGTCACGCCTTGTGGGTATTTGGCGGATTACAGATCGCGTCCAATTTCGGCTATGTGCTCATCGCCGAGTTCGGCGTGAACCGGCCGTTGATGTACACCGCGATGGGCTTCGAGAGCCTCACCACCGGCATGGGCACCGGCGCCTTCAGCGTGTTATTGCTGCGCATGACCATGAAACAATTTTCCGCCACCCAATACGCGCTGTTCTCAAGCCTGTTCGCACTGCCACGCATCCTCGCCGGTCCGGTGACCGGCGTCATGGTGGATGCCATTGGCTGGCGTGAATTCTTTTTGTTCACGATTGCAATAGGTATCCCCGGCATGATCATGTTGCAACGCTTCTCGCCACTCGGAAAACGCGAACCGGAGATTCAACAACTGGCCGATATTGAGCCGCGGGTATTGAGCCGCCACCAATTAATTCAGCGCGCCGTGATCGGCGGCCTCGTCGGCTTTGGCCTTGCAGCGCTGTCGGTGGCACTGCTCGATGCCTTCAAGCTGCACCAGAAAACTTTGGCCGCGTTCGATTTCCTGACACCTCTGGCTGCCTTGTTCACGCCAACAGATATTTCAGACTGGGTCAGCTTGTTCGGCGCAGGCTTATTCAGTATTGTCATTGCACTTGCTACCGCCGCGACGGCGGCGGCACGATCGAGAAAATCCTGAAGGCCCACTATGGCGAGAGTGAAAGTCTACAGCACCGGCACCTGCCCTCTTTGCCAGAAGACCAAGACGCTGCTCCAGAAATGGAACATCCCCTACGATGAAATCCGCATCGACACCGACCGTGTGACGCTCGCCGAATTCGCGCGCGTAACCAACGATGCACGTACGGTCCCTCAGATCCTGATCGACGACAAATGCATCGGCGGCTTCACCGAGCTGACCGAATTGCATATGGAAGGCGGACTCGATGAACTCGCGGAGGGATCTGATCCGTAGCTAAACAGTCACACGATCTGTTATTTCCTTCGGCAACCCGCATCCGTGAATACGATTTACCGACGCTCAGGCAAATATGGCACCAAAATAAGGCCACCACCACAACATCAGCACCAGCGCCATCCCGAGGCTTACACCGATCACGGTCTGGTAATGTCGCCGCTCGCCGGGGTAACTCGCCAACTGCACCGCGCTCATGATCGCATCGAGCAACAGCACCATGAACAACAGGGGAACGAGCGACGGGAAGATCAGTGTCGGTATCATGTTCCAGCCGGCATACACCGGCGCCGTGCCCGGCGCCGGGCGTGACACCAGCAGCACCAGCACGCCGAACACCAGCATCAACCGCAACGGTCCCAGCCAGCTCAGCAGTTGTCGCAGTCGGGGCATCATGATCAGAGCGTATGATCGTAATCCAGAATCAACGGCGCATGGTCGGAGAATTTCTTATTCTTATATATGCGCTCCTTAATCGCTTTGCGCGCTATACCCGGCGTGGCGAGCTGGTAGTCGATGCGCCAGCCCACGTTCTTGGCATAGGCCTGACCGCGGTTTGACCACCAGGTATACTGATCCGGCTTGTCATTGAGGGCGCGGAACACATCCACCCACCCGAGATCATCGAATACCTTCGTGAGCCAGGCACGCTCTTCCGGCAGGAAGCCGGAGTTTTTCCGGTTCGATTTCCAGTTTTTCAGGTCAACCTCCTTATGCGCGATATTCCAGTCACCGCAGAGGATGTATTCACGCCCGTCACCGCGAAGCTTTTTAAGCATGGGGTGGAAATGATCCATAAAGCGATACTTGGATTCCTGCCGGTGTGGGCCGGCCGAGCCCGAGGGCAAGTAAATGGAAACAATACTGAGCTTGCCAAAATCGGCCTGCAGATAACGTCCTTCATTGTCGTGCTCTTTCGAGCCGAAGCCGGCATGCACCCTATCCGGTTCACGCCGGCTATAGAGCGCCGTCCCGGCATAACCTTTCTTCTCGGCGCAACTGAAAAATCCGTGCAGCCCTTTAGGCGCGCGCATTTGCTCCGTCAGGTCGGCCTCCCGCGCCTTGACCTCCTGCAGGCATATGACGTCGGCGTTCTGGCGTGGCAACCACTCGAACAACCCCTTTTTGGCGGCGGAACGGATGCCGTTGACGTTGAGCGTGATAACGCGCATGGCGCGGAATGATACCCGACTTTCCCGCGCTTGAGGTGACGATTACAATCCGCGTCATGAAGGATTATCAGCGCGAGTTCCTGGACTTTGCCATTGAGTGTCAGGCGTTACGCTTCGGGGAGTTCACGCTGAAATCGGGGCGCATCAGTCCCTATTTTTTCAACAGCGGTTTATTCAATACCGGCCGTAAGCTGGCACGGCTGGGACGCTTTTACGCGCAGGCCATCACGGACAGCGGCATCACCTTCGACATGCTCTACGGCCCCGCCTACAAGGGCATACCCCTGGCCTGCGCCACGGCCATGGCAATCACGGATCGCGACGTGCCGTACGCCTTCAATCGCAAGGAGGTGAAGAAATACGGCGAGGGCGGCAACATCATCGGCCACCCGCTGCAGGGAAAGATCGTGATCGTGGATGATGTGATCTCGGCCGGCGCCTCGGTCCGGGAGGCGGTGCAGATCATCAAAACCGCGAGTGCCGCGCCGGTCGGCGTGGCGATTGCCTTGGATCGTCAGGAGCGTGGTGAAGGCGTAATGTCCGCGGTGCAGGAAGTGGAGAATACGCTCGGACTGCGCGTAATCAGTATCGTCAAGCTGGAAACGCTGCTGAATTACCTGGAGGTCAAGGACGGTGCGCGGCGCTATATCGATGCCATTAGCACGTACCGACGCGCCTACGGCACCTGACTACCCGGATTCAACAATCTGAAGGGCTAGTCCCTTTCCCGATTTTTCTCATCCACCGCATCGCGGCGATCGACAAACCGCGTGATCTGGGTCTGTTTGGCCATGCGAATGCTGCCCTCGTGCACGGCGCCGCGGGCGATGGCCACCACCGGGCAGGTGATCTTGCCGCGCACGTAGGCGGTGCGGGCCAGCTCCAGTTTTTCTTTGGCCTGGATGTCGCCCTCCACCCGACCGGCAATCACGACGCTTCCGGCGCGGATGTTGCCCTTCCAGCGACTACCTTCGCCCAGCACAAGAATGCCTTCGAGGTCGCACTCGCCCTGTACCTCACCATAAATAATATGGTTGTCCTTGCCTTGGAACACGCCGACGTACACCGAGTCCGGTCCGAGCATGGTAGTGAAATTCTCGACGTGATCGAGAGTGCGGCGACTTTGTTTGCGGCCAAACGCCTTTAGGATCTGTTCAATTTTCAAGGTTGTTCCCGGTCATGTATCAGGCAGGTCTTGAACCTCTCCAAATATTAGCAGGCAAAACCGGGCCGCGAGGTCAGAAGATCAGTTTGAGTCCCACCAGCAGAGTAATAACTTCAAACACGCGTTTGATCCAGAAATTGCCCTTTATGATCGACCAGTGAGCACCGAGGTAGCCGCCCAGCAGCGAGCCGATCAGCAGGGCCGGCAGCCACGACCATTTGATCTCGCCCAGAATACCCAGAGTGACGGCACCGGCACCGTTCCAGAACAACCCGACCAGTACCAGCGTGTAGGCCACCGCCCGGCGGTAATCGAGCCCAAACCAGCGCACCAGCCACAGGGTGCAAAACAGTCCGGTGCCGGAGGTGAGCGAGCCGTTGAGCACCCCAACCGTGAACAGACCGATTCCGCCCAGAACATAACCACGCCGCGTACGATGGATGGGAGCATGCGTCAGTCCCAGCTGCTTGTTGAAGAAGGAATAGAGCCCGAGGCCGATCGTGAGGATGCCGAGTGCGAGCCGCGCGAGATTGTCCGGCACGTCAAGAATAAAGGCTGCACCAATGATCACGCCGGGCAAGCCGGTGGCAAGAATGAACAGCGAGAATTTCCACTCGAGCGATTTTTCGCGCAGGTGCCGCAGCGTTGCGCCCACGCCGAGCGCAACACTGGCGACTTTGTGGGTGGCCAGCGCCACACCGAAAGGAAGGCCGAGAAAAATCAGTGCCGGAAATTGCAGCAGTCCCGCCCCACCGCCGGCAAATGCCGAGAATACATTCGCGACTAGCGACACCAGCAACAGTATCAACTGCTCGGTCCCGTTCACCGGAATGTTGTCCGACGGATAGTCCCGGGAGTCATGGCAGCGGATTATGGCACGGATGACCGCGGTTCCGGCGCCCGGCGCCGTCCTTCGGCGACAGCATGCCGTGCAGCGGACCTGGTTGACACACTCGTGAAACGGCACCTATCTTGAGGGAGAGATATGTTGATAAGGAGCCGTCCATCCATGCTGCCGCGAAAATTCACTTTCCTGCTGATCCTCGGTTTCCTGCTGACTGGTGTTGACGCCTCGGCCGTCGAGACTGCGACCATCAAGAAATGCAAGGATGCTACCGGCCGCTGGCATTACGGCGACGCCGCGGCGGAAGAATGTGCCAAGTCCAAGATCACGGTGCTGAGCGATGAGGGCACAACCAAGAAGGTGATCGCCGCACCGCCGACCGAACAGGAATTGAAGGAACGCGAGGCACAGCGGGACAGCATCGAGGCGGAGCAGGTGCGCGTTCAGGAACAGAAGCGGAAAGACGCGTTGCTGCTGTCTACCTATGGCGTGGAAGACGACATTATCTACATCCGCGACCGCAAGATCGCGCAGGTCGAAGCGCAGATCAAGGCAAGCGAGGAAACACTGAAGCCGTTACGCGCGGCGCTTACACGCATGGAGGCGCAGGCCGCGGATGAAACCAAGGATGCCAAGGCGGCAGAAGCCACTGCAAAAAACGTAGAGCTGACCCGGAGCCAGATCGCGCGCCATGAAGGCGCAATTGCCGTCAAGCGTCAGGAACAGGAGGCGCTGCGCAAGCAATACGCCGAGGAACTTGCACGCTACCGGGAACTAAAGAAGAAGCCCTCTATCTCGCCTGCTTCCGCCGCGGCCAATAAGTAATTCCGGGCGCATCACTCCGTTTTTTCCGGCGCCACCCAGCGCCGTCCCTTTGGCGTCAATTCCTGCTTCCAGAACGGCGCGCGCGTCTTGAGCTCGTCGATCACCTGACGGCAGGCCGCAAACGCGGCATCCCGGTGTACCGCCCACACCGCCACACACACGATCGGATCGTTGGGACGCAACTCGCCGTAACGGTGGATCACCAGCACGTCTTCAATCGGCCAGCGTGACATGGCCTCCCCGGCCACGCGCTCAAGATGTCTCTGCGTCATGGGCGCATAATGTTCGAGCGTCATCGCCTGCACATCATTTCCCTGATTGAAATCCCGCAGCGTGCCGACGAACACGGCGGTCGCGCCGAACTTGCCGACGAGAACGGACTGACCGGACTGATAGCACGTTATCTCCTGCCACGGATCAAATGCCTTTTCCACCAAAAGAATTTTCACCGCGCACCTCCCGTCACCGGCGGGAAGAATGCCACTTCGTCGCCGTCGCGCACCGGCTGATCCGGTCGCGCGTACTCCATATTGACCGCCGTCAGCGTGTTGTCGGGCAACGGGATTTTCGCCACGCGGTTCCAGACATCGGCCACGCAGACAATACCCTTGCTTTCGATAATGTCTTGTTCCTTTCCCAGCCTTTCCCGGATGCTGGCGAAGAACCTGACTGTAATGCTCATGATTGAACAATATCCCCGTTCTCGAGATGGACGGCAAGGCAAACTGCGTTAGAATAGCCGGCCTCCCGAAAAGGGGCCCGCCGCGGACCCGCGGGCACCGGCAGAGGATCCGCCGCCACGGCTCTTGTTCCAGGGATCAACGTATTACCCACCGCAAATAAGTGAAACTTATATGCGGCCTCAGTAATTCTAATTAGGTTTGCAGACATCAACACTATAGAGTTCCGCCGCTCGGGCGTCAGGACATCATAATTTCAAGCGTATTCAGCATAAAAGGGGAAGAGAGTTTCTATGGGTAAACTGGTCAATCCACATGGCGGCGGGGAATTGAAACCTCTGCTGCTGCAAGACGCGGCGCTCATTGCCGAAAAACAGCGTGCCGCCTCCCTGCCGAAAGTGAAGCTGAGCTCGCGCGAAACCGGTGACGTCATCATGATGGGCATCGGCGGCTTCACCCCGCTCACCGGTTTCATGACCAAGGCCGACTGGCAGGGCGTTTGCGACGGCATGAAAATGGCCAACGGCCTGTTCTGGCCGATCCCGATCACGCTCTCCACCGACCAAGCCACCGCGAACAGCATTAAGGAAGGCGCCGAGATCGCGCTCACAGACGGCGAGACCGGCGAAATCATGGCGACCATGAAGGTCACCGAGAAATATTCGATCGACAAGGCGCACGAGTGCATGATGGTCTACAAGACCACCGACCTCGCGCACCCGGGCGTCAAGATGGTGATGGACCAGGGCGAGGTGAATCTCGCCGGCCCAATCAAAGTTCTCTCCACGGGTAACTTCAAACAGGAATACGGCGATCAGTTCATGACGCCGGCCGAGACCCGCTCCATGTTCCAGAAGTTGGGCTGGTCCAAGGTCGCCGCTTTCCAGACCCGCAACCCGATGCACCGCAGCCATGAGTATCTCGCCAAGATCGCGATCGAGACCATGGACGGCGTGCTCATCCATTCCCTGCTCGGCGCGCTCAAGCCCGGCGATATTCCGGCCGAGGTGCGTTCCGAGGCCATCGAAGTCCTGGTCAAGAATTATTTCGCGCCCAATACCGTGATCCAGGCCGGCTACCCGCTCGACATGCGCTACGCCGGTCCACGCGAGGCGTTGCTGCACGCCCTGTTCCGCCAAAACTACGGCTGCTCGCACCTGATCGTGGGACGCGACCACGCCGGCGTGGGCGACTATTACGGCGCGTTCGACGCGCAGAAGATCTTCGACGAAATACCGAAGGACGCGCTCGAAACCAAGAACATGAACATCGACTGGACCTTCTGGTGTAACAAGTGCGGCGGCATGGCCTCGCAACGCACCTGCCCGCATACCAAGGATGACCGCATCCTGCTGTCCGGCACCAAGGTCCGCGCCATGCTGTCGGAAGGCAAGGACCTGCCGGTCGAGTTCAGCCGTCCGGAAGTGGCCAAGGTGCTGCAGAAATACTACGGCGGCCTCACTGAAAAGGTTGAAATCAAGCTTTCCGGGCATTCCGCCCAGTAGTTTAATTTTTCCGGTAGTTTAATTTTTAAAGAGTCAGGAAAGGAATGCCATTCGGTTGACATGGCCATGTGTTCGTCGCCAAGCTGATGGTTTTTCCGCCGCGTTTCATGAAGGGCAGCACAGAAATTTAATCTTTTAGACACTTAAAATTTAAGCAGACAATTACGAGGATATTCTAAATGTTCATGAGCAATCCGTTTGCCGAACTCTCGGCGTATGTACCCGTTGCCGTCATGCAAGGGTATGTCGTTTTGATGGTCGCGTTTGTGGTCATCGGAACCGTACTCGACATGATGCACAAGAAGAGCGCGAAATATTTTTTCCTGAACGCGCAAAAAGCCAAGAAGAACGCCAAGCGTGAAGTGGGCGCGGGAGAAAAAATCGCCATCGCCACCAAAATGCTGGTGGTCGAAGTGGCGACATCGGGCGAATTCAAAAATATAAAACGCCGGCTTTCGCACCTGCTGACCATGTGGGGCACCGTTATTTTAATTGCCACGACGGCGATCCTCATTTTCAAATACCCCACCCCCGCTACTCCCGCACCCGCCATCCTGCCGCAACTGTGGCACATTGGCGCAATCATGCTCGCCGTGGGTGGCTACTGGTTCTGGTTCTCTATCCGCGTTGATGTCTCGGCAGAAGGTCTTCCTTGGTATCGCGTGGAGCGCGCCGATCTGTTTATTCTGTCCCTGCTCGCGACCGCGACCTTCGCCTTGCTCTGGTCCTATACCCAATTTAACGCTATCGCTGGCTGGTCAACGCTGTTCCTGATTCTGTTCGCGATCTCTGGCGTCGCGCTGTTCGGTGGCGTGTACTGGTCCAAGTTTGCACACATGTTCTTCAAGCCCGCGGCTGCATTCCAGAAGCGTGTGACCGTTGCCGATGGCTCGCGCGAAGGTCTGCCGCCGGATTACGATCTGTCGAGTGCGGAAGTGCACAAACTGTTTCCGGATGTTCCGATGTACATGGGCAAGAACCCGCCCAACATGGGGCCCGGAATCCGTCGCGAATCCGCGAAGCACTACTAAAAAGATTTCATTTAACTATTACCTTTTAAGTAAAGAGAGAACATCATGCCAACATTCGTATATATGACTCGTTGCGATGGTTGCGGACAGTGCGTGGATATCTGCCCTTCAGACATCATGCACATCGACAAAACACTTCGTCGCGCCTACAACATCGAACCCAACATGTGCTGGGAATGCTACTCGTGCGTGAAGGCTTGCCCGCACCACGCTATTGACGTGCGCGGTTATGCCGACTTCGCGCCACTGGGTCACTCGGTGCGCGTGCATCGCGATGAAGAAAAAGGTGTCATCGCCTGGCACATCAAGTTCCGCAATGGCAAAAAAGATCTGGAGCTGTTGGCTCCTATTACGACCAAGCCTTGGGGTACAGCGATTCCAAAACTGTCTGAAGCCGCTGCACCAGGTAAAGACATGGTTAACAGCCAACTGTTGTTTAACGAACCAAAGTATGTACGCATGGACAACGGTGGTTTAAACACTCTTCAGTCCAATGGCTTGTCACTTAAAGAAGGGGTGTACTACTAATGGGCTACAAGACTATTGTTGAAGACAATATCGATATTCTCGTTGCCGGCGCCGGCCTGGGTGGCACGGGCGCTGCATTCGAAGCGCGGTATTGGGGCAAGAATAAAAAAATCGTCATTGCCGAAAAAGCCAACATCGACCGTTCGGGCGCCGTCGCTCAGGGTCTGTACGCGATCAACTGCTACATGGGTACGCGTTTCGGCGAGAACAAACCGGAAGATCACGTGCGCTATGCGCGTATCGACCTGATGGGCATGGTGCGTGAAGACCTAGCATTCGACATGGCGCGCCACGTTGACTCGGCGGTTCACCAGTTTGAGGAATGGGGTCTGCCGATCATGCGTAACGAGAAGACCGGCGCGTATCTACGCGAAGGTCGTTGGCAGATCATGATTCACGGTGAATCGTACAAGCCTATCGTTGCTGAAGCCGCCAAGAAGTCTGCAGACAAGGTGTACAACCGCATCTGCGTGACTCACCTGCTGATGGACGAATCCAAAGAAAACCGCGTAGCGGGTGCCGTGGGTTTCAACGTCCGCACCGGTAACTACCACGTGTTCAAAGCCAAGGCCGTGATCTGCGGCGCTGGTGGCGCCTCGAACATCTTCAAGCCGCGTTCAGTTGGTGAAGGTGCGGGTCGCGTGTGGTACGCACCGTGGTCGTCGGGTTCTGCTTACGGTCTGATGATCGGCGCGGGCGCGAAGATGACGCAGATGGAAAACCGTATCGTGTTGGCTCGTTTCAAAGACGGTTACGGCCCGGTCGGCGCCTACTTCCTGCATCTGAAAACTTACACTCAGAACGCTTACGGCGAAGAGTACGAATCCAAGTGGTTCCCTGACCTGCAGAAGATGGTCGGCAAGGAATATTTGGATCCGGAAGCGTCTCACCGCACTCACCGTCCGATTCCGACCTGCTTGCGTAACCACGCCATCATTCAAGAAGTGAACGCGGGTCGTGGTCCGATTC
>JACXTT010003335.1_pt1 | contig 24828 bp, 20 predicted proteins | sample 9270951 | NCBI WGS metagenome assembly JACXTT01 (sample SAMN15532306, study PRJNA645909) | rock metagenome | isolation source: weathered quartz diorite | place: Puerto Rico | collected 2017-06-21
CCACGCTCGAGCGTGTCGAGTTCGCGACTGAAGGTTGCCAGCTTTTCCAGGCGCTGTGATGGACTATCGTCGCCTTCGTCCGCGAAGTCGTCTGCCTGGCGGGCGAAGGCATAGATGAGCCGTACGGGCCCGCGCAACTGGCTGGGAAGCAGCCAGGACGCCACTGGAAAGTTCTCGTAATGGTCAATTGCCGAGAGCTGTGGCCCATCTGGAATGGGCTTCGTGTTCAATGACTTATTTGTCAGCCAGGGTGCGGTGGACGCGCTGCTCATGTGGAAGCGGATGGCCTGCGTATTATAAAATGCGATGATTGCGAAAGTGGCGGAACTGGTAGACGCACCAGATTTAGGTTCTGGCGCCGAAAGGCGTGAGAGTTCGAGTCTCTCCTTTCGCACCAGTGACCGCGAGTTGAGGATCCAAGAGAAATGGAAGCGAGCGTAGAAAAAGTCAGCACTCTAGAGCGGCGGCTGAAGGTCTCGCTCCCAGTGCAGGAGATCGACGGCGAAATCGAGAACCGTCTCAGACGACTGGCGCGCAACGTCCGCATGCATGGCTTCCGGCCCGGAAAGGTGCCGTTTCGGCTGGTGCAGCAGCAATACGGCGGCCAAGTGCGTCAGGAAGTGTTGGGCGATGCGCTGCAAAAGACCTTCGGCGAGGCGATCAAGCAGCAGAACCTGAGGGTGGCTGGGTACCCGCGCTTCGAGGCCAATGCGTCGGAGGTCAAAGACAATTTTGAGTTCAGCGCGACCTTCGAGGTGTATCCCGAAATTCAGCTCGGTGCACTCGACGGCGTCGTCATCGAGCGTCCCACCGTGGTACCGGGAGAGGTCGAGGTCGATAAGACCATCGAGATCCTGCGCAAGCAGCGGGTGCGCTACGAGGCGGTGGATCGCGGCGCTCAGATGGGTGACCGTATCACGATCGACTACCGCGGTACGCGGGGCGGGCAGGAGTTCGAAGGCGGCAGTGGCACCGATCACGTGATCGTACTGGGCGAAGGGCGATTGTTGGGCGACTTCGAGAAGCAAGTGGTGGGCTTGAGGGCCGGGGAGAGCCGGGCATTTGAACTGACTTTCCCGGAGGACTATCATGCTAAGGAGTTGGCTGGGAAGAGTGCGCAGTTTGAAGTTGCCCTCAAACGGGTCGAACAGGCCCTGTTCCCCGAGGTGGACGCCGAATTCGCCAGGCAACTCGGTATCGGCGATGGCGACCTCACGAAGATGCGTGCGGAGATTCGGGCAAACCTGGAACGTGAGCTTCGCAGGCGCGTGCAGGCGCGGGTAAAGGAGCAGGTGATGAAGGCGCTGGTCGCCAACGCCAAGCTTGAATTGCCGAAGTCGCTGGTGGAACTCGAGACCGAGGGCCTGATAGCGGGCATGCGGAAAGATTTGGCGGGACGCGGTATGAAAGCCGACGCTGTTCCAATCCCGCGCGACGCGTTCGAGCCGGAGGCGCGGCGGCGAGTCACGCTCGGTTTAATCGTGGCTGAGGTGGTCAGACAAAACGCTCTGCAAGCGAAGCCGGATCAGGTGAAGGCGGTCATCCAAGACTACGCGCAGAGCTACGAAAGGCCCGAGGAAGTGGTGCGCTGGTACTACCAGTCCCCGGATCGGCTGCGCGAGGTGGAGTCTCTGGTGTTAGAGGATAACGTCGTCCAGTGGGCCTTGTCCCGGGCCAAATCCGAGGACAAGCCTGCCGATTTCGACGAACTGATGGGTAATTCGAGATGAATTGGCAAGGCAGACAATTTGAGCATCGGGAATTGGAACCCCGCGGCCTGGGGCTGATTCCGATGGTGATCGAGCAGAGTGGTCGCGGCGAGCGCGCTTACGACATCTACTCGCGTTTGCTGAAGGAACGGGTCGTGTTCCTGGTGGGCGTCGTAAACGAGATGACGGCGAACCTGATCGTCGCGCAGCTGCTATTTCTAGAATCGGAGAATCCGGAGAAGGACGTTTCTTTCTATATCAATTCTCCCGGTGGCTCGGTCTCAGCCGGCCTGGCTATCTACGATACGATGCAGTTCATCAAGCCCGACGTGAGCACCCTATGCGTGGGGCAAGCGGCGAGCATGGGCGCGCTGCTTCTCGCCGCCGGGACCAAGGACAAGCGCTATGCGCTGCCCAACTCGCGCGTGATGATTCATCAGCCCATGGGCGGCTTTCAGGGCCAGGCCACCGATATCGAGATCCATGCGAAGGAAATCTTGTATCTGCGGCAGCGCCTCAATGAGATTCTGGCCCGGCATACAGGCCAGGACATCAAGGCCATCGAACGCGATACTGAACGCGACAACTTCTTCGGCGCCGAGGAAGCCACGAAATACGGCCTCGTCGACAAGGTGCTGGTGAGCCGCGCCGAGGTTGCGGCATGATGCCCGGTCGATTCGGGTTCCACGCCGCTGCCGTCAGTGAATACGGAGAATCCGAGCCCCCAAAGGCGTAAGCCCCGCTATGTCAGATAAGCCCGGTTCAGAGAAGCTGCTGTACTGTTCATTTTGCGGTAAGAGTCAACACGAGGTGCGCAAGCTGATCGCCGGCCCGTCGGTGTTCATCTGCGATGAGTGCATCGAGCTGTGCAACGACATCATCCGCGAGGAGAGCCAGGGAGAGCAAGGTAACCGCGGCGCCAAGTCGGATCTGCCCGTGCCGCACGAGATCCGCTCCATCCTGGACCAGTACGTGATCGGGCAGGAGCAGGCCAAGAAAATCCTGTCTGTGGCCGTCTACAACCACTACAAGCGGCTCAAGAACCTCGGGAAGAAGGACGATATCGAGCTGGCCAAGAGTAATATCCTGCTGATCGGACCGACCGGCTCGGGCAAGACGCTGCTCGCGCAGACGCTGGCGCGCCTGCTGAATGTTCCGTTCGTGATGGCCGACGCGACAACGCTGACCGAAGCCGGTTACGTCGGCGAGGATGTCGAGAACATCATTCAGAAACTGCTGCAAAAGTGCGACTACGACGTCGAGAAGGCGCAACGCGGAATCGTTTACATAGACGAGATCGATAAGATCTCGCGCAAGTCGGACAATCCGTCCATCACCCGCGATGTCTCGGGTGAGGGCGTGCAGCAGGCGCTGCTGAAACTGATCGAAGGGACCGTGGCCTCGGTACCGCCACAGGGCGGGCGCAAGCACCCGAATCAGGAGTTTGTCCAGGTGGACACGACCAACATCCTGTTCGTCTGCGGTGGCGCGTTCGACGGCCTGGACCGGATCATTCGCGCACGCTCGGAAAAGGGCGGCATCGGCTTCGGTGCCGAGGTGCGCAGCAAGGACAACCGTAAGGACATCGGCCTGGTGTTGAAGGGCGTGGAGCCGGAGGACCTGATCAAGTACGGGTTGATCCCGGAGTTCGTAGGGCGGCTTCCGGTCGTGGCCACTCTGGATGAACTCGACGAGGCCGCGCTGATCCAAATCTTGACTGAGCCAAAAAATGCGTTGCTAAAGCAGTATCAGAAGATGTTCTCCATGGAGGGTGTGGAATTGGAGGTGCGACCCGAGGCGCTGCAGGCGGTAGCGACCAAGGCTCTGGCTCGACGCACCGGTGCGCGTGGCCTGCGCTCCATCCTGGAGCAAGCCCTGCTGGACACCATGTTCGACCTCCCGTCCCTGAGCAACGTGCGCAAAGCGGTGATCGACGAAGGCACGATCACCGGCGAACTCAAGCCTCTGTTGATCTACTCCGACCAGCCCAAGGTGGCGGGCTCGGCGCAGTGACTCGACGCCTTCCGCTGTCCGCCACGGGGCGCGATGGGCCGGGAATGCGTGACATTTCAGCGACTTCTGCTGCCGCTTGCAATATGCCTGCAGATGCCCCACCTACCACGATGCGTGCTGATACTCGGGTGAAAATACATGACTAACATCGAATCCGGGGCCGAGATACTGACCCTTCCTCTGCTTCCGCTGCGGGACGTGGTGGTCTTTCCACACATGGTGATTCCGCTGTTCGTGGGGCGGCCGAAGTCCATCAAGGCTCTCGAAACGGCCATGGAAGCCGGCAAGAGCATCTTGCTCGTGGCTCAGAAATCGGCCGCCAAAGACGAACCGTCCGCGGACGACATGTACGTTACGGGCACCGTAGCGAACATCCTGCAGATGCTGAAGTTACCCGACGGCACTGTGAAAGTGCTGGTCGAGGGCGTCCAGCGCGCCCGCATCGAAGCCATTGCCGACCTCAGAAGCCACTACACGGCGGAGGCGCGTCCGGTTCCACCCGAAGCCGAGGAGAGCACGGAGCTGGAAGCGATGCGCCGGGCCATGATTTCTCAGTTCGACCAGTACGTGAAGCTCAACAAGAAGATCCCGCCGGAGATCCTGACCTCACTCGCCGGGATCGACGAACCCGGCCGCCTGGCTGACACCATCGCTGCGCACCTGCCGCTCAAACTGGAGCAAAAGCAGGAAGTGCTCGAGATGTTCGATGTGCGCAAGCGCCTCGAGCATCTGCTGGCTTTGATGGAAACCGAACTCGATATCTTGCAAGTGGAGAAGCGCATCCGCGGGCGCGTCAAGAAGCAGATGGAAAAGAGCCAGCGCGAGTACTACTTGAACGAGCAGGTCAAGGCGATCCAGAAGGAGCTGGGCGACATGGAGGAGGGCGCCGACCTAGACGAGATGGATAAGCGCATCAAGTCCGCGCACATGCCCAAGGAAGCGCGGCTGAAGGCGGAAGCCGAGCTGAAGAAGCTGCGGCTGATGTCACCGATGTCGGCAGAAGCCACCGTGGTGCGCAACTACATCGAGACCCTCGTCGGCCTGCCGTGGAAGAAGAAGAGCAAGATCAGCTCCGATCTGGCGCGGGCCGAGACCATCCTCGAAGAGGACCACTACGGGTTGGAAAAGGTCAAGGAACGCATCGTCGAATACCTGGCGGTGCAGCAACGTGTGGATAAGGTCAAGGCGCCGATCCTGTGCCTGGTTGGCCCGCCGGGCGTGGGCAAGACGTCGCTTGGCCAGTCGGTGGCGCGCGCGACCAACCGCAAGTTCGTGCGCATGTCGCTGGGGGGCGTGCGTGACGAAGCGGAGATTCGCGGCCACCGGCGCACTTACATCGGTTCCATGCCGGGCAAGATCTTGCAGAACATGACCAAGGTCGGCGTGCGCAACCCGCTGTTCTTGCTTGACGAAGTGGATAAGATGGGAATGGATTTCCGCGGCGACCCGTCGTCGGCCCTGCTGGAAGTGCTCGACCCCGAGCAAAACCACTCGTTCACCGACCACTACGTAGAAGTCGAGTATGACCTGTCGGATGTGATGTTCGTGGCCACCGCCAACACCATGAACATCCCGCCGGCTCTGCTCGACCGCATGGAGGTGATCCGGCTCTCCGGCTACACTGAGGACGAGAAGGTCAACATTGCGATGCGCTATCTGCTGCCGAAGCAGCTGAAGAACCACGGTCTCAAGGCCGTGGAGATCAACGTCTCGGAGAGCGCGATCCGCGACATCATCCGCTACTACACACGAGAAGCCGGCGTGCGTGCGCTGGAGCGAGAGATCTCCAAGATCTGCCGCAAGGTGGTCAAGTCCCTGGTGCTGAAGAAACGCGATGCGAAGACGTCGGTGAGCGCCAAGAATCTGTCGAACTATCTCGGCGTGCGTCGCTTCAGCTTCGGCATAGCGGAGAAGAACAATCAGGTCGGGCAGGTCACCGGTCTGGCGTGGACCGAAGTAGGCGGCGAGCTGCTTACGATCGAAAGCGCGGTCATGCCCGGCAAGGGCAAGATGGTGACCACCGGCAAGCTGGGCGAGGTGATGCAGGAGTCGATCCAGGCGGCGCTCACGGTGGTGCGGAGCCGCTCGCAGAAGCTCGGCATTCCCGAGGAGTTCTATCAGAAGAACGACATTCACATCCATCTGCCTGAGGGCGCTACGCCCAAGGACGGGCCCAGCGCGGGTATCGGGATCTGTACTGCTATGGTTTCGGTGCTCACCGGCATCCCGGTGCGTGCGGATGTCGCGATGACCGGCGAGATTACGTTGCGGGGAGAAGTGCTCCCCATCGGGGGCCTGAAGGAGAAACTGCTGGCTGCGCACCGCGGAGGAATCAAGACTGTGCTGATCCCGGAGGAGAATGTAAAGGATCTGCCCGAAATCCCGGACAACATCAAGAACCGCCTCGAAATCACGCCCGTCAAATGGATCGACCAAGTCCTGGACATGGCCCTGGAGCGCCATCCGGAGCCGCTCCCGGCAAAGCCCGAGACCGTGCCCCTGCCTCCTCCGGTCGAGACGCAGGAAGCGGCCATCGCGGTCAAACACTGACCTCGAGTCCTTCATCGCATGCCAACGTAGTAGCCGGCACGACGTGAGCGATAGCAACGCGAAAGCGCTTGACACGCGCTTTTCGCGCTTGCTATAAAAGTTGCGCAATGTAAAGCTTCAGCAGCGGATCCGCGATCGATGCCTCGGTCGGTCGAAACATTGTTCTGCACGTTCCGGGGAGGCCCGAGTCTCGAGGCAGGCCGTGGTTCAAACGACAGCAGCGTTCTGTCATCCAGCAACTCAGCCAACAACGACGAAAGGGGAGATGGACGTGAACAAACAAGAACTCATCGATACAATCGCAAAGTCTGCCGACATCTCGAAAGCGGCTGCCGGGCGCGCGCTGGACAGCGCCGTGGCGGCGATCAAGGCTTCGCTGAAAAAGGGGCAGTTGGTTACCCTGGTCGGATTTGGTACCTTTTACGTCGGCAAGCGTGCCGCACGTAGCGGGCGCAATCCCCGTACTGGCGCTGCCATCAAGATCAGAGCTGCCAAGGTTCCCAAGTTCCGTCCTGGAAAAGCCCTCAAGGATTCTGTAAACTAACAGGCTTTTCGGATGGGGTGCACCCCCCGGCGGGGGGAGCGTGTCAGAGGGTGCTTAGCTCAGCTGGTAGAGCGTCGCCCTTACAAGGCGAATGTCGGGAGTTCGAGCCTCTCAGCACCCACCAACTGCAAACAGCGACCGCCCCATCGAGACCAGTTGCAGCGTCGCTGGCGGTATGCTGAGGTTCGGGACAGCTTCGAGTGCGGGGAGTGGTAGTTCAGTTGGTTAGAATACCGGCCTGTCACGCCGGGGGTCGCGGGTTCGAGTCCCGTCCACTCCGCCATGTCCCGTCAAGGCGAACTACGGTTCGCCTTTTTTGTTCGCCAGGGGTTTTGGCAGCCACACTTGAGCCATGTTTGAGTTCATCAACCAACACAAGCGTCTGCTCCAGATTATTCTGGCGGTCCTGATCGTACCCCCGTTCGCCTTGTTCGGGGTCGACTACTACTTCCGCGGTACGGACCCCGCCGACCAGGTTGCCCGCGTCTCCGGTTCGCGGATCAGTCAGCAGGAGTTTGGACAGGCGCTGCGTCGGCGCGAGGAGCAAATGCGGCAGATGATGGGTGGCAAGGTGGACCCTGCGATGATGGACAACCCGCAGGTACGCCGCGCTGTCCTGAACGAGCTCATCGAGGAACGCGTCCTGTACACAGCAGCGGTCAAGTCCGGCATCACGGTTCCCAACGCCGAGCTGTACGCGCTGATCCGAGAACTTCCTGCGTTCAAGGACGGAAACGGCAAATTCTCCGCTCAGCGCTATCGCGAAATGCTGGGCATGCAGGGCACGAGCGAAGGAGCGTTTCAGGCGGACCTGCGCAGGAGCCTCATCGTCGGCCGCAGCCGCGCCGCGTTCGGGGCAACCGCATTCCTCCCCAACACCGTGGTGGACCGCCTCTATCGGCTGCGCGCGCAGCAGCGGGAGATCAGCCAGTTCGTGCTCGATCCGGCTCAATTCGCGCAAAAGGTGAAGATTCCGCCGGAGGAAGCAAAAGCCTACTACGAAACCCACAAGGCCGAGTTCGAGTTGCCCGAGAAGATCAAGCTGGAATATGTCGTGTTGTCACCGGGCGTGGCTGAAGGCCGCATCACGGTGACACCTAAGGAACTGCAAGACTATTATCAGTCGCGCTTGGAGCAGCTGGGCAAACCTGAGGAGCGGCGCGCCAGTCATATCTTAGTCCCGGTCGCGGCCAGCGCGACCCCGGAGCAGAAGGCCAAGGCGCAAGAGAAAGCCGAGGCTCTGCTGGCGGAGGCAAAGAAAGCGCCGAAGAACTTCGCCGAGCTCGCGAGGAAAAACTCGGGCGATCCCGGCTCGTCGGCCGAGGGTGGTGATCTGGGCTACTTCGCCCGCGGCAAGATGGTCAAGCCGTTCGACGACGCGGTGTTTGCGCTCAAGGTGGGCGAAATCGCCGGGCCCGTGCAGTCGCAGTTCGGATATCACATCATCAAGCTCGATGCCATCAGGCCATCCGAGGCGCCGAGCTTCGAGGCGGTCAAGGCAAAGCTTGAGGAGGAGCTCAGAAAATCCCACGCCAGCCGTGCCTTTGCCCAGGACGCCGAGGAATTCAGCAACTTGATTTACGATCAGCCGGACAGCCTGAAGCCTGTGATCGAGAAATTCAAGCTGCAGCCGCAGACCAGTGCGTGGATGACGCGGCAAGGCGGGGAGTCGCCACTGCTGAACAACGAGAAGTTCTTGCGCGCCGCGTTCTCGGACAACGTGCTCAAGAACAAGCAGAACACGGAGGCGGTAGAGGTCGCGCCCAACATGCTGGTCTCGGCTCGCGTCATCGCGCACGAGCCCGCGAAGCAACGCCCCCTGGAGGAGGTCCAAGCGGCGATCGTCCAGGCTTTGACGCGGCAGAAAGCGACCGATCTCGCTCGCAGCGAAGGGGAAGCCTTACTCGGCAAACTGCGCAAAGGTGAGACCGTCGGCATTCAGTGGTCGGCGCAGCAGATGGTTTCTCGGGAGCGGCCCCAGGAGCTGCAGCCAGAGGCGGCGCGCGCCGTGTTTCGCGCGGATGTGTCGAAGCTGCCGGCGTATGCGGCTGCGGAGGCTCAGGGTGGACGCTTTGTGCTCTACCGGATCAGCAAGGTGGTCGACGGCGAGAGCATCGACCCGCAGCAACGCAAAGCGCTCGCCAAGCAGCTCGACCCGCTCGCCGGGCAAGAGAGCCTGGAGGCCCGCATGTCCGACCTCAAGCAGAAGGCCGACGTCAAAGTCGACGAGAAGAAGATCGAGAAGGCAGGTTAAAGGAAGCCCTGATCCAGTCTACTCGAGTGCGGCGAAAGCGACAGTGTTGAAGCCGGCATCGACGTAGACGACCTCGCCGGTAATGCCGCTGGCCAGATCGCTGCACAGGAAGGCGGCGGCGTTGCCCACCTCCTCGGTGGTGACGTTGCGGCGCAACGGCGCGATCTTTTCGTTGAACGCGAGGATCTTTCCGAAGTTTCCGATGCCCGCTGCCGCCAGCGTCTTGATCGGCCCGGCGGAGATGGCGTTCACACGGATGCCTTTCGGACCGAGACTGAACGCCATGTACCGCAGATTTGCTTCGAGGCTCGCCTTGGCCGCCCCCATCACGTTGTAATTCGGCATCGCTCGCGCCGCACCGAGGTAGGACAAAGTGAGCAGAGCGGCCTTGCGGCCGGTCATCAGCGGCAGTCCACGTTTGGCCAGCGCGGCGAAGCTGTAGCTGCTGACGTCGTGGGCGACGCGGAACGCATCGCGCGTGATGCTGTCGAGATAGTCGCCGGACAGGGCCTCCCGCGGAGCGAAGGCGATCGAGTGAACGATCCCATCCAGACCGTCCCAGCGTTGTCCCAGATCGGCGAACAGCCTGTCGATCTGCGCATCGTCGGTTACGTCGCAAGGAAAGATCAGGTCGCTGCCGAACTCGGCGCCTAGCGCCACCACTCTATCCTTGACGCCGTCGCCTTGGAACGTAAACGCCAGGGCCGCGCCCTCGCGATGCATGGCCTTCGCGATCCCGTAGGCGATGGAACGACTGCTGAGCATCCCGGTGATCAGGACTTTCTTGTCGCTCATGAAGCCCATGCTCGTCCCCCGCGAAAACGCAGATTATAGTCGACGGGCCGGATCCTGAAGGGGATGAGCGGTTTTTGCGTGGCTTCCTTAAAACGCATGCGACGTTTCCGGTAAACTGCGCTCGCCATGATCGGGTTCACCCGCATCTGCCTCCTGTGCCTGCCCGCGCTGCTCGCGGCCTGCAGCTATCCGTGGAACGATCCCTATCCGGCCACGCAGCACCAGGCGAACATCTTTTATTCGTCGTTCGCGGAGCGCCCCAAAACGCTCGACCCGGCGCGCGCCTATTCGGACAATGAGTACCAGCTGATCGCCAACATCTACACACCGCCGCTGCAGTATCACTATCTCAAGCGCCCGTACCAGCTAATCCCTTTTGCCGCCGAACAGATCCCGCGCCCCGCTTACTATGACAAGAACGATCGGCCGCTGAGAGAAACCGCCGACTCGAAGGACATCGCCTACAGCGTGTACGAGATCCGCATCAAGCCCGGTTTCAAGTACCAGCCGCACCCGGCTTTTGCGCTCGACGCCGACGGGCGACCGCTGTATCTGAGGCCGGTCCAGGACCTCAAGGGTATTTACGAGTTGCGTGATTTCAAGCACACCTGCACGCGAGAGGTTACTGCCGATGACTACGTCTATCAGATCAAACGGCTCGCCCAGCCCCAATTGAACTCGCCGATTTTTGCGTTGATGAGCGAGTACATCGTAGGTCTGGGCGACTACGCCCAGAACTTGAAGGCCGCTGCAAAGGCAGTCCCGCCCGGGGCCTATCTCGACCTCAGCCAGTTCCCACTTTCCGGGGTCACTGCAGTCGATCGCTATACGTACCGCATCAAGGTGAAGGGAAAATACCCGCAGTTCGCCTACTGGCTGGCGATGCCGTTCTTCTCGCCTGTTCCCGCCGAGGTGGACCGGTTCTACTCGCAGCCCGGAATGGCGGAGAAGAATCTGTCATTGGACTGGTATCCGGTCGGTGCCGGGCCCTACATGCTGACCGTCAACAACCCCAATCGCCAGATGGTGCTGGAGCGCAATCCCAACTTCCCGGGCGAGCCGTACCCGAGCGAAGGCGAGCCAGGAGACGCGGCGGCGGGCCTGCTCAAGGACGCTGGCAAATCGATGCCGTTCATCGGCAAAGTGGTCTTGAGTCTCGAGAAGGAGGCGATCCCGAGCTGGAACAAGTTTCTGCAGGGTTACTATGACGTATCGGGCATTGCCTCCGACAACTTCGATCAGGTGATCCAGCTTTCCGGCACGGGCGATCCGCAGCTCACGCCATCGATGGAGCGCCAGGGCATCCGGCTGCAGACATCCGTCGCTCCGTCCGTTTACTACACCGGGTTCAACATGATCGACTCCGTAGTTGGGGGCGAAAAAGAGCGAGCCCGCAAGCTACGCCAGGCCATCTCGATCGCCATCGATCAGGAAGAGTCAATCTCGATTTTTCGAAACGGGCGGGGCATCCCGGCGCAGGGACCGATCCCGCCGGGTATCTTCGGCTATCGAGAGGGCGAAGCAGGGAACAATCACTACATGTATGACTGGGTCAACGGAGGGCCCCAGCGCAAGTCGATCGAGGATGCCAAGAAGCTGCTCGCCGAGGCCGGCTATCCGGATGGCATCGACTCTGCAACCGGCACGCCGCTCATCGTGAACTTCGATACCCCCGCCACCGGTCCCGAGGCGAAGGCTATGATCGACTGGCTCGTGAAGCAGTTCCAGAAGATCAACCTGCAGCTGGTGGTGCGTCCCACCGACTACAATCGCTTTCAGGAGAAAATGCGCAAAGGGACCGAGCAGATGTACAGCTGGGGTTGGAACGCCGACTACCCCGATCCCGAGAATTTTCTGTTCCTGTTCCATAGCGGACAAGGCAAGGTGAAGTCCAGTGGCGAGAATGCCTCCAACTACTCCAATCCGGAGTTCGACCGTCGCTTCGAGCGCATGCGCCAGATGGACAACAGCCCGCAGCGTCAGGCAATCATTGATGAGATGCTGGAGATCCTGCGCCACGACGCGCCCTGGGTTTGGGGGCTGCATCCGAAGGACTACAGCCTGGCTCACCAGTGGGTGTACAACCGCAAGCCTGCGAAGATGGCCAACAACGGGCTGAAATATCAGCGCGTCGATCACGCGCTGCGCGAAACCTTGCAGCGACGGTGGAACCGGCCGGTTGCGTGGCCGCTGCTTGTTGCGGTCGCGGCGCTGTTGCTCGGACTGATTCCAGCCGCCATCGTCTATCGTCGCAGAGAGCGCTCTGGCGCGCTCACACTCGCGCAGCGGTCGACCTGAGCGTGCTTGCCTATCTCGTCCGACGCCTGCTGTACGCGATTCCGATCTTGATCGGAGTCAATCTAATCACATTCGCGCTGTTCTTCTTCGTAAACTCACCCGACGACGTGGCGCGCGTACAGCTCGGCCAGAAGCGAGTCACACCGGAGGCGGTCCAGAAATGGAAAGAAGAACGCGGCTACGACAAGCCGATGTTGTTCAATGCAGATGCAACGTGCAAGAGGCCACTGTTCGGGTGGAGCGGACTTCCGAAGCTGTGTCAGGAGAAAGTCACCGACACGATCTTTTTCCAAAAGTCCGCGAGCATGTTCTGGTTCGACTTCGGGCGCGCCGATGACGGGCGGGACATCGCGCGGGAAATCAAACTACGTATGGGTCCCAGCCTTGCCGTCACAATCCCGAGCTTTCTCATCGGGCTGGCGACATACCTCACCTTCGCTCTGATCCTCGCTTTCTTCCGCGGCACGTACGTCGATTTCGGAGGCGTGGTGCTGTGCGTAACAGCGATGTCAGTGTCGGGGCTGTTCTACATCATCGGTGGCCAATGGCTGATCAGCAAGTTGTGGCACCTGGTGCCGATCTCCGGGTTCGGGTACGGCGTGGACGCGTGGCGCTTTGTGGTATTGCCGGTGGCTATCGGCGTGCTCGCGGGAGTTGGCGGGAGCACCCGCCTGTACCGCACAGTCTTCCTGGAGGAGATCGGGAAGGATTACGTGCGCACTGCGCGCGCCAAGGGGCTTTCGGAGACGCGCGTACTGTTCCGGCACGTATTGCACAACGGCCTGATCCCCGTGCTGACGGGTGTGGTGGTTGCGATCCCCACGTTGTTCATCGGCAGCCTGGTGATGGAGTCGTTCTTCGGTATTCCCGGGCTCGGCAGCTACACGATCGAAGCGATCCGCAATCAGGATTTCCTGGTGGTGCGCGCGATGGTGTTTCTAGGCGCCGTGCTCTACATCGTCGGTCTGATTCTCACCGACTTTTCGTACACACTTGCCGATCCACGCGTGCGGCTGCAATAGATCGAAATGCCCTTCAAGCCCATCATTCTGTGGACCGACGCCCTGGTCTTTGTGCTGGCGGCAGTAGTGATCGCGAGCGCCTGGTACATCCGCGGGCAGGAGCACCTGCGTGCCCCCTGGCGGAACGTGGCGCGCAGCCGGTATGGCATGGGATCGCTGGTTGTGTTGAGCGTTTTCGTTGTGGTCGGGTTGCTTGATTCCCTCCACTTTCGCCCGCGCCTCGACGCACGCTCGCCAGACGGCAGGGCTGCGTACGCAGTCGAAGTGCGCAGCGTATTCGACGCGCTGGTTGCGCCGCTGGGGAAGCGCTTCGAGAAGACCTACTCGGCCCCGTTCGCAGCCTATTCCTATTCCAAGGAGACCATCGAACGCCCCGACGGCACACAGGCGCGCGAGTTTCCGAGGTTGAAGTACGGAGGTGCGCACCTCAAGAACCCAGCGCAGGATCTGGCGCCCGACGTCCTGCGAGGGCTCATAGGGGCGATAGGCGTCGCGGCCGTGTTGTGGATCGTACTGACCATGATCGTCGCGGCCTGGCTGGCCGGGGCGTACAAGTCCGACTTCAGCCAGATGCTGTCCGCCATCATCCATGGCGAGACCGAGGTGCCCTGGCGTGCCATGTTGCTGACTGTGGGGATGATCCTGGCGGTTGCAGTGCCTCTAGCGCTGCTTAGTGCCCGGTACCATGTGTTGGGTACCGACAAGGTCGGCCAGGATGTGTTCTACGAGGTGCTCAAGAGCATCCGGACCGGGCTTGTCATCGGCACGCTGACAACGCTCGTCATGCTGCCGCTCGCGTTGCTCCTGGGCGTCATGGCCGGGTACTTCCGGGGTTGGGTCGACGATGTCATCCAATACATCTATACCACCTTGAACTCGATTCCGGGGGTGCTTCTGATCGCCGCGGCGGTACTCATCAGTCAGGTCTGGATGGATCGGCACCCGGAGATGTTCGAAACCGTGACCGAGCGCGCGGACGTGCGCCTCTTGTTCCTCTGCCTGATCCTGGGGATCACGACCTGGACTGGACTATGCCGCCTCCTGCGCGGCGAGGCGCTGAAGCTGCGCGAGCTGGACTACGTCGAAGCCGCACGCGCTTTTGGAGTGTCCAATTGGCGGATCATCACCCGCCACTTGGTGCCCAATGTCATGCACATCGTACTGATCACAGTAGTGATGGAGTTCAGCGGATTGGTGCTCGCAGAGGCTGTGCTCTCCTACGTGGGCGTCGGAGTCGATCCGTCAATGATCAGCTTTGGCACCATGATCAACAGTGCGCGATTGGAGCTGGCGCGCGACCCCATGGTGTGGTGGTCGCTGTTGGCTGCCTTCGTCTTCATGTTTCTGCTCGTGCTGTCGGCCAACCTATTCTCCGACGCCGTGCGCGACGCTTTTGACCCGCGCATCCGCTCCGGGGGCTCACGGCTGGACTGGCTCCGGCTCAAGCCTACCTGAGATGCGAGAGCACACCGGCTATGAGCGCTAACCCGACATTGCTGCAGGTCAGCCAGCTGCGGACCTGGCTGGCGAGCGGAGACTCCGTGGTGCGGGCAGTGGACGGCTTGTCGTTCAGCGTCGAAGCGGGCGAGACCTTCGCTTTACTGGGCGAGTCCGGCAGCGGGAAGTCGATTACTGCGCTGTCGATCATGCGGCTATTGCCCGACGCTGGTCGTGTCGTTTCGGGCGAGGTACGGATGGACGGCACCGACCTCCTGACGCTCCCCGAAACTGCCATGCGAGGCGTGCGGGGCGGGCGCATCGCGATGATCTTCCAGGAGCCGGGCACCAGCCTCAACCCGGTGATGACGATCGGCGCGCAGATCGTCGAGGTGCTCGAACGGCACACCGATTTGCGCGGAGAAGCGGCGCGCCGCCGTGCGCTCGAGCTGCTCGAGTCCGTCGGCATTCCGGACAGTCAGCGGCGCCTTGACGAGTACCCGTTTCAGATGTCCGGCGGCATGAAGCAGCGCGCCATGATCGCGATTGCGCTCGCGTGCAGCCCGGCCCTTCTCATCGCCGACGAACCCACTACGGCGTTGGACGTTACCATCCAGGCGCAGGTCCTCGAGCTGCTGAAGGTTCTTCAGCGTGAGGCTCGCATGGCCGTGCTGCTGATCACCCACGACCTGGGTGTGGTGGCGCAGATGGCGCACCGTGTGGCCGTAATGTATGCGGGGGAAATCGTCGAGCTTGCGCCTGCTGCAGCCTTCTTCGCCCGCCCCGCGCATCCCTATTCGCAGAAACTATTGCAAGCCGTGCCGGACGTTGCCGGGCGCAATCGCAGCCTTGCCGTCATCCCGGGGACAGTGCCGTCCCTGTCACAGGAGTTCGTCGGTTGTCGCTTTGCGAGCCGCTGCGAATCGGCCTGGGCGCGTTGCCGCGAGGAGGCGCCTGCGGCAATCGACATTGGGGCCGGGCACGTGGTGCGCTGCCATCTTTACGACGCCAGAAGTCAGGAGTCAGGGGTCAGGAGTCAGGAGAAGGCCAGTGCAGAGACAGGGGCCGACTCCGCTGATGTTGTCGAACGCCTCTCTGGGTCCTATCCATTGCTCGCCGTGGAAGACCTGAAGGTCTATTTTCCGATACGCAAAGGCGTCCTGCAGCGCGTTGTCGCCCATGTGAAAGCGGTGGATGGCGTCTCGTTGGAGATCCGCTCGCATCGCACGCTCGCGCTGGTGGGCGAGTCCGGCTGCGGCAAGACCACAGTCGGCAAGGGTATCTTGCAACTGGTGCCGGTCACCAGCGGCCGTGTGACGTTCGACGGCGTGGATCTGGGCAGGCTCACGGCCGGCGCCTTGCGCCCGCTGCGCAAGGACTTCCAGATCGTGTTTCAAGATCCCTACAGCTCGCTGAACCCGCGCATGCGAGTGATAGAGATCGTGGAGGAAGGCATGTCCGCGCTTGGCGTCGGTGCCGGCCCGCGCAAGCGTCAGGAACGAGTGGATGAGCTGCTCGTGCAGGTCGGTTTGTCGCCGGAGATGAGATTCCGCTATCCGCACGAGTTCTCCGGCGGGCAGAGGCAGCGTCTCGCGATCGCGCGGGCCCTGGCGGTGGAGCCCAAGCTGCTCATCTGCGACGAGCCCACCAGCGCGCTCGATGTTTCGGTACAGGCCCAGATCCTGAACCTGCTCAAGGATCTTCAGCAGCGCCTGGGGCTGGCCTATCTGTTCATCACTCACAACATCTCGGTGGTGCAGTTCCTGGCGCACGAGGTCGCAGTGATGTATCTGGGACGCATCGTGGAGCAGGGTGGTGTCGACGAGGTGCTCGGCACGCCGCGTCATCCTTACACCCGCGCGCTGCTGTCCGCGGTCCCCGTAATCGATCCGGCAAGTCGGCGTGAAATCATCCGATTGCAGGGCGAGCTCCCGTCACCGGTCAACCCGCCTTCGGGCTGCCACTTCCATCCGCGGTGTCCGAACGTGATGCCCGAGTGCCGCCAAGCCTATCCGGGTGCAACGAAGGTCTCGGCGACGCACGCCGTCCGCTGCTTTCTGTACGGCAAGGGTGTGTAACGGCTCCCTGCGCCTGCCAAGGGCGCGAGGGAGGATCTCTCAGTTACTTACTCGGTGAACGTGACGCCGATGGGATGCGGCGTGTCTTGTCGGGTATGAATTCTGGTAGATCACCAATCTTTGGCCCGCGTGCAGCTCGTTGCTCTTGAGGCTGTTGATGGTCTTGATGCGTGCAACGCTGGTGTGATGCCGGCGCGCGATGCTCGATAGCGAGTCACCCCGGCGTACCCGGTAGCGCACCGAAGCGGCGTATTCTTCAGGCGAGGCCTGAAAGTCGCGCAGCTGGTAGGTTTCGTCGAGATTAGTCTCCGCCTCTTCGCCCTCGAGCGGGACGAGCAACATTTGTCCGGGCTGCACGCGCTTGCGTCCGCTCAAGCCGTTCACTTCGCGCAGGCGGTCCGCTTCGATGTTGAATTTGGCAGCGGCCTTTTCGAGCGTCTCACCGTTCTTGAGCGTGTAGGTCTGCCAGGTGACCAGAGGGTCGGAGTTCTGCTCGAGATTGGCGTTGAATTCGTCCACCTTGTCCACCGGCAACAGAATCTGGCGGGCGGTCGCGTGGATGATGACCGGGCGATTGTAAGCAGGGTTTAGCGACCGGAACTCTTCCACCGGCATATCGGCGAGCTTGGCGGCCTTCACGACATCCATGTGAGCCGGAGCATCGATCACAGTGAAGTAAGGCTGGTCGGGGACCGCTACGAGTTCGAAGCCAAGCGTCTCCGGGCTGGATATGATGTTCTTCACCGCCTGCAGCTTTGGCAGATAGTTGCGGGTCTCTTTCGGCAGCTTGACGCTGAAGTAGTCGGCGGGCTTGTGCTTGGCGCGGTTGCGGGCGACCGCTCGTTCGACCCCGTTTTCGCCGCAGTTATAGGCAGCTAACGCCAGCTCCCAGCTCCCAAAGTTGTCGTGCAGGAACTGGAGGTAGTCCAGAGCCGCACGCGTCGCCGCCAGAACGTCGCGGCGGCCGTCGTACCAGAAGTTCTGTTGAAGGCCGTACCGTCTCCCGGTCGAAGAGATGAACTGCCACATGCCGGCCGCACGCATGCGCGAGTACGCCTGCGGGTTGTAAGCGCTCTCGATCATCGGCAGCAGCGCGATCTCGGTGGGCATACCGCGCTTTTCCAGCTCCTCCACCACGAAATAGAGATAGAGCCGGCTGCGCTCGATCATGCGCTGGACGTATTCGGGGCGATTCAGATACCAGGCCTCGTGCCGCGCGACCAGCGGGCTGTCGACTTCCTGCAGGCTGAAGCCCGCCCGTATGCGCTCCCACAGGTCGCGATACTTCGGGCCCGGGGGTGGTGGGAGAGCTTCGACGACGGGATCGACGATGACTTGCGCGTTGCCGAGGAGGGGTTCGGAACCATTGGCAGGGACAGCCCAAGGCGCAACCGGGACGGGCATTACCGCAGCTGGCGTCGCAGGCAAGGGCGCCGCGGGTGCTGGTGCGATTGCCGTGGGAGCGGGTGTTGCCGCCACGCTCGCAGCCTCGACCGAGGTCGGTGCCGGAGCGCTTGGCGCGACGGGCGCGGGCCGCTGCGATTGCGCCGAGGGCGCTATCCGGCTCCAGTCCGCGGCAGATGCGGACCAGGTAACCAGGCAAGCGATAGCAGCCGCGAATACCGGTTTGAACACCATCGAAAGCATCTTGGTCATGGGGTGGTCTGAATGCTAGTCTTGGAATCTTTTTTTGGTCAAGGGCTTATTCGATAGACTTGACGTTTGCTTAACGTTCTTCGTCGCACTCGTTGACATAACGCAAGAAACAGGCCGTTGCCATCCACCCCTCCCGCTGCGTCGCACAGCAGGAGAGTAACCGATTGGTTGCTCGGGTACCTGTCAGTGCCCATTACCCGAAGCTGGGATATTTGACGCCCACCGAACGGGTCCGGCTTAGAAACCCGTTTTTTTTCCCATCCCAGAGCGAGCAAAATCTTGCTGGGTCGCGCCGGTCCCGGACAGGGCCACTAACCCCTACAGCGCGGGCGCTCGGGACGCGAAGCCCAACAGCACGCAAAGCACATTCGCCACAAAAAAGAGGCTTTCCTCCATAATAGGCAACGTTTTAGGAGGGGCAGCTGCGGCGCAGACACCGGCTGCAGCGGTTGCCCGGGCCCCCCACTTTTCGAGTTGGCGCCCACGATGTCCAATGGTTCGTTGACTGCGGATCTGCAGCTGTGGTTCGAAACCCCGCTCGGCGCCTACCTTCTGGCGCATGAGCAGGCCTATTTCGATCAGGAGGTCGCTGACGTTTTCGGTTTCAACGCGCTGCAGCTGGGCCTGTCCCGGCAGGATTTCCTGCGCGCGAACCGCATGGCGTTCCACTGTCGTCTAGGAGCGCTCGGTCCGGACGACCAGGGTGCGGCCAAGGTCCGCAGCGACTTTCACGCGCTTCCGATCTTGACCAACAGCGCCGATCTGGTCCTGCTGCCGCACGTGCTGGAATTCAGCGACAGCCCGCACCAAGTCCTGCGAGAGGTTGTGCGGATTCTCAGGCCCGAGGGGCACGTCATCATTTCCGGGTTCAATCCATGGAGTCTGTGGGGGGCACGCCAAGCGTTCGACCGCCGGCGCGAGCAAGTCCCCTGGTGCGGTCAGTTCATCAATTTGCCGCGGCTCAAGGACTGGATGGCTCTGCTCGGCGTCGAGATCGCCGCGGGGCGCATGTGTTGCTACATTCCGCCGGTGCTCAGCGAGCGTTGGATCGAGCGGGCGGCTTTCTTGGAAGCGGCCGGCGATCGCTGGTGGCCATTTGCCGGCGGTGCCTACTTCCTGCATGGCGTCAAACGCGTGCAGGGCATGCGCGTGATCACGCCGCAGTGGAAGACCGGGCGCGCCAACAAGAGCAAAGCATTGGCGACGATCCCGCAACGTGTCAACGACGGCGAGGAGCAATTGGCAGCTCGCTCCCGCGAGCGCCACGACACGTGAGCACCCAGGTCGAGATCTTCACGGACGGCGCGTGCAAAGGTAATCCAGGCCCAGGCGGTTGGGGTGTGGTACTTCGCGTCGGCTCTCGCGTCAAGGAGTTGTATGGCGGTGAACCGGCGACCACGAACAATCGCATGGAGCTCACCGCAGTGATCCAAGGGCTGAGCGCCCTGACGCGCCCGTGCAAAGTTCAGGTTTCCACCGACTCGCAATACGTACAAAAAGGGATCAGTCAGTGGATCATCGACTGGAAGCGGCGCGGGTGGCGTACTGCCGACAAGAAACCAGTCAAGAATATCGACCTGTGGCAGCAGCTTGACGCGCTCGCCGCCAGGCACGAGGTCGAGTGGGTCTGGGTGAAGGGCCACGCTGGCCATCCCGAGAACGAGCGTGCGGATGAGCTGGCGAATCTCGGTGTCACGAATCAGGGATCAGGGATCAGGGATCAGGGATCAGGAATCAGCTGTCAGCAGTCGGAAGCCTCGACCCCGTAAGACGAAGGCCAATGCCAATGCGTGACTTTCATTGCACACGTCGGATCTTTTGTGCTCCGGGCGTGTGTGCGCGGTCGTTTCCACTGATTCCTGATACCTGATCCCTGATGCGGCAAATAGTCCTCGACACGGAAACCACGGGCCTCGAAGCGTCGCTCGGCCATCGGGTGATCGAAATCGCGGCGGTGGAGATCGCCAACCGCCGGCTGACCCGGCGCCATTTTCACAAGTACATCAACCCCGAACGCGAGATCGAAGGCGGTGCGCTCGACGTGCACGGGTTGACGCTCGAGTTCCTCCAGGACAAACCGCGCTTCCGGGAGATTGCGTCGGAGTTCGTCGAGTTCGTGAGCGGCGCGGAGCTGATCATCCACAACGCGCCCTTCGATGTCGCCTTTCTCGACAACGAGCTTGCGCTCGCCGGATTGGAACCGGTCGCAGCCTACTGCGAGCTGGTTACCGATACGCTGCGCCTGGCGCGCGACCTGCATCCGGGCAAACGCAACAGCCTTGATGCATTGTGCGAGCGTTATCAAGTCGACAACTCCGCCCGCACTCTGCACGGTGCGCTGCTCGACGCGGAACTGCTGGCCGAAGTCTACCTCGCCATGACGCGCGGCCAGGAGACGCTCATCATGGACATTGGACTGCCTGAACCGAGCATTTCCGATGTCGATCTCGGCGAGGTGGTCCCCGAGCTATTGGTTATTTCCGCCACACAGGAGGAGCTGGCGATGCACTGGCACCAGCTCGATGACATCGACAAGGCCACTAAGGGCGGTTGCGTGTGGAGGCGCCTCGAGGTTGTTGCAGACCCTGCACGAGCGCTGCTCCGCTGACGCGGTGCCTGCTACTGTGCCCGCGCCCCCCTACGCCGCTTATGCGGATGCGTGCTACCAGCCGGTGCTGCTACCGGGCCGCAGATCAAGTTCACACCTGCTTCGGCAATAGCTTCCAGCGCGACACGTGCTTCTCCGGCACGTGAGCGGACGGCGAGCGTGTGCAAGACGGCCGAGGCGAGCTTGGCGAGGGCAGGGGGATCGGCGTCCGGCTTGAGCTCGCCGCGGTCGCGAGCGAGTCGGATACGAGCCTCGAACGCCGCATCGACATTGCGCATGGTCTCGGCCAGGAAGGCGCGCACCTCCGGGTTGCCCACCGCTTCGGTGGCGGCGGTTCCGATCGTGAAACAGCCGCGCGCGGCCCCCTCACCGGACAAGTACACCGAAAGCGCCCCGGCGTAGACCCGGCGCAGCGCCTGCCGCAGCGGCTGATTCGAAGCCAGCGCCTCCTTGAGCCCCGCTCGGCTCCGGGCGCGATAACTCTCCAGCGCCTTTAGGTACAAAGCGCGCTTATCGCCGAATGCCCCGTACAGGCTGGGGCGATTCATCCCCGTGGCGGCGCTCAGATCGTCCAGCGAGGTGCCCGCGTAACCCGCGTCCCAGAAGGCGTTCATGACTTGCGCCAAGGCGACTTCGGGATCGTAGGCGCGGGGTCGGCCTCGAGGCTTCGGCGGGGGTTTTTGTACCATTTTGAATGAAATTCCTTGACGCGGCCATTTTGATGCGATATGGTACAAAAAGCAAGTGAAAGGACGAAAATCATGAACACCAAGACCGTAACCAAGCTATTCCTCGCCATCGTGCTTGCCGGCGCCGCCGCCGCGTACGCCCTCGAGCGGCCGATCCACGTCGCCATCGAAGGCGGTGAGAGCGTGGCCCTGTTCACGATTGGCGATTCGCGCTGCGTGTTGGTGGGCGACCAGATCGTCTGCACGCGGGCGGGGACCAAGTGAGACCCCAAATGAACCATGAAACATTCAGACCATGACCACAAAAACCTTGAGTTGCTTGCTGATCGTTGCCGCGCTGGCCGGCTGCACGTTTGGCCGTCGCGCAGTAACCGATTCTTCCTTGGCATCGGCATGGGGCTGTTCGCCAGTGTCGATGACGACCCAGCCAGCCATCGATAGTGGAGCGGGTCTTCTGCTTGCCCCGGCTGCGAACCGGTTTGTCGCCAGCTCCGGCAGCTTGAGGCCCGCGCGGACTCCGGTCGTGCGCATCACGCCGTAGGCGGGCACGTCGTTCGGTGAGGTAATCATTACGGAGTTTGAGGACGCGATCATGGATGCAGAACAGCTCGACGCTTTTATCAATCAGTATGTTTCCATGTGGCACGAGCCGGACCCTGTGCGACGCCGTGAAATCGTCGGCACCCTCTGGGCCGAGGACGCCGAAAACTACACGCGCTCGTTCGTGGCTCGCGGCATGGACGAGATCTTCGCGCGCGTATCGAGCGCACATGAGGAGTGGGTTGCTTCCAGGGGCTTTGTGTTTAGGCCGACCGGCAATGTCGGTGCGCACCACCACGTAATCAAGTTCTTTTGGGAGATGTTACCCAAAACCGGTGGGCCGATCGAAGCCCGCGGGCTGGACATCTTCGTGCTGCGCGAGGACGGGCGCATTCGCGCGCTCTACCAGTTCAGCGAACCGACTGCGTAGCTCCGGTAGGTGCGTGGACCCGCTGCAAGAGGCGGTTCCGGGCTCCACGTCGCGCCCGGTTGTGCGATGCACCTCACTGGAGAGGATCAAACCGTGTAGACCGCGATGTCAGCCTTGGAGATCTATCCGAGCCTCCGTCGTGTGGGCCGGGGGCCCTTCTTCTCTGCGCCAAGGGTCTTGTGATTTAATGGTGGGCGGTACTGGGATCGAACCAGTGACCCCGCGCGTGTGAAGCGCGTGCTCTACCGCTGAGCTAACCGCCCGATTCGGCCGCGACGAACGCCACGGCGCAACGGATTGCGCATTTTATCCAAAGCGCTGCTTACAGCCAAGGACATCGTCGGAGCTTCATCAGCATCCGCCCGAAAACCGTAGATCTCGGCAGCGCCGTGACGATGGACGTGCTGACCAGCCACTTTTAGAGACGACCCCTCACTCATGGTTCGCACACGCTTTGCCCCGAGCCCCACCGGCTATCTGCATATCGGCGGCGCACGCACTGCGCTGTTCTCCTGGGCCTACGCGCGCAAGCTCGGTGGCAAATTCGTGTTGCGTATTGAGGATACGGATCGCGAGCGCTCCACGCAGGAATCGACGCAAGCAATCCTCGACGCCATGCAATGGTTGCGTCTGGACTACGACGAAGGACCTATCTATCAGATGCACCGATTGGATCGTTACCGCGAGATCGCCGAGCAGCTCATCCACGCGGGCCACGCGTACCACTGCTATGCGAGCAAGGAGGAGCTCGATGCCATGCGCGAGGCCCAGCGCGCGCGCGGCGAGAAGCCGCGTTACGACGGCCGATGGCGCCCGGAAAACGCGACAGGCAAAACTCCACCCCCAGGAGTCACGCCCGTGGTGCGTTTCAAGAACCCCCTCGACGGCGAGGTCATCGTCGATGATCTGGTGAAAGGCACCATCATCGTCCAGAACAGCGAGCTCGACGACCTCGTGATCCTGCGCGCGGACGGGGTGCCAACCTACAACTTCGGTGTCGTAGTGGACGACATGGACATGGACATCACTCACGTGATACGCGGTGACGATCATGTCAACAATACACCTCGCCAGATCCACATCTTCAGGGCACTCGGCGCCGCGTTGCCCAAATTCGCGCATGTGCCGATGATCCTGGGCTCCGATGGGGAGCGATTGTCCAAGCGTCACGGGGCAGTGAGCGTGATGCAATACGAGCAGGATGGATATCTGCCGGACGCCCTCGTGAACTATCTCGCGCGCCTAGGCTGGTCACACGGCAACGAGGAGCTTTTCCCGCTAGAGCAGTTCGTGGAGTGGTTCGACCTCGAGCACATCAGCCGCTCGGCAGCGCAATTCAATCCGGAGAAGCTGATCTGGATGAACACCCAATACCTGAAGGCTGCCGACAACCAGCGCCTGGCTACACTGGTGAAACGATACTTGCTCGCGGATGGTTGCGATCCCGAGCGTGGCCCTCCACTCGATCAAGTGGTGGCGTTGCTGAAGGAGAGGGCGAATACACTGGAGGAGTTGGCCGATGCCGCGGTGTACTTCTTCCGCCGGCTGACGCCACGCGAGGAGTTGCGTGCGCAGCACTATTCGGCGGAATCACGCCCTGCGCTGGAAGCCCTGCGGGCCGAGTTTCGGCAGATACCGTGGACGAAGGCAGACATCAGTGCAGCGCTGAAGTCTGCCGTCGCGAACCACAAGCTGAAGATGCCGAAAGTGGCGATGCCGCTGCGCGTGATGGTGACGGGGGAGGCGCAAACGCCGTCCATCGACGCGACTCTGGAGCTCATCGGGCGCGACGAAGTCATCGCTCGAATGGAGGGGGAACTAGCGCGGTTTCCGGCGTAAATGGCGGCGTCCGCGCGTTTGCAGGCAGTGGAGCCCTTGCGTATAATGCGCACCTCCGCGTGGGGGTATAGCTCAGCTGGGAGAGCGCTTGCATGGCATGCAAGAGGTCAGCGGTTCGATCCCGCTTACCTCCACCAAATTCTAGCGTAATCAATAGCTTATGGTGGAAGTGGCCTGGGGTGATCCACTCAGGTGGTCCACTTGCGCTATCTCATTCGTTCTCGACATGGCACCGTGTTTTATGTCCGTGTCATTGTTCCGGTTCCTCTTCGACAACTCCTAGGCTGTACGGAAATTCGACGTAGTCTCGGCGAAATTCCGCCTACCACGGCACGTCGCCGTGCTGCGGAAATTAGCGCTCGGCTC